>ERZ1643247.3158-NODE-3158-length-11991-cov-2.840818_pt1 | contig 11991 bp, 10 predicted proteins | sample MGYA00579264_ERZ1643247 | MGnify/ENA primary metagenome ERZ1643247 (study PRJEB29033, sample SAMEA4952262) | chicken gut metagenome | biome: Broiler Chicken; feature: Gastrointestinal Tract; material: Caecum | place: Ireland | collected 2018 | study: Broiler... | reverse complement strand
GACTAGCGATTAAGTATAGAAAGGGAGTCGATAAATGAAAATAGAGAATATCACAATCCATCGTAATTGTAATTATGGATCAGTACTTCAAACTTATGCAACGCAGAAGACTTTTGAGGATCTTGGATTTGAGTGTGAAACGGTAGATTTTATCAGACAGCTGGATACGAAAAGAGGTGCTTTAAAGCGTCTGAAAAACAAGAGCAGAAAACTGTCAAAAAATCCAGTATTACTGTTTGGTGCAAAAGCTGTAATGCTCATTTCGTATATCAAGAAGGAAAAGACATTTAATCAGTTTTTAAATAAATACATTCATCTAAGTAGTGAATCTTATTATAGCAATGAGCAATTAAAAAAGAAGTTGCCTAAAGCGGATGCATACTGTACAGGAAGTGATCAGATATGGAATAGCTTTTGGAATGAAGGCGTCGAGCCAGCATATTATCTGGACTTCGTTCCAGATGATGCTTTTTGCTTTTCGTATGCTTCCAGTATTGGGCAAAGAATAGAAACAGAGGAAAAGAGAACTATCTCTAAAATGTTACAGAAATATAGATACATTTCTGTAAGGGAGAGCCAAAGCATAGCATCATTAAATGAATTGGGTGTTAAAGATGTTGTGCAGGTGCTTGATCCAACGCTTTACAGAACAAATGATTTGTGGACACAACTTGCATCGGATAAATTTAAAAAGAGAAAATATGTTGTCACATATAATCTTCATCATGATAAAAAACTTGACGCTTTTGCAAGTGGATTGGCAAAAGAAAAAGGGTTGGAATTGTTAAATATTTCTTATAACTGGCATGATGTAATTCGCCCGGGTAAATTGGTGTGGTGTCCCAGTGTTGAAGAATATCTTGGACTTATAAAAGATGCGGAATATGTTATTGCGGATTCTTTTCACGCGACAGCATTTTCTATTCAGTTTCACAAGAAATTTATTTCATTCTATCCAGAGAAAGCAAGCATGAGAATAAGAGACATCTTAAAAAAGCTTGACATTTCACAAAGAGGAACAGAAGGAAATCCGAATGTACGGGATATTGAAGCTGATATCGATTACAATGCAGTAGATAATTTGCTCAAGAAATATAGAAAACAGGATGAGGAATACTTGCTTACGGTAACAAATGCAATAAAAATGAAATGAGAGAAGTTCAATGGATAAAGCTTATGCGTATAAAAATAAAAGAAGCGTAGTGATGAGATCATCATCGGGAGGTGCTTTTTGGGGAATAGCAGAGGCCTTCTTTGAAATGGGGGGGGGTACTTGCTACGGAGCAAAATTTGATTCTGACTTTAAAGTCGTGCATGGAAAAGCAAAAAAATTAGAAGAGTGCTTGGCCTTTCAGGGATCAAAGTATGTTCAATCAGATATGACAAATTGCTTTGTAGAGGTAAAGCATGATTTAAAAGAAGGAAAAAATGTTTTATTTACGGGAACTCCTTGTCAAGTGGCAGCAATAAAAAAGTATTTGAGTAGAAATAAGATAGACGATTCTGGACTTTACACTGTTGATATTGTATGTCACGGTGCTCCTGGACCAGTAGTGTGGCATGATTATATAAACTACATTCAGAACAAAGAACACTCTAAATTGATAAAGTTTTCATTTCGATATAAACCACATGGATGGAAAGGATATCCTATTTATGCTGAATTTGAAAACGGGAAAAAGTATATCAATTCAATCAAGGTGAGTTCATACCAGAACATGTTCAGAAAAAATCTGCTGATGAGGGAAAGCTGCTTTAATTGCCCATATCCAGGAAATTTTCAAAGTGATTTAACGATATCTGATTTTTGGGGAGTCGAATTGTGCATGCCTGATGTTTCGACGGATGGAGGAGTATCGCTTATTCTATCCCATACAGAAAAAGGCGCAAATTTGACAGCTGTTATGAAAGATACCGAAGAAGTCACAATGGTTGAAGTAAGAGGCGAAGGGTATAAAAAGTATAATCATAATCTTCTTTATGCAACAGAACGTCCGGATGATTATGATAAATTCTGGAATGATTATAAAAACAAAGGATTGAAATATGTTCTTTATCGCTATGGCGGTGAAAATCTAAAAGACACTGTGGTCTTTTACGGGAAAAGTATCCTGAGAAAGACTGGGTTGGCTGATAAAGTAAAGAAAATGATGGGACGGGCGTGAGGTCTTTGTTCCGTCAAAGGAACAAGAGGTCAAAATGGAAAAAAACATACCTGTTTTGTATCAAGAAAAATCAGATTGTTGTGGGTGTGGTGCTTGTTTAAATATATGCCCACGGAATGCAATAAGGATGGCGGCGGATGAATGCGGATTTCTATATCCGAAAATTGACGTTGATTTATGTGTTGGATGTAGAAAATGCACATCTGTTTGTGCCTTTCAAAACATTAATGAGAATAATACACCGCTGAATACATATGCGGCTGTTTCACAAAATAAAGAACAAGCTGTCAAATCTGCATCGGGTGGTATATTTGCATCCCTTGCAGAAGATTACATAAATAAGGGTGGAATCGTTTTTGGAGCTGCATTTGATGAAAAAAGAGGAGTCTCACATCGAAGCATTAACAAGACGGAAATGCTGTATCTATTACAGGGATCTAAATATGTTCAGAGTAAAATTGGTAACACTTATAAAGAGACAAAAGAATTATTAAACTCCGGGAGAAAGGTTCTTTTCTCAGGTACACCTTGCCAGATCGCTGGATTAAAGTCTTATTTAGGAAAAGAGTATGATGGACTCTTGACTGTGGATATTATATGTCACGGTGTTCCAAGTGAGAAAATTTTTCAGTCATATCTGCGCTTTATAGAGGATAAGTACGAAGGCAAATTAACGGATTTTACATTTAGAGATAAGAATATAGGGTGGGGAATTAACGGAAAAGCAGTTTTCGAGAATCAAGCAGGAAAAAAGAAAAAAGTGACTTTATGGCAGAGCGGTTCTTCGTATCTTTTTTATTTCATAAAGGGATGGATTTATCGAGAAAATTGTTATCGGTGTAAATATGCTGGAGCTCATCGCCCTGGAGATATTACTTTAGGCGATTATTGGGGAATTGAAAAACAGCATCCGGAATTTCTGTCAGATGGTTGGGATGAAAGTAAGGGAATCTCGGTTGTTATTGCAAATACAGAAAAAGGAAAAGTTGCTTTAGAAGGACTACAGGAAGTGGAGTTTAGGCAAAGTACATTTAAGAAAGCAGCAGTTGCAAATGGTCAATTAAGGCACCCAAGTGAGCAAGGAAAAAGAAGTGAGATTCTGGAGCTATATCGTAGCGGTGGATGGAATGCTTTAGAGCAAATGTATCAAAAGAAAATTGGGTTAAAAAAATACAGTAGCCAGATAAAAGCTATCATTCCGCAAAATATAAAAAGATGGTTAAAAGCCAATATTTGATAAAGGAGAAAAAGAATGAGAGAACATCATGAGAGCTTAAGTCATGAATTACCGTATGCGGTAAAATGTTTTTACTTTGCGTTTGCGTTATTCGGAAATGTCGTAATTAACAAGATTCCATCTCGACATATTCGCTTTGGATATTATAAGCTGCTGGGGGCTAAAATCGGACCGAATGCTGGATTTAGTAGGCGCGTAGAAATTTCGTATCCACGTGGACTAAATATACAAGGAAATGCATCTGTAGGTGGTTTTTCTTTGTTAGATGCACGTGGTGGTATTACGATTGGAAAAAATGTAAATATTTCCAGCTATACAAAACTTATTACAGGTAGTCATGACGTTGATGACCCTAAGTTTACAGCAGACTTTCGACCGATTGTAGTTGGTGATTATGCTTGGATTAGTACAGGCGCAATAGTTCTTCAAGGAGTTACAATTGGAGAAGGTGCAGTTGTGGCGGCCGGAGCAGTTGTAACGAGAGATATACCTCCGTATGAGATATGGGGGGGGGTACCTGCGAAATTTATTAGAAAACGCGAGTGCGAGCCTGCGTATCATTGTAAAAAACCACGTTTTTTATATTAAAACTGAAGCAGAAAGGTATCTGTATGTATGAAAAGAGTATTATTTGATTTAATGGAGTCTCAGCCAACGGCTACATCTAAATTTCATGGTGGTGGAGAGTATATAAAGGCAGTATTCAAAAATCTGACAGATAAATATTACGATCAGGTTGAGTTGATTGTGTTTTTTAATCCGGACAAATTTTTGGATGATTGGATTTATGATATTATCGCAAAGAAAAAAATTAAAACCTATCATGTTCACAATGTACGAGAAATAAAAAATGTCTTTCAGAAAGAAGATATTGACGTTTTTTATTCGGGTATGCCGTACTTTTATTTGAAAGAAGATTTTCCAGAGAGCGTTCGGATTAAGGGGACTGTGCATGGACTTCGTTTTGTAGAGATGCCATCGGATAAGTATGCTTATTTGTATTCTGATGGGAAAGCCAGCTATAAAGAAAAAATTAGGCATTTGATTTCCAAGAAATACCAGAACAGCAAATTAAAGCAATTTAGTGCATGTATAAATTTAATTGATGAACTTGTTTGTGTATCAAATCATACAAAATATTCAATTAAGTCACATTATCCTGAAATCAAGGATAAAAAAGTAACGGTGTTTTACACTCCTCAAAAGAAAGCGGAATTATCACAGTCTGAAAGGTCACCGATTGATGGAAAGTATATCCTAATAATGGGAGGAGATCGGTGGATAAAAAATAGTTATAGAGCAATTCTTGCTTTTGAAACACTATTTTTGGGTGGATATTTAAGCGATTATAAAATTGTAGTTATTGGGGGACTTAATGAAAAAATAAAAAAGAATATTAAGAATCCTGCGAAGTACATAATTAAGGGCTATGTAGAAACTTCGGAACTTGAGGAACTGTACAAGTTCTGTGATGTGTTTGTGTATCCATCTTTGAATGAGGGATTTGGTATGCCACCACTAGAGGCAATGAAGTATGGAAGAACCTGTGTTGTTTCGGGCATTTGTTCGCTACCAGAAGTATGTGGTGATGCAGTTTACTATGTTAATCCGTATGATATAGGCGAAATGGCTACCAGAGTTTTAACGGCAGCAAATGAAAAGATTAACATGGATAAAGTACTGCAGCGGTTCAATAAGATATATGATAGGCAGAAAGAGGATTTGGACAGACTGTGTGAGTTCATAATCGAAGATTAAGGGAAATGGAGAGTAAATACTGCATGGATAGAAAAGCATTATTCGTGGCATCTATGCCATTTTTAAATCAGAAAAATACTGGTGGCATTGCAATTATGAATAGAAATTATAGCCTTATTTGTGATGCATTTGGCGCAAAGAATGTGGATATCTGTGTGGTAAATCCAGATGATAATTTTTTGAGGGAAACTGATGCAATAGTAAGAATGACTTGGATTGAAGGAAACATCAGAGGAGCCAAAAGAACATTTAATGAATTCACGGGACACAATTATATTACAAATGCTGGGGAAAGGACGATAAAAAAGAAGATCGTAGCTGGACAGTATAGCATAATATGGCTGGACTCACCGCAATATGGTCGACTTGCTGAATTTATAAAGAAAAATACAAGTAGCAAGGTGATTACTTTCGCGCATAATGTTGAATCTGAGTACATTAAAATTTATTGTAAACCATCTTGGAAAAAACCGCATTTTAATGTGAAAATTGCAGGAATAGAGATGAATGAGAAAAAGGCAATTTCTTTTTCGGATAAATTCATTTGTATTAGTCCAAGAGACCGTACAGAGTACGAGAAAAAGTTTTCATGCAAAATTGATACAGTGTTTTCTGTAACATTGGATGACAAAGCAAAATGTGAAACTTTGGTGGATGTTGATACTGATTCCTTTATGTTTGTGGGAAGCTATTTTAAACCGAATATCGATGGAACAAAATGGCTTGCAGAGAATGTAGCACCGTATATAAAAGCTCCTATTAAAATCGTCGGAAGAAATATGGAAAAAATAGCAGATGATAACCAGAATGCATTTCCAAGTAATTTACATATCATTGGCGGTGTTGATGATTTAGGAAAGTATTATGAAAATGCGGCGGCAATTGTAATGCCGATTTTTTCAGGCTCTGGCATGAAGGTTAAAACTGCAGAGGCTATGATGTATGGAAAACCCATTATCGCTACAGATGAGGCTTTGATGGGATATGATGTAGATAATGTGGAAGGAATCTACAGATGCAATACTGCAGACGAGTTTTTAAAGGCAATGCAGGATGTGCTGAATAAGAGAAAGACATATTATGGAGCTGTAAGAGAATATTATTTGGAATATTGTAATACAGAACGTTTGTTAAGCAGAGCACATTCAATGATGGAAGAACTAATGACGAAGTAATAAGGCGACATGGGGTGAAGAATATGAAAGTTGATCAGGTTATCTTAATTACAGTGACATTCAATAGCAGTCACTTTTTGGAGCGGCTCGTTAAAGCTGCCGCTAAGCAAACATATCCATTAAAGAAGATTATTTGTGTTGATAATGCCAGCAATGAAGAACACATGAAAGCAATAGATCAATTAAAAAAAGCCTATCCTATTTTAGAGGTAGTAAGATCTGAAGAAAACCTTGGTGGTGGTGGTGGCTTCCAAAAGGGAGCGGAATATGTACTGAAAAATGAGCTGGAATGCGACTGGATCTGGATTATGGATGATGATGCTTTTCCAAGAGAAAATTGTTTGGAAAAGTTGCTGGAGCACAAGGATATTCCGGGAATGGGAAGTTTGGTTCCCTTCATTTACGGTGTTGAATTGCAAGAATACCAGTATATTCACCACAAGAGATTGAGCAAATATTTAGATACGGATATCTCAATTGGTACAAAGTTGGAAGACTTTGACGATATAACAGAGGTAGAAACGAATGCATTTGTTGGTCCGTTAGTGAAAGTTTCGGTCGTTAAGGATGTTGGAGTTCCCAATGGAGGATTGTTTATCTATGGTGATGATACAGAGTATATGTATCGTATCAGCCGTAAATATAAAGTATGCCTGATTAAAGGTGCTGTGATTAACCATCGGGACGTAATTGCGGATACCAAAACAAAGAATGATCGGGGATTCTGGAAAACATATTATCGATTTAGAAATCGGTTACTATTTATTGACGAGTTTCAAAAAGATACTGAGAGTGGACGTGTTGGAAAGAAAATTGTAAAAAAACAAATATTACGAGAGTGCGCAAAAGCATTACTGAAAAAAGAGTACGCGGGAAATCGCTGGTTGAGAGTTGAGTGCCTGCTTCGAGCATTAAAAGACGGAATGAATGGTAAATATGGCAAGGTGATTGATCCGGCCGAATTTGCAAAGAGAATACGATGATAGAAGAGGAGTAAGTGCAATTAAAATGATATCATGGAAGATACCAATTAAAAAAGATATTTTATTGACAATAGGTATTATTTTTATAATACTTGCGCTGCCAAATCAAAGAGGCGTTGCGACGATCATTATTTCGGTTTTGTCGTTATTTTTTGCGCTAACATATAAAAATAATATGAAATATTTTATTGCGCTTGTTATACTTGTTCATACGCAATACTTTTCGTTAATAGGAACATATCTGCCGTCGTTTGCTGGAATTGGATGTTCAACTATCTTAGTGCTGGCAACTGCTTTAATTGTTATTCAAACAAAAGCATGGAAGTCATACACTTTTAATATTATTAGTTGTAGCGTGGTTAAAATATGGACAGCCAATAATGATTGGATTGATGCCATATCTTCGAACATATTTTGTCATTTTCTTAGCAGCACCAATTGCAAAATACATATTTGAAGAAGCATCGAAAGAAACGATAATAGATTATTGCTTTAATATGGTTTTTATCGCCTGCTGTATTCTAGCAATAAATTATTTTTTTATACCAGAGAGCATGAGTTTTCTTGATGTAAAATATGTTGAAAGATATACGGGAAATAGTGGGTATTTAATTCACACAGTATCTCCATTAATTTGCTTTTGCTTGGCTGTGAAAATTATTATAAAGAAGCTTACACTTATAGATTGGTTTAAACTAGGTATAATTGTTTTTACTTTGACGTTTGTTGCACAGACGAGAATTTTTATTTTTGGTGCAGCGATTAGCATTTTCTCAGCAGTGTATCTGTTTAATAATAGGATAAAAAAGAATAATAAACTTATTATTTTTCTTATTATATGTGTAGTGTTGGTTCTGCCGATTGCATCCAATGTTATTTCAATTTTAACAGAGCATTTTCTTGGAAATGTTATAGAAAGAGGAAATGAATATATTCGCGTTAGAGAATTATTGTGGTTTGATGAGGTTAATATTCAACCAAAGTGGCTTGGAATCGGGATTGCAAATACAACGTACACATATACTCCATATTATAAGGGAATTAATAGTCTGACGGTCGGAAAGTACTATGTTTCTGATCTAGGAGTATTGGGAATGTTTTTTGAATATGGAATACAGGGGATAATAGGACTCTTAATACTCATTGTTGGTATGAAGAAATACGCATTAAAATATGGAGATGATTTATCTAATAGGTGTTGGAATTGTTTGCTGATCTTAATTGCTTCGACAGCGGTAACGGTTTCGCCTATGCAGTATTTAATTCCAATTATAATTTGTAGCAGTTTTGTAGAATATGATGCTATGTTAAATAGATGTATAAAAGAAGGTGATAACGTATGAAAAAGCAAAAATCGATAAATCTCAATTTTATAATGAATGCGTTGCTGACAATGTCGCAATTCATTTTTCCGTTGATAACTTTTCCATACGTATCTCGTGTGCTCCTTCCAGCAGGAACAGGTAAGGTGTCATTTGCTACATCTTTCGTATCCTATTTTTCAATGTTCGCGCAATTGGGTATTCCGACATATGGTATAAGAGCGTGTGCAAAAGTAAGAGATAATAAAGAGGAATTATCTCGCACAGTACATGAATTATTTATTATAAATATGTTCATGACAGTTATTTCATATGCCGTGTTTTTTGTAATGCTAGCAACAGTTCCGCGCTTACGAGAAGAAAAGTTACTTTATTTGATTGTTAGTATGGCTGTATTATGCAATACATTGGGCGTGGAATGGCTGTACAAGGCGCTGGAACAGTATACATATATTACGATAAGATCAATTGTATTCAAGGCAATATCTGTGATTGCAATGTTCCTGTTGATACATGAACAGAGTGACTATGTGATTTATGGTGCGATTTCTATTTTTGCTTCGTCGGCGTCATATCTGTTTAATTTTGCCAATGCACACAGATATGTTTACTTTCATAAAGTCGGGAAATATGATTTCAAAAGACATATGAAGCCAATTGCTGTGTTTTTTGCGATGGCATGTGCGACAACAATTTACACGCATTTGGATACAGTAATGCTTGGCTTTATGGCGACAGATACAGATGTTGGCTATTATAATGCGGCGGTAAAAATTAAGACTATTCTGGTGAGCGTAGTGACTTCCTTGGGAACAGTTCTATTACCGAGAGCATCTTATTACGTGCAGAATGGTTTAATGCAAGAGTATAGGAAGATAACTAGGAAAGCAATTGACTTCGCTTTTGTTTTGGCAACACCGTTGGTGCTTTATTTTATTTTCTTTGCAAAGCAGGGAATTTATTTTTTATCTGGAACAGCTTATGCTGGATCAATTTTACCAATGCAAATTATAATGCCGACATTATTAGTTATTGGTATTTCAAATGTGACGGGTATTCAGATGCTTGTTCCTACAGGGCGCGAGAAAGTTGTTTTGTATTCAGAAATAGCGGGAGCGGTAGTTGATGTTATTATTAACGCAATATTGATTCCGAGATATACATCTGCTGGAGCTGCAATAGGAACTTTGGTGGCTGAATGTGTGGTTTTAGGTGTACAGCTTTTTTATCTGAGAAATGAGATAAACGAGATATTTAACGGTGTTTACTATGGTAAAATTATACTTGCTTTGATACTAGGTAGCGCAGCATCGCTTTGGTGTACTAGAATCCATCAAGGAAGTTTTATTGTGTTACTAATATCGGCATGCCTGTTTTTTGGTGTATATGGAGGAGTGCTTCTTTTAATGAAAGAGCCGCTTGTTTCGGATATTTTTAATCAGGTAGTTGGGAAAGTGTTTAAGAAGGAGGGAAAATAAGATGTTTGATTATTTAGTAGTAGGTTCTGGCCTTTACGGGGCAATTTTTGCACATGAAGCCAAAGCACATGGTAAATCTGTTTTGGTAGTAGACAAGCGCCCGAACATTGCGGGTAACATTTATACAGAGAATGTTGAGGGCATCAACGTCCACAAGTACGGTGCTCACATTTTCCATACTAACAACAAAAAGGTCTGGAATTATATCACCCAGTTTGCAGAATTTAATCGGTTCACGAACTCACCTGTGGCTAATTATAAAGGTGAGCTCTATTCGCTGCCTTTCAATATGTACACCTTTAACAAGATGTGGGGTGTTGTGACACCGGAGGAGGCTGCCGCAAAGATTGAGGAGCAGCGCAAGGAGATTACTGGCGAGCCACAGAATCTTGAAGAGCAGGCCATTTCTCTTGTCGGTCGTGATATCTACGAGAAACTTATTAAGGGCTACACTGAGAAGCAGTGGGGACGTGACTGTAAAGAGTTGCCGTCCTTTATTATCAAGCGTCTTCCGGTTCGGCTGACTTTTGATAATAACTACTTCAACGCGCTTTATCAGGGTATTCCTGCTGGCGGTTATACCAAGATGATTGCCAATCTGTTGGATGGCATTGAGGTTCGTTTGAACACAGACTATTTGGAGAACAAAGCTGAGTTGGACGCATTGGCTGATAAGGTTGTATACACTGGACCGATTGATGCCTACTTTGACTACAAGCTGGGCACGCTGGAATACCGTTCCGTCCGCTTTGAAACGGAAACTTTGGATAAACCAAACTTCCAGGGGAATGCAGCAGTGAACTATACCGACCGTGAAACTCCGTGGACCCGTATCATTGAGCATAAATGGTTTGAATTTGGTAAGGATGAGGACGGAAACGATCTGCCAAAGACAATCATCAGCCGTGAGTACAGCAGTGAGTGGAAGCCGGGCGATGAGCCGTATTATCCGGTCAACGATGCCAAGAATGGCTTACTTTATTCTGAGTATAAGAAGCTGGCAGATGCAGAAGAAAAAGTAATCTTCGGTGGTCGTCTTGGTGAGTATAAGTATTACGACATGGATCAGGTAATTGCGGCAGTGCTGGATAAATGTAATGAAGAACTTTATTGACAATGTTCTGAGAGGTAAAGAAATTGAATTACATATATAAGGCAATATCAATCATATTTTTGCTATATATTTTGTTTGATGCTCTAGCCTTTGGGGTGGTGGCTATTAACTCGAATAGAATGAGAAAAAAGTATTTGCGAAAAAAGCGGAATGGCGTAATTGCTAATGAAGTGGTTAATAGCAATCGCATTCAAAACAGTTCGGAAAAGGTGTCAGTTGGTAAAAAAGTATACAGGAAGCTGAATCTGCCTATTTCCGGACTTACAAAATATGTTAGCATCAAAATTAGCAAAATTCCATCACATGCTCTGCGTCATTTTTTAATCAAACGAGTATTAGCAAGTGGCTTGGATTCAAATACGGTGATTTATTATGGATCGATTTTTCGTGGATCATTTAAAATTGATATTGGAAGAGGAACAATTGTAGGGGACGATTGTTTACTTGATGGCCGTGGAGGATTGAGCATAGGTGAGAATTGCAATTTGTCTACCGGCGTTAAAATCTGGACAGAACAACATGATGTGAATTCACCTACTTTTGCATATGAGAATGAGCCAGTAAAAATCGGTAACCACTGCTGGATAAGTGGGGGGGTGACAATTTTGCCTGGAGTAACTGTGAATGACGGATGTGTGGTAGCAAGTGGTGCTGTTGTAACAAAAGATTGTGAAGCATATGGAATTTACGCAGGGATTCCGGCCAAGAAAATTGGGGTTCGTAATAGCAATCTTCAATATGAGTTTGATGGAAGCCATG
>ERZ1643247.3153-NODE-3153-length-12019-cov-4.622869_pt1 | contig 12019 bp, 8 predicted proteins | sample MGYA00579264_ERZ1643247 | MGnify/ENA primary metagenome ERZ1643247 (study PRJEB29033, sample SAMEA4952262) | chicken gut metagenome | biome: Broiler Chicken; feature: Gastrointestinal Tract; material: Caecum | place: Ireland | collected 2018 | study: Broiler... | reverse complement strand
TTTTTTCCGAATTGTATTTTATATACCGAATATTTTGTCTATCGTCGTCATCTCCGCTATTTTTTCGGCAATACTCGCTCCCTCTTACGGCGTTATCGGCGCGATCGCGAAGTTGTTCCATAAGACGTATACGGGCTGGCTCGGCGATATGGACGCGGTCATGTGGTGCATTACTTTCGCCATGGTCTGGCAGGCGGTAGGGTATTATATGGTCATGTATATTGCAGGCATGGACGGCGTTCCCGATCACCTGTATGAAGCGGCGGATCTCGAAGGATGCAGCAAAATTCGTCAGTTCTTCATGATTACGGTACCTCTGACCTGGGACGTAATCCGTACTACGCTGACGTTCTTCGTCATCAGTACGATCAATATGAGTTTCCTGTTCGTGGATGCGATGACTCAGGGACAGGCGAATTCGCACGTATTGCTGTCTTATATGTATAAGTTTTTCGGTTCGCAATACGGCTATGCAATGGCGATCGGAACAGTCATATTCGTATTTGCCTACGGAATTTCGCTCATCATTCAGTTTTTGACTCGCCGTGAAACGGTACAATACTGACGGGAGGAAAAATGGAGGAAAATCAGTTAAAAAAAACGGAACGCTTCTCTTCTTGGAGCGGAACAGGGCGTTATATCGCAAAAATTTTGAAATATACGCTGCTTATTTTATTTGCGCTCATTATTCTGCTTCCGCTCTTTTGGGTAACGATGTCGTCGTTCAAGACGACGGAAGAGATCAATGCCGATGCGTTTGCTTTGCCCCAAAAGTTTTATTTTGAAAATTATGTCAACGCATGGAATCGCGCCAATATGGGAGCCTATTTCGGAAACTCTATCTTTTTGACCGCGGCAAGTCTCGCATTGCTCGTCGTTCTTGCCGTGCCTTGTTCCTATACGCTCGCCCGTTTTAAGTTCCGCGGGGCGAAGATGATAGGTCTCGTCTTTATGGCCGGACTGTTCATCAATGTGAATTATATCGTTCTGCCCTTGCATATCATGCTGTTCGGCTTTGGCAAGGCGATAGGAGTCGGCGCAAATATTACCAATAATTATTTTACCGTTATCGTCCTGTATGCATCGACGAGTCTTTCATTCAGTATCTATCTGATGAACAGCTATTTCAAAGCGCTTTCTCCAAGTTTTGAGGAGGCGGCGAAAATCGACGGCTGCGGTTATTTCAAAACTTTTTTATATATTTGCGCGCCGCTTGCTCTGCCGAGTATTCTGACGGTGATTCTGTTTAATTTCCTGTCCTATTGGAACGAATATATTCTCGCCAATACTTTTTTGGATACCGCAAAATCCACGCTTCCCGTCGGACTTCTCCGAATCATGAGGGAATCCAAGACGGCAAACGACCTCGGAAGAATGTATGCGGGACTCATGATCGTTATGGTTCCCGTGCTGATCGTGTACGCCTGCGTGCAGGGACAATTGACGAAAGGAATCACGGTTGGCGGCGTAAAAGGATAAATAATATCTTTGAAAGAAAGATTTTTATCAACGACTGACTGTTTGTGTATATGGGCAAAAGTCTGCCCGATTATCGGAGAAAGAAACATGAAAAAGAAAACTTTTGGCGGAGGCCTCACCATTCCCACCGAAACGGGATTTGTAGACGAGACATTGAAACTTTTGAAACTTTGGGGCGCGGACGCGGTGCGCGATTGCGACGGAACCGTCATGCCCGACGAAATCAAGCGAGCGGGCTATAAAATTTATTCGACCTATTTCGTCGCCCGCGGCGATAACGAATTCGCAAAGACCGTTCCCGATGAGAGGACGCATTTCTTCGTATGCAGCGAATATGTCGCCGCGTCGGAGGAAACATTGACCGTGGATATTTTACGCGGATATTTCAGCCAACAGATTCAGCCGGAATACGATTGCGACATGAGCAAGTATTGGGAAGTCATAGATCGTACGACGGGGGAGGTCGTTCCCGTGTCCGATTGGTCGGCGGATAAGGAAAACAATCAGGTGACGATTCAGAATTGTAAAAAGTTCCATCGGTACTCCGTTTCGTTTCTTGCCCGCGCCATTTGGGACAGTACGCAGATGTATAACTACATCACGAATCACTGGACGAAGGAGAAGGATTTGCCGTTTGACGCGCGCTGTAAAAAAACGGGCGAATATATCGTAAAGCGCATGGAAAAATGGCTGGACGAACACCCCGATACAGACGTGGTACGCTTTACGACGTTTTTCTATCATTTTACGTTGTTATTCAATCATATCGGGAAGGAAAAATTTGTCGATTGGTTCGGTTACAGCGGTTCTGTCAGCGTGGAAGCGCTGGAAGCGTTTGAAAAGGAATACGGTTATGCGCTTCGTCCGGAAGATATCGTTGACGAAGGGTACTACAATTCCCCTTTCCGCGTTCCGAGTAAGGCTTTCTCCGACTAGATGGACTTTACCACGCGCTTCGTTTCTTCCACGGCGAAAAAGCTGGTGAAAAAAGTCCATGAAAAGGGCAGGGAAGCGATGATGTTCCTCGGGGATAATTGGATAGGCACCGAACCTTACGGAAAGTATTTCCAAAGCATCGGACTCGATGCAGTGGTCGGCAGTGTAGGCGGCGGAGTTACGGTGCGCATGTTGACGGATATTCCGGGGCTCAAATATGTCGAAGGCAGATTCTTGCCGTATTTTTTCCCCGATACGTTTCATGAGGGCGGAGAACCGACTAAAGAATTAAAAAGAAATTGGCGTACGGCGCGCAGAGCTATGCTGAAAAAGCCGCTCGACAGAATCGGTTACGGCGGATATTTGAGCTTGGCCGCGAAATTCCCCGATTTCGTGGAAGAAGTCGGGCGTATCGCAGAGGAATTCAGGGAAATTTACCGCAAAGTAAAGGGAAACAATCCCTATTCCGATTTGAAGGTGGCCGTTATCAATGCGTGGGGAAAAATCCGTTCGTGGCAGTGCTTCATGGTCGCGCATGAGCTTTGGTATCAAAAAGTATACTCTTATCAGGGCATTTTGGAGGCGCTCAGCGGAATGCCTGTAAATGTAGAGTTTTTGAGCTTTGACGATGTATTAAACGGCGCGTTGGAGGAATTCGACGTCGCAATCAATGCGGGGGATGCGGGCACGGCCTATTCGGGCGGAAAGTGCTGGGATAATCCCGACTTGGAAGCAAAGGTCAGAGAATGGGTATATAACGGAGGCGGACTCATCGGCGTGGGGGAACCGTCTGCCTATCTCAAAAACGGCAGATATTTTGTCCTTTCCGATGTATTCGGAGTCGATAAAGAACTCGGATTTACGCTTTCCACGGATAAGTATAACCTCAAAAAAGTAAGCGGACATTTCATTCTGGAAGATGCGAAAGCCCCTCTCGATTACGGAGAAGGCATGAAGAGCATTTATGCGAACCCCGATACTTCGGTTCTGGATATTTGCGGACAGGACGTATTCATGGCGGTGAACGATTACGGCAAGGGCAGAGCTTTTTATATGGCAGGGCTTCCTTATAATGTTCAGAACGAGCGCATTTTGTACCGCGCCTGCCATTATGTGGCTCATAAAGAGGAATTACTCAAATACTGGTATTGCGACGATACGGCCGTGACGGTGCAATATTATCCACAGATCGGAGAATGCGCAATCGTCAATAACGGAGATTCGGCTGTCGATACGACCTTCTATGACGGAAACGGAAAAGCCGAAAAAATTTCTCTTTCGCCCGGAGAACTTCGCTGGCGTAAAGTATAAATTCGGAGATAAAAAAGCGGACAATAAAAATTTGTCCGCTTTTTTCAAAATATTCGGTTTCGATGAACGACGCAACTAACTAAAAGTTAGATATTGGTATATTATCTCTCATGAACTTTGGCAAAGGAAATTTTTCTTTCAGACAGGCAGGGAAGAGACGAGCGGTCGTTTGAAAAATCAAATGGGTGAAATTTTATATTATAAATATTATATTTATTCTATAAATTGAATAAAATAAGAAGTTTTTGTGGAAAAATAACGGGAAAACTCTTGAAAAAAAGTAAATAAAATAAGGAAAAATGTCAAATAACCATTGACAAAGTGAAAAATGTGTGATATGATTATATTCAATAAAATATGCGGAAAAGAATCGGTAAGTAATTGTTAAGGTCTTTTGACCTAATCAAATATCCGATAGAAAAAGTTATGGGGAGAAGCATGACTTTGGAAGAATCCAGCGAAGAGAAAGAGGGGCGGTTTCAAAGCGCTCCTTTTAAGAGATACAGAAGACAAAATAACGGACGCAGGTGCGGCATCGGCAGATAAAGCCGATGCGGTTTTTGCGTTCGTTGTTTTCTTTTTTCGGGAAAAGGGAAAAAAGCGAAAAGATTTGCAGAAAATATTTACAGAGGTTTTGATAGATTGACGCTTTTCGGCGGATAATAAATATAATATATCAGATAAAGAACGGAGGAAGGTGCATGTTTACTACATCGGAATTGTATGATTTCAGCCATACCCTTGCAGGAAAGTATCTTTCGGAATATACTTATCCTTGGGAGGCGTTAAAAGGGCTCAAAGAACATATTCTCACCTTGGGCGGAACACTGGACAAAGAGGAATATTCGGAAATTTCTCCGGGGGTATGGGTGCATAAAACGGCAAAAATCGCTCCTACCGCTTACCTGGGGGCTCCTTGTATTATCGGTGCGGGGACGGAGGTCAGGCATTGTGCGTTTATCCGCGGCTCTGCGTTGGTGGGGGAAAACTGTGTGGTGGGAAATTCGGTAGAGCTGAAAAACGTCGTACTGTTCGACAATGTGCAGACCCCGCATTACAATTATGTCGGAGACAGTATATTGGGCTATAAATCGCATATGGGAGCGGGTTCGATCACATCTAACGTAAAATCTGACAAAACGCCGGTAACCGTGAAAAACGGAACGGAAATTATAGAGACGGGACTGAAAAAAATGGGAGCAATGTTAGGCGATTTTGTAGAAGTCGGCTGCAACAGCGTTCTCAATCCGGGAACCGTCATCGGGCGGAACACGAATATTTATCCGCTGTCCTGTGTCCGCGGGGTCGTGCCTGCGGATTCAATCTGGAAAACGGGAGGTGTAACGGTAAAGAAAAAACAGTGACAAAAATAAAACAAAAGACCCGCAGGCTTATATTTTAAGGGGAGTTCGTCTGGCGAGACATAGGAGCGTCGAAAAACGGCGCGGGGATATGCAAACAATTCGGAACTGATAAAGTCGGCTTTAAGATAGTCGAGGTTTATACGGAGCGTCTCGCATTGCGGATATTTAATTTCCGCCGGAAAGAAATTCAGATTTGAGAGTTTTTAAGAGGAAATAAAATTTTTTATAAGAGGAAATGTCTATGGGTAAATATTTCGGTACGGACGGTTTTCGCGGCGAAGCCAATGAAAACCTGACGGCGGACCACGCCTATAAGGTGGGCCGCTTTCTCGGATGGTACTTCAACGAATGTAAAAAGCGTTCGGGACTGAGCGAGCGGGCGCGCATTGTCATCGGAAAGGATACGCGGCGCTCGGGGTATATGTTTGAGTACGCCTTAGTCGGAGGGCTCGTTTCGTCGGGTGCGGACGCATACCTGCTTCACGTTACGACGACGCCTTCGGTCGCTTACGTGGTGCGCACGGAAGGTTTCGATTGCGGCATCATGATTTCGGCCAGCCACAATCCTTACTACGATAACGGAATCAAGCTGTTCAACGGTCAGGGGGAAAAGATGGACGAAGGGACGGTGGAGCTCGTCGAAAATTATCTCGACGGAAAGCTGGTCGCTTTCGGAGAGAAGTGGGGAGAAATTCCCTTTGCGCGTCGGGAGGAAATCGGCCGCACGGTAGATTACGTTGCGGGCAGAAACCGCTATGTCGGATATCTTATTTCTCTCGGAATATACAGTTTCAAGGGTTATAAGGTAGGGCTTGACTGTGCGAACGGCAGTTCTTGGAATATCGCGAAGAGCGTATTCGATGCTCTCGGCGCGAAGACGTATGTCATCAATGCGGAGCCGGACGGGACGAATATCAATAAAAACGCAGGTTCCACGCATATCGAAGGGCTGCAAAAGTTCGTGGTGGAAAACGGACTCGACGTCGGTTTTGCCTACGACGGAGACGCGGACAGGTGTCTTTGCGTAGACGAAAAGGGCAACGTCGTAGACGGGGATCTGATTCTTTATATTTATGCCCGCTATATGAAAGAGCGGGGAGTATTGCTCAACAACACGGTCGTTACGACGGTAATGTCTAACTTCGGTCTGTATAAGGCTTTCGACGAAATCGGAATCGAATATGCCAAGACGGCGGTAGGGGACAAATACGTCTACGAATATATGGCGGAGCACGGCGATTGCATCGGCGGCGAACAATCGGGTCACATCATTTTTTCCAAATACGCCTCCACGGGCGACGGAATTTTGACCAGTTTGAAAGTCATGCAGGCGATGATTGCCAAGAAATCGACGCTCGGCAAGCTCGCGGAACCCGTGACGATTTATCCGCAGGTTCTCAAAAACGTGCGGGTGAAAGATAAAGCGGCGGCGAAAAACGACGCCGACGTACAGGCCGCGGTGGCGGCGGTGGCGGCAAAGCTCGGTGACACGGGGCGGATTCTGCTTCGCGAATCGGGGACGGAGCCCGTTATCCGCGTCATGGTGGAAGCGGAGAACAAAGAAATTTGTCAGTCCTGCGTGGACGAAGTCGTGTCCGTGCTCAAAAAGAAAGGACACGGGGCGGATTGAGGAGAAGGTATGTGCGGAATTGTCGGATATATCGGTAAAAAACAAGCGGCGCCCATTCTTCTCGACGGGCTGGCGAAATTGGAATATCGCGGTTACGATTCGGCGGGGATCGCCGTGCGCGACGGCAGCGCGGAAGCGGTGGTCGTCAAAGCCAAGGGGCGCTTGAAAGTCCTTGCGGAAAAGACGAACAGCGGACTTTCCGTAAAGGGCTGCTGCGGAATCGGGCATACGCGCTGGGCGACACACGGCGAACCTTCTGCCGAAAACGCTCATCCTCATTACAGCGACGATAAAAACGTCATCGTCGTGCATAACGGAATCATCGAGAATTATCAGGAACTCAAAGAAAAACTGTCAAAGAGCGGCTATGTGTTTTACTCTCAGACGGATACCGAGGTTCTTGCGAAACTCGTCGATTATTATTATAAAAAATACGGCGACGGGCCGATAGACGCGCTGGCAAGGTGTATGATGCGCGTGCGCGGCTCGTACGCGCTGGCGGTCATGTATAAGGATTATCCCGAAGAACTCTATGTCGCAAGAAAGGACAGTCCCATGATCATCGGCGCGGAAAAAGGCGAAACTTTCCTCGCGTCCGATGTTCCGGCGATTCTCAATTATACGAGAAACGTCTATTACATCGGGAATCTGGAAATCGCCAAATTGGAAAAAGGTAAGGTCTCTTTCTTCAATATCGATCGGGAAGAGATCGCCAAAGAGATTACGGAAATCAAGTGGGACGCAAAGGCCGCGGAGAAAGCGGGCTTTGAACATTTCATGATGAAGGAGATCCACGAACAGCCCAAGGCCGTACAAGATACTCTGAGTTCCGTAATCAAAAACGGCACAATCGATCTGTCCGAATGCGGACTTTCGAAGGAGCGGATTCAATCCGTCGGGCATATTTATATCGTCGCCTGCGGTTCCGCCTATCATGCGGGCATGGTGGCGCAATACGTCATCGAGAGCCTCGCGAAAATTCCCGTTCGGGTAGACCTCGCGTCGGAATTCCGTTACCGTAAGCCGCTCCTCGAAAAAGACGGCCTGGTGATTATCATCAGTCAGTCGGGCGAGACGGCGGACAGCCTCGCGGCGTTGCGGGAAGCGAAGGGGCGGGGAATAAAGACCTTGGCGATCGTCAACGTAGTGGGCTCTTCCATCGCGCGGGAAGCGGACGACGTGTTCTATACGCTCGCGGGGCCCGAAATCGCGGTCGCGACGACGAAAGCCTATTCGACGCAGCTCATCGCGGGTTACCTTTTGGCGGTGCAGTTCGCAAAGGTTCGCGGGCAGATAGACGAGAAGAGATATTCCTCGCTCGTCAAAGACCTGCTGGCTTTGCCCGATAAAATGAAACGGGTATTGGAGGATAAAGAACGAATTCAATGGTTTGCCGCGAAGTTCGCAAACGCAAAGGACATTTTCTTTATCGGCCGCGGAATCGATTATGCCGTCAGCATGGAAGGCAGCCTCAAAATGAAGGAAATCAGCTATATCCATTCGGAGGCATACGCGGCGGGCGAACTCAAACACGGTACAATCAGCCTGATCGAGGACGGGACGCTGGTCGTCAGCGTACTTACGCAACAGGAATTGTATGAAAAGATGATCGGCAATATGGCGGAGGTCAAGAGCCGGGGGGCTTATTTGATGGGACTGACGGCCTACGGAAATTATAATGTTGAGGACACGGCGGACTTTACTACATATATTCCGCGCACGGATTCGCTGTTTACGGCGAGTCTGGCGGTCATTCCCTTGCAACTGATGGGATATTACGTCAGCGTGGCGAAGGGATTGGACGTGGATAAACCGAGAAATCTCGCCAAGAGCGTCACGGTGGAATAACGTCGGAAAAGGGATATAGAGCGGAAAATTTCGCCGGATATATCGGGAGTGAAACTATGAAAGGTACAAAAACAAAAGCATGGCATATCGCGTTTCTGATATTGGCGGACATTGTGTCCGTCCTGCTCGCAATGCTGTTTGCCTATCTGATGACGGTCGGGGATAAAAGTTTTTCCCTTTGGCTCGTGTGGTGGGGCCTCGGAAATATCGCGTGTACGTTGCTGTTTTTCGGGCTGTTCGGTATGTACGGAATCGTGTTTTCTACAGTCGGGATTATCGACGCGCTGAAACAAACGCTTGCGATCGTCGGCGTCGCTTCGGCAAACGTCATTTTTGCCGTCCTTACCGGGAGGGAATATGTAGGTATAAGTACGGCTCTCGTATACAGTATATTTCTGTTCTATTTTTCCGTCATGACGAGATTTTTCAAAAGAATCCTCATCGTCGTCAGATATTACCTTTCACGGGCAAAAGTCAATCGGAAACGCGTCATGATCGTGGGCGGAGGCGCCGCGGGATCCGCCCTTATCAAGGAACTGCTCACTTCTGATAAAATTTCCTATAAACCCGTATGTATCGCGGACGATGACCCTTTCAAAATCGGAAAATCGGTCAGCGGCGTAAAAATCGCGGGAAATACCTTTGAGCTTCCGCGGTTGGTCAAGGAATATCATGTGGAAGAAATTTTCGTCACCATGCCCGCCGTCAAGAAAAAGACGCAGAGCGAGATTATCGCCCGCTGTCGGGATTTAGGCTGCCCCGTCAAAGTTCTGCCGGGAATTTACCAGCTTGCAGACGGTCAGGTGACTGTGTCCAAACTTCGCAAAGTCGATATTCAGGATTTGCTCGGTCGGGAGCAGGTAAGTGTCAACCTCGACGAAATCATGGGATATATCGAAAATAAAGTCGTGCTCGTGACGGGAGGCGGCGGTTCCATCGGCAGCGAGCTCTGCCGCCAGATAGCGACGCATCGTCCCGAAAAGCTGATTATTTTCGATATTTATGAAAACAATGCCTACGATATCGAACAGGAATTGAAACGAAAAGATCCTTCTTTGAATTTGTTGACTTTAATCGGCAGCGTGCGGGATCAGGGAAAGGTGCGGGATTTGTTTGAAAGATACCGCCCGCAAATCGTGTTTCACGCGGCGGCGCATAAACATGTCCCCTTGATGGAAACCAGCCCCAACGAAGCCGTAAAAAATAACGTGTTCGGAACTTTGAACGTCGCTCGCTGTGCGGACGAATTCGGCACGGAGACGTTCGTTCAGATTTCCACCGATAAGGCGGTGAATCCGACGAATATCATGGGGGCGACCAAGCGTATCTGCGAAATGATTATTCAGACAATCGGCCGCCACAGCAAGAATACGAAATTCGTGGCGGTGCGGTTCGGAAACGTGCTGGGCTCCAACGGTTCGGTCATTCCGCTTTTCAAAAAACAGATAGCGGAAGGTGGCCCCGTGACGGTTACGCATAAGGATATTATCAGATATTTCATGACCATTCCCGAAGCGGTGTCGCTCGTCTTGCAGGCGGGCGCGTATGCGAAGGGGGGGCAGATCTTTGTTTTGGATATGGGAGAACCGGTCAGAATATATGACCTCGCGTATAACCTTATCAAACTTTCGGGACTCGAACCCAATGTCGATATCAATATCGTATGCACGGGATTGCGTCCGGGAGAAAAATTGTACGAAGAACGGCTCATGAAAGAAGAGGGACTGCAAAAGACTGCGAACGGACTCATCAATATTGCCCGCCCGATTCAGTTGGACGAAGAATTTTTATGGAATACTTTGGACAAGCTGTACGGGGAAGCCTACGATGAAACGGGCAACATGAAAGAGCTGGTGGCAAAACTCGTTCCGACTTATAAAATCGATAATCGGGTATCCAATGATTAAAACCGTAACGCTTTGCGGTTGTGCCGCATACGAATATTAAAGCGGGGAAAATCAACCGTAAAGGGGAGATAGGAAATCATGACAGAAACAGACGAAAAGCACATTGAAGAAATATGTCGTATTTTTCAGATTCGCGGAGAATACCGCTCGTGTGAAATTCTGACGCTCGGACATATCAATACGACCTATAAAGTGTATTTCTATCGTGACGGGGCAATCAAGGACTATATTTTGCAGAGGGTAAACACCTATGTGTTCAAAGATCCCGTTCGGGTAATGGAAAATATTACTTCCGTCACCGAATACGTCCGTGCGAAAATCAAACGGACGGGCGTCAGCGCAAAAAGGGGAGTACTGCATTACCAGAAGACCGCGGAGGGGAAATACTATACATGGGAAGAGGACGGAGGCTTCTGGCGCTGTTGCAGGTTTATCGACGATTCCGCGTCCTTCCTTCTGACGGATAATCTGAAAGTGATAGAGGAGTCGGGAAAGGCGTTCGGGGAATTCCAGCTGCACCTTGCCGATTACCCCGTGGAAAAACTGCATATCGCCATTCCGCATTTTCATAATACGGTCATGCGGTACGACACTTTCCGCGAAGCGATTGAAAATAACCTCAGCGGCCGAAAAGAAAACGCTTTGAGGGAGATAGAGGAGTATCTCGGCCTCGAAGCGCGGGCGACGGAAATGTATAAAATGCAGCGCCGCGGCGAGCTTCCGCTCCGAGTGACGCATAACGATACAAAATGCAGTAACGTGCTTTTCGATAAGGATACTTTTGAGCATCTTTCCGTCATCGATTTGGATACGGTCATGCCGGGGCTCGTGGGATTCGATTTCGGAGACGCGATCCGCGCCACGGCGAATACGGCGGAAGAGGACGAAAAGGACATAAAAAAAGTCGCCCTCGACCTGAAAAAGTACGAGGCGTTTGCAAAAGGGTTCCTCGGCAAAGTGAAAGGCGAACTCACCGAAAACGAAAAGAATACGATGGCTTTGGGCGCGCTGACAATGACCATAGAGTGCGGAATGAGATTTCTCACCGATTATCTCGACGGAGATAAATACTTCCATACAGACTATCCCGAGCACAATCTCGTGCGCAGTCGTTGTCAGCTCGCGCTGGCCAAGGATATGATAGAGCATTTTGAAGAAATGAAGGCGGTCGTCAAGAAGTATTGCGATTAATTTTTCCGTCCCTTAAAAAGAGCCATACAGATAACGCCCATATTTCCGCCCACGACGAGGCCGACGACAAATCCTATCCAAAACATGCTGAAACTCCTCCTTTTGTCGTTTATCTACCGAGTATGAACGTTTTCTCAGATTTTTATTCCCATTATATGCATCTTCCCGAAAAATTGTTATTGCGTATCCGAAAAGACTTTTTGAAAAAGCGCCGACTTTCCGAAAGGGATTGCGGCGGTTTTTTCTTTGAAAAGAAAATTTTTGATTGCAAAACAGAGCGGTTTTCTGATATAATAGAGAAAAGTTTTCTTATAGGGATAAAGAGTTTATAACCCGTTATTATGCGGGGAATA
>ERZ1643247.3150-NODE-3150-length-12020-cov-6.238863_pt1 | contig 12020 bp, 6 predicted proteins | sample MGYA00579264_ERZ1643247 | MGnify/ENA primary metagenome ERZ1643247 (study PRJEB29033, sample SAMEA4952262) | chicken gut metagenome | biome: Broiler Chicken; feature: Gastrointestinal Tract; material: Caecum | place: Ireland | collected 2018 | study: Broiler... | reverse complement strand
GAAGAGAAAAAGCCCAGTGGCTGTGTTATGCAGTGCACTGGGCACTGTTTTATTGATTTTACTGGTGGCCCTGTGCCTGCCTCTTACCCTGCCCAGGGTAATGGGCTATGACATTTATACAGTGATCAGCGGCAGTATGGAGCCGTCCATCCCCACCGGAAGCCTGGTCTATATAGAAGGAGCCCAGCCGGAAGATATAGAAGCGGGAGATGTGATCGCTTTTTACGGAGCCAGGGATTCGGCGGCAGTGATCACCCACCGGGTGGTGGAGAACAATACCCTGATGGGGCAGTTTGTCACAAAGGGGGACGCCAATGAAAAAGCGGATGTGAATCCGGTATCCTATGAGGAGTTCATTGGAAAACTGGCATTGTCCATTCCCTATCTGGGAAGACTGGCCCAGCTTTTCACCAGTACTAGTGGGAAAACAGGAGCCGGAATTGTGATCCTGGCGGCCCTGCTCCTCCATGTGATCGGGACTACTTTTGAAAAAAGAACAGAGAATTCACAACAGAAAAGGAGCTGATACAGCTCCTTTTGAAATGGAAAATTTTCTGAACTGACTCAGGAAAGTTCTTTTGCTCTTTGTATTTCCTGATCTGTTACCGCAGCATATTTTTTGACTTCCTTCAATACCCTCGCTTTTTCTCAGAAAAAGTTGACTGTTTTTCACTGTTGGAATATAGTAGAGATAGGACAGCAGTGAACAGGAGGCGGGACTGTCTGCCTCTTATCTGCTTTATGGAACCTGATGGAAAATATGGATATGATGATAGAAAAAGATGAAGAAAAAGTATAAAAATCTGAAAAAATACGGCTTTTTGCTGCTGATTATGATGATCCTTCTGGTACTCTTTCCAATGAGTATTAAATTTATGAATAACGCCCTGCTGAATAATGCGCAGCGTATGGGAGAGGAGATCGCCAGGCGGTTTGCCATCAATGAAGAAACTTATCTGAACCAGTATGAAACGGTTCTGCGGACGGTAGAATATCAGATCCAGAACAGTCCGGAAAATATGGATCTGACGGATATGATGAAAAGCTATCAGGGCTATGCGGAAAAGACCATGGACTTGAATAACATAGAACTGTATGGCTATATTGACGGAAAGATTGTTGCGGCCACATACTGGGAGGGAGATGAAACTTTTGAACCTGATTCTGCCCTTTGGTATCAGGAGGCCAGGGCGGCCGGGGGAGAAGTTATTTATACAGATGTATACACAGATGTACGTCTTCAGAGTCCGGTAGTGACGGTTGCCAAAGAACTGGAAGACTCTCAGAATGTGATTGCCATGGACGTTTATCTGGATGGAATTTCCATTCCGGACAATATGGAAGATCTTCCCGAGGGCTGCAATTACTTTCTCTGCGACCAGGAAGGAACTCTGATCGATGATTATCTCAGCAACAATGTTTATGACAATCTCCAGGAGCGTTTTCAGCATATTTTCCAGGAGATCCGGGAAGGAAAACATGACAGTTATGACTCCTATATTATAGGCGTTGACGGGGAAAAGAGAGGCGTCTATTATTATGTGCTGGACTCCGGCTGGTATACAGTGATCACCATGCCCTATGAGGAACTGCTACAGGCAACGGAGAATATGTGGACGGTATTTGGCCCGGTGGCGGCAGGCTTTCTTATTTTGTCTGCGGTGTATCTGATTCTGGACCGCCGCAGCAATAAGAAGGCAAGGCTTTACAATGATGTTGTAGGAGTCCTGGGAAATTCCTATTATGCGCTTTATCTGATCAATTTAAAAGAAGCTACTTATTCTATGCTCAAGGGATCGGATTACGTTCGCTCAGAGCTGCCGCCCACAGGAAAGTATGAGGATCTGCTGAAGGTCATGTCAGAAGTGATCCATGAAGATGTATATGAAGAATATATCCAGACTTTTTCTATTGAAAATATGACAGAGCTGACCGGGCGGCGGGTTCGGGATTTCGGGGGAGATTTTAAACGGCTGTTTAACAATGAATATCGATGGGTCCATGTCCAGATGCTTTATGATGAATCCTTAAAACAAGGATCCGTGGTCCTCTGTTTTAAAGATGTAAATGACAAAAAAGAGGAAGAACTTTCCCGGCTGAAGTTTTTAAAACAGTCTCTGGAGAGTGTAGACAAGATGGCAAAGTCCAAAAATATGTTTTTCTCCCTGATGTCCCATGATATGCGTACCCCGTTGAATGGGATCATCGGTCTGACGGAGATTATTTCCCGAAATCCGGATGACAAGGAGAAAGTACAGGAGTCTCTGAAGAAAATCGAGGCTCTGGGAAATCAGCTTCTGGGACTGATCAATGATATTCTGGAAATGTCCAAGCTGGAACAGGGAAAGCTGGAGATCAAAAGCAGCAGCTTTAACCTGAAGAAAAACCTGGAGGAGCTGGCTTCAATCTTTCAGATGCAGGCGGAAAATTCAGGAAAAACATTCCTTTACAGGATTCGTATCGACCACGGGGAAGTAGAGGGAGACTGGGCCAGGATCCAGCAGATTCTCAACAATCTTCTTTCCAATGCATTTAAATTTACGAAAGAAGATGGACAGATCAGACTTCAGGTGGAGGAGATCCGGGACAGCAGGAATAACTACAGAAAGTATCATTTTACAGTCAGCGATAACGGATTTGGCATGAGTCAGGGGTTTCTGGAAAAAATATTTGTGCCTTTTGAGAGGGAGACCAGATTCGGGGCGGCAAATGTAGCAGGTACCGGTCTGGGAATGCCTATTGTCCACGACCTTGTCCAGAAGATGGAAGGCACCATACAGGTGACCAGCGAGTTGGGAAAAGGTTCGGTATTTCAGGTGATCCTTCCCCTGCAGCTTCATGAAGGAATAGAAGTACAGGGAGAGGAGACAAAAGAGGATAAGGCCGGACCCGTCGAAAGAGAGGAGCTGGACCTGGCAGGTATGGAGGTACTCCTTACGGAAGACAACGAGATCAATATGGAGATTGCAGCAGAGCTCCTGGAGGCCTGCGGGTTGAAGATTACCAAGGCATGGAACGGAAAAGAAGCTTTTGACATTTATCTGAACCATGATCCCTATTACTTCGACTTTATTCTCATGGATATGCAGATGCCGGTGATGGATGGGTGCCAGGCCGCAGAGCGCATCCGGAAGTCCGGCAGAGCCGATGCAGAACAGATTCCCATTATAGCTGTGACTGCCAATGCTTTTGCTGAGGACATTGCTTTGACGAAAAAGGCGGGAATGAACGCCCATATTTCCAAACCCATTGATTTTCGGATTTTGAAAAAAACCATGGCCGATTTAAAAAAAGGAAAAAACTAACATCGGAAAATAAAAGAAACTGCCCATGTGCCCCCAAAATTGTCTTTTTTCGGATCACATGGGCAGTTTTTTCAGGTACTGCTGATATGTTTTTGAAACTCTTCGGACTCCAGAGGACGGTCAAAATAGAATCCCTGCATAAGTGTGATACCCATTTCCAGCATTTTCTGATAGGTCTCTTCAGTTTCCACACCTTCTGCGCAGAGGTTGATCCCCAGGCTGCTGCCCAGGTCGCAGAGACATTTGAGAAAGATCTGATTATAGGTGTCTTTGCTGATATGCTGGATGTATTCCCGGTCTATTTTGATCTGGGAGATCGTCAGCCGCTTTAAATATGTGAAGCTGGAATAACCTGTCCCGAAATCGTCCAGGGCTACGCCTGCTCCCATATCCCGAAGTTCCCGGCAGAACTGATCGGCAATCTCAAAATTGTTGATCAGGGAGGTTTCCGTCAGTTCAAAGACCAGCCACTGGGGAGACAGTTCAAACTCCTGACAGCATTTGCGGATATAGGAGATCAGATCCTTATCTGATACCTGCTGGGCGGAAATGTTGATGTTCATATAGAGAGGAAAGCCCATTTTATGCCAGTTTCCGCATTCTTTAACGGCCTGTTTCACGATCCATCTGCCCGTAGTCAGGATCAGATCGGAATACTCCAGCGCTTCGATAAGTTCTTCCTGGGAAACATTGTCCAGATCCGGCGTACTGTATCTGAGGAGCGCTTCCGCCCCGTGCCATATGGTTTTTCCATCCTGGATCTCCATGATCGGCTGAAATACCAGCCGGAAATTTTTCATGCCGTCGGTGACATGCTGACGGAGCATGTGATCCAGGATATATTTTTTATTCAGGCTGTCCATACTTTCACTGCGGAAGAATACCGTCTGATGACGGTTGGATTTTGAACGCATCAGCAGAGCCATGTTGGCGTTTTGCAGCAGCTCTTCGCTGGTGGTTCCGTTCTGGGGATAGATCGCTACGCCGATATTGGCCCGGATAAAGAGTACATGGCCTTCTAAAGTCCGTTCCCGGCTGAGATACATCTGAAAAGGAACCAGTTTTTCCAGGATCTGTTCCCGGGTATTCTCTCTGATATGCACAAGAAATTCGTCCCCTTCCAGACGATAAACGCCCAGATTGTCACTGATATACAGGTTGATGATCCGGGTAAATTCCACCAGGATCTTATTGGCAAAATCCCTTCCGAAAATCTCATTGAAAATTTTGAAATTATGGATATCAATGCACAGAATGCTGCCGGTCGCCGAGGGGTCTTTCAGGTATTTCCTCATATCTTTTTCAAAACAGTTCCGGTTTTTCAGGCCGGTAAGGATATCGTAGTACAGGATGTTTTTCAGCTTTTCTTCATAAGCTTTCTGCTCGGTAATATCCACAAGAGAACCGGCGATCATGAGAGGATTTCCATTTTCATCATGCATTCCCTTGCCCTGGCAGCGTATCCAGATCACGGTGTCAAATTTAGTTTTTACCCGGTACTCGGCTTTGTGATATTTGCTTTTTCCACTTAAAAATGGGGCGAACGAATCCAGGAATACACTGCGGTCTTCCGGAAGGATAAAGCCCAGGAGACGGTCCATGGCATTGGAAAAAGTATTGTTTTCAAGAGGCAGCACATCTACTGCTTTTGGGGAAAAAGTGCATACATTGTTTACCAGATCCAGCTGATAGATATAGTCTGTGCTTCCCTCCAGGATCAGCTGATTGACAGATTCTGCCTGGCGGAGCTGACGGATAGTCTCTTCCAGCTGGAGATTATGCTCATGGGTAAGATCAAAATTCAGATGGCCGATACCCAGGATATAGCCGGAATCCTCCAGTGGCATCATCACGATCAGGATGTTGGCGATGCATCCGTCTTTGACAATATCCAGATGGCTGTCTGTTTTTGATTTTTTCTTTTCTTTCAACAGTGCCAGATCATGGAGAAAAACGCTCCGGCTGGCGCTGGTAAAGTAATTCAGAAGCTGATCCAGGGATATCCGGCCTTTTTTAGGCTGATCCGGATTATGGAAGACCTCTGCCATACCCTCGCTCAAAAGGACCTGATTCTTCTCAAAATCTAAAAGGAAGGTCTCTGAAAACATTTCATCAGGAATGTTCTTGATCTGAAGTTTTTCATTTAAATCTTTAATGTAAAAATATTCATTCTGCATATACGTTTCTCCGACAAAATTTGACATAATATATGTCCTTTATTATATACCAGATCCACGGCTTTTTCTACCCTCTGTTCAGGGATCCGTTGCCTTGACACCCCTGTCTTTTCTATTATATACTGAAAATATATAAGGAGCAGATAAATGAGTGAATCGATAATTGAAAGACATCTGAAAAGAATGACGGTTTTGGTGGTGGTGATCAGTCTTGCGATCATGGGAGCAGGAGGGATCGTCACCCTTTCTTTGAACCGTGTGCGGCAGGAAGGGATCGACAGCAGGATCCAGGGTGAGGTGGAAGCCTATAAGGAAGATCTGGAACAGAAGATCCAGGCAGATTTCCAGACCATTTATACCCTGTCTGCTTTTCTGGAATTTAATCAGGGATTAAATAAAGAGAATTTTTCCAGAGGACTGCTGGAATCCAGCAATCACAACAATTTTGTGCGTATGGGATATTTCCGTCAAAATGGCAGAGGGGTCCGGGTGACCAGCGGAAAGGATATAGAGACAGATGTAAATCTGGAGGAGATCGGTACCAAGCTGAAGGAGACTATATACCGGGCTTTGGAAGGAGAAGAGTCTTTTTCCGGCATTTCTTATGATGAAGAGCTGGGAAAAAAAGTGATCGGATATGCGGTTCCCGTATACCGCGGCGGAGAGATCATTGGAGCGCTGGTTGCTACGGAAGCAGCCGATTCTCTTAAGGACGTCCTGAACGGAAAGAATATTTTCGGGGGAAATGGTTTTATCCGGCTGATCGACAGCCAGGGGAACTATGTGCTGCCTGACGGTGAAGAAAATATTTATTCCGGCGATTATTTTTCTGCGGAAGAAAGAGGGCAGATCGAAGAGGCGCTGAGTACAGGAAAAAGCGTTTTTTCTTCAGTAAGATATAAAGGAAATTTATACAGGATCTATATTGTAAATACAAAGATCCGGGACTGGAGTCTTATTGGCCTGGAAGCGGTAAATGAATCTAATAAATTTGCCAATCAGTCCATACTGATCACCAGGACTGCCTTTTCCCTTGTCCTGGTGATGGTGATCCTGCTTATATTTTACGGATACCGGATGCTGAAGAAAAAGAACCGGGAACTGATCCGGTATGCCTATTATGATCCTCTCACCGGAGCCTTCAATTCAGAAAAATTCCAGCAGGAGCTGACAGAGGCAATGAAAGGGCAGGAGAGCCGGGCGCTGGCCGGGCTGAACATCCGGCAGTTTAAATTTATCAATGAGATATTCGGGCGAAATCAGGCGGATAGTCTCCTATGCCATGTGAAAGATGTTCTGGAAAACAGTATGGAAGAAGGAGAATATTTCTGCAGAAATTCTGCGGATATGTTCCTGATGCTTTTTAAAAACAGTGATAAAGAGATCATCCGGGAAAGGATCCGGAAGATCATGGGGGAGATCGCTGCTTTTTCTGCAAACTGGAGACGAAATTATGAAATACAGATGTACTGCGGTGTTTCCCTGATCCCTCAGGGAGAGAAAGCAGATACGGCTACCATGCAGACTACCCATACTATGTTTGCGCTGGAAAAGGCCAGGACTCTGCCAAGGAACAGTATCTGGTTTTATGACCAGGATCTGCATCAGGAGGAAATCCTTCAGAATTATGTGGAATCCCGTATGAATCAGGCCCTGGGATCAGGGGAATTCAAGATGTACCTCCAGCCTAAATTTGACTTGAAAACCGGGAAGCTGGCAGGGGCGGAAGCGCTGGTCAGATGGATCCCGGAGGATGGAAAAGTGATCTATCCCGGTCAGTTTATCCCTATATTTGAAAGAAACGGCTTCTGTGCGGCTCTGGATATGTATATGACGGAACAGGTATGCCGTCAGCTGCGCCAGTGGATGGACGAAGGGATCCCCATGATCCCTGTGTCTGTAAATCATTCTAAGATCCTTTTCTATGAGGCGGATTATACTCAAAGGATGGAGAAGCTGATCAGGAAATATCAGGTACCGGCCCGATGGATCACACTGGAGATCCTGGAAGGTCTTGCCATGGAAAATATAGATAAGCTGAACCAGGTGATCTGCAGTCTGAAAAAGATCGGATTTCAGATTTCCATGGACGATTTTGGCAGCGGTTATTCCTCTTTGAACACCCTGGGAAATCTCCGGATCGATGAGCTGAAGCTGGACAAAGGTTTCCTGAAAGAGCTGGAGGGCGCAGACCGGCAAAGACAGAAGATCATCATAGAGCATATCATTGAAATCAGTAAAAGCCTGAAGATCTCAACTGTGGCAGAAGGGATCGAGACCCTGGAAGATCAGCAGATGGTCCGGGATCTGGGCTGTGATCTTGGACAGGGTTATTATTACTGCCGGCCTGTGTCAGCAGAGGAGTTCAATGAGAAATATATGAAGAAGGGGGAGGTTTAGTTTGGCAGAGAAGAGTTTTGTGTATGAGACTTTGCTCCGCTTTCTGGACGGGTATTTTATCCATGGCGACAGGGAGGCTGTACTTCAGATGTCTGCGGAAGATATTTACTGTATCGGAGTACAGGGGGAGGCGCCTGCATTTAATAGAGAAGAGTTTGACAGGCTGCTGCGGCGTCATATCGCAGAGAGTTCATCGGCTGCCGTTTATGAAGTAAACGGGTACAGAGAGAAAAAGATCAGTCCGGGAAACTGGGTCTGTTATAGTGAAATCGAGACGTATATGGATATAGACGGGGAGAAACTGAACCTGTCCTGGTGGGGGATGACCCTGGGGATACAGCAGGTACGGGAAGAATATAAGATCAGCCTCATACACCTGTCGGAGATGAAGAACTGGGCCAAGCGGGGAGAAGCCCTCAGAAAGCTGTATCCGGATGGCGAAAATCCATTTATCGAGTCTTTATACCGCCATCTGGAGGAGTCATCCAGGGATTCTCTCACCGGCCTGTATAACCGGCAGACAGGGGAAAACCTGATCTGCCAGGCGCTGGACAATGGAGGCGAATATATTTTCCTTCTGATGGATATTGACAATTTTAAAGCTGTCAATGATGTATACGGCCATCTGAAAGGAGATATCATGCTGAAATACGTGGCGGATAAAATACGGAAATCCTTCAGGGATACAGATGTGATCTTCCGTTTGGGAGGAGATGAATTTGTGGTCTTTATCTATCCCTGTAAAAACCGTCAGGCAATTGAGAAAAAACTGGAAAAGATCATGGAGGACTATGATAGAAATATTCAGGAGGAGTTCCCCCATATTTCCTCTGCCTTGTCCTGGGGCGGGGTCTTCAGTGAAAAGAAAAGGACCTTTACGGAACTTTATCAGAGAGCAGACAAGATCATGTATCAGGTGAAGCGCAGGGGAGGAAAGGGATATCTTATCGAGGAGGACTAATGGAAAAAAAGGACATTTTAATCGTAGACGATATGGAGATCAACCGGGCGATCCTCAGCCAGATTTTCGCTGACAGAAATCAGATCCTGGAAGGGGAAAACGGTCTTGAAGCAGTACAGATCCTGGAGGAGCGCCGGGAACATATTGCGGCGGTCCTGTTAGATATCCTGATGCCTGTAATGGACGGATTTCAGGTTATGGAAAAGATGAAAGACATGGGACTGATGGAGAAGATCCCGGTGTTCCTCATTACTGCAGATTCCTCAGAAGAGAGCATGCGCCGGGGATATCAGCTGGGAGCCATGGACATTATTGAGAAGCCTATCGTGCCTTATTTCGTAAGGCGGAGGGTGGAGAGCGTCATGGAACTTTTTGCGGCAAGGGAACGGCTCAGCCATGTGGTGGAACTTCAGGGACAGAAGCTGCGCAGGCAGGAACAGGAGATCCTGAACCTGAACTACTCTATTATTGAAAGCCTGTCAACTGCCATTGAGTTCAGAAGCGGAGAATCCGGAGAACATGTAAAGCGGATCCGCCGTCTGACCCGGCTTCTTCTGGAAGAGCTGGGAAGAACAGGCAAAAAGGAGTACGTTTTTTCAGACCGGGAGATCCAGGAGATCTCCCAGGCATCTATTATGCATGACGTGGGGAAGATCGCCATCAGCGATCTGATCCTGAATAAACCGGGAAGGCTGACCGATGAGGAATTTGAGATCATGAAAAGCCATACGGTCATGGGCTGCCAGGTACTGGAGCAGATCCCTCAGTATAAAAATAACCGGCTTTATCAGTATGCCTATGATATCTGCCGCCATCACCATGAAAGGTGGGACGGCAAAGGCTATCCGGACGGGCTTAAAGGCAGGGAGATCACCGTCTGGTCTCAGGTGGTATCTGTGGCAGACGTGTTTGACGCATTGACAAATAAACGAGTCTACAAACCTGCTATTCCCGTTCCGGAAGCTATGGATATGATCTTTACCGGACAGTGCGGGGCGTTTAATCCGGAGCTGCTGGAAGCTCTGGAAAAGATCCTGCCTCAGATAGAAGGAAAGATGTAGGAAGATTCCCCGGACCGGAAGAAGCAGCAGAAGTCCCGGTCAGGGACCTTAGAAAAGGACGTGAGAAGATGGAAGAGCATAAGAAACAACAGTTGACAGAGGCCGGGATCCATGTGGACAGCGGCCTTTCCAGATTTATGGGGAATGAAGGTTTATTCCTGAAATTTTTAAAGAAATTTCTTCAGGATAACAATTATCAGGGCCTGATCCAGGCAGTGGAAAAGGGTGACGTCAGGGAGGCTTTCCGGTTTTCCCATACTTTAAAAGGAGTCTGCGGAAATCTTTCTATGGAGGAACTGTATGCCCTTATATCCAGGCAGACAGAGTATTTCAGAAAAGAGGATTTTCAGGAGGGAGCGGCTATGATGCCGGAAGTCTCCGCGGCTTATGAAAAGGTCCGAAAGGCTATAGAAGAAGCTGTGTAAGGATCGGATAAAAGACAGAAGATATAAAGAAAAAGGAGTACAAAAAGATGAATGAGCGTACAGTTGTGGTCCGCCGCATAGAAGAGGGGATTGCTCTTGACAGGGACTATGTTGCTCTGCCTGAGGACTATGGAAAGGACTCTTATTTTCAGCGTCCGGACATACAGGCGATCCGAAGCCTGGTATTTGAAACTCTGGATATCCTGGAAGAAAAGACGGGATTTCGCAGAAAAATAGAAGAGAGCAGACAGGTAGTGATTAAGCCCAATCTGGTGTCTGTCTACCATCGGAGCGGTATGTTTGAGGAAGATTACCCGGAATCTACAGATCCCAGGGTAATGGATGCGGTAGTGGAATGGGTACAGAAATATAACAAAAAGGTTCTTATTGCAGAATCTTCAGGAAAGCCTATGCCTACGGCCACCAGTTTCCGTATAAGCGGCATGGACCGGATCGCAGGGTACCGGAATACAGGGCTGGTCACTCTGGAAACCTGTCCTGTCCGCAGATATCTGCTGCCAAAGGCAAAGGTAATGAAAGAAGTCCTGATCCCTACCCCCTTTGTGGGCGTTGTGGAGGGAAAAGATTTCTATATTTCTGTGCCAAAACTGAAGACAAATCTCTATACCAGAGTGACTCTGGGCTTTAAAAACGCTATGGGTGTGATCCCCTATGCGCTGCGAGAGAGAAATCATAATTACCGGATCGATGAGAAACTGGCAGATATGCTTTATATACTGCGGCCGGATCTGACTTTAATAGACGGCCTGGTAGGAGGAGAGGGAAATACCCCTGCTCCTGTAGACCCGGTGGATTGCCGTCTCCTTGTGGCAGGAACGGATCCTGTGGCAACAGACCGGGTAGGCTGCCGGATCATGGGCTTTGATCCGGATGAGATCCCTCTGTTCCGGGAAGTAGGGAAGAGAGGTTTTTACCATGGAGAGGCTCAGGTAGACGGAGAGGTCCCTGTTTTCCACTTCCGGCCGGCGGACCCCAGTCTTCTGGGAGATACCTTCCATAAGCATTTTCCCAATATCCTGGTACTGGCGGGCCACAGTCTGCCCCAGGCGCCAAAGATCCGGGATCCTTATACAGTGACTCCTGAAATAGCCCGAGAACTGGAGGGCGCCTGCAGAGGCGGCTGTCTGGCAGCTCTGCGTTCCGGCTTTGAGTATATCGTTTATTCTACAAAGAAAAACAGGGATCGTCAGATTGCTGTGATCATTGGTTCCGGAGTTTCCATCAACGGAAAAAAATGGTGGTTTGACCGGGATGGAAAGCCTTATGAAGAAGAAAAGGTGAGAAACCTGGAGATGCCCATCCTTACAGTAGGAAACTGCGGGGAAGTGTTAAAAGATGTGGCTTCTTACAGAAGTCCCGGCTGCTGCAGTCCTTCTGCCTGTATGCTGGCTGCCACAGCGGCGATGAAAGTGCCATTCCCGCTGCTTTCCCTGAAAAATCATTATTTCGGGATCTTTGGCCTGGACGCGGTAAGGATGGTGCTGAAAAGAACAGCCCTGTCTCTTCGCGGTATCTGGATCGACTGCCCCAGCCGCCATGTGGATCAGATCTATCCGGTGCCGAAGGTTTCAGATAAGTATAAAGACAGAGACTTTATTCCCTGGCCTCTGCCAAAGATGAACTGGAAGATGAGAAAAAAGATAGCGGGAGATCAGCTGAGGATCCTGAAG
>ERZ1643247.3149-NODE-3149-length-12025-cov-5.641186_pt1 | contig 12025 bp, 13 predicted proteins | sample MGYA00579264_ERZ1643247 | MGnify/ENA primary metagenome ERZ1643247 (study PRJEB29033, sample SAMEA4952262) | chicken gut metagenome | biome: Broiler Chicken; feature: Gastrointestinal Tract; material: Caecum | place: Ireland | collected 2018 | study: Broiler... | reverse complement strand
CCTCAGCGAGCAATCTGTCCAAGCCATGCTGCGACCAGCGGCTTAACTTTTCATTCTTAAGGAACCCTTTACACTCTTTTTGCGAACAACACTTGACGCGGGCTGAGGTGGCGGCCTTTTTTATACGCCCGGAGGTTTGACGGTTACAATAAAAGGATGGCGATCCATAGATCGTCATCCTTTTTTGGGGGAATCATTCTTCCTATTAAGATAGAATGAAAAAAACGCACTATTCAACTGATTTGGTGTGGATCAAGTCCAACAGGGGCTGGAAATACTCATCCTCTGCAATGTACCAGTAGCCACCTTCTACAAGGAGTCCCAGTGCGTTGGGCTCTAGGGCAAAGACCTTTTCTTCTCCAAACACGATTATCCTGAGCAGCCCCGCAGAAGTACCGCTCCGATTTACGTCCAGAGGGATAACCTCGGTATAGCGAAAGCCGTTCAAATACTCCACCAGCAGATCCAAATCCTGAGGCTCTGTGAACTCCACAGTTCCCCATGGTTCATACGTCTGGACTATTACCTTGCTTACCTCATGCGATATTTTGTTCAGCTGGTAACATTCTTCGTTCCTGTTGCCAAATCCACTAGAGGCTGAAAATAAGCCCCATGGTCTATGTAGGAACTGTAGCATAGATAGGTATTTCCATCTAGGATTACTCCCTCAGGGAATACAGTAAATGGGATCTCTATTCCATCCTTGCACACTATTGTAACAGGGCAGTGGGAAGTAATTCCTGGAAATTTGGCCGGGAAGATTGAATAGTAGAAAAAACCATTTAAATACTCTACCAGAAGCTCTATGTCCTCTGGACTTTGGTATGTTACAGTTTGTCCATTCCTAGGGGAATTAACAATTTGTATACATTCTACTTCTTCCGCTTTTAAGTGGAACAGCTGAGTGCCACCGTTAAAAAAGAGCAACAGGACAAGTATAGTTATGATAGCTGCTATTACTATTCCTGCAGAGAGGAACACTTTGTTTCTCTTGCACATAAAACCGTTCCCCCCAAATTAGAAATGAACTTCCCAATATTTAAAATCCTTTGTGACAGCAGTGTCCATGTATCTCCCATAGCCAACCATTCCATCACAAATTTTAAGATAAGATACAAGACGGCCGGAACTTACATTTCTTAACTGCGTATACGCATATCCAACTACTGCATGGTTATCATAAGGATTGTTGGTTGTGTTTGCCTCGAGACATAAGTAAATCAATCTTTCATCAGTAGACAATGCATTCTTAAGATCTTGATATGTCGCATAATAATCGCCATAAATTGTAACATCAATATTATAATTATCAAACACCGATAAAATATAAGGAGGTACGTCATCCGGGTCAACACCACCCCCAATAGAATTAATATAAAAAGGAGTCGGATTTCGATCAGAGACAGCAACAACATCATAAAAAACAGCATCCGCATATCTATTCTTCAAATAGCTGTTATTATACTTTGCTCCATACATTTTTACGATGTTAGTGATAGCGATTGGTCCACATGCCTGCGCATAAGCGTTCGTAGGGATATCGGATTTATTAAAGAATATGGCGACGTCTTCCCATACATTAGCATATTCTTTATTTACCCATGTTCCTCCATATACATTTTGGGCGTGAATAAACGGATCGTCAATTACGCCCCCTTCGTCATTGATACCGCCATTTCTCAATTTAGAAATTGCTGGTGACAATTGTGCTTTTCCATATTCAGAAATAACATCGGAAGGTATATTTTCCTTTGCTCTCTGTTTAGATAATACGTCATTAACCTCATTCCTTAGAAACGTTTTTCCTTCCACTGCAACTAACTCATTTGTTGAAGTTTCACGAAAATAATTGAGCGCTCCTGTATATACAATTTTACCTGTATTGGAAAGAGGAACGTCGATCAAAGAATAAACTGGCTCAGCCTCATCCGCCCACTCTAAAATGATATTAGGCACATCGATGTAGGCGGAAACTACCACATAGCCGCTGGAAAGTTCTACGGTATAGGCCGTAATCTCTTCTCCGTTCGCATCGTACATAGGAACCGTTTCCACAATAGTGGGTTCCGTCTCCCAGGTGGTTTGGCCGGTGGCCATCATATCTTCCACAAAGAACTGTGCAATGTATGCAGCCACTTCTTCGTTGATAGTCAGATCCTCATCCGTCAGTACCACAGCTGTCTCAGTACCTGCAACCTCAGGGGAAATGGTGTACCGAGCAGATTCCTCTGCGGAAACCGGGAAAGACACCATGGTAAGACATAGGGCAACAGAGAGAAGTGTACAGAGAACCTTTTTCATAGCTCTTAGCTCCTTTCAGCTCAATCATATTGTGTGGGGCGGGGCCTTCAAGTTCACCCGGCAAGTACATGGGTCTCTCCTCCTTTCTATCATAGGTCAGTGGTGGGTATTGGCGGCTTCTATATCACGTACAGTATTGCCGTGCGCTGTCAATGACTATTCCTAGGCCCCCAAAGGGGAATTAAGCCTGCCCAGATGAGAGACAAATCGCGTTTCTCACTCTGCGGCAATGTCATCCGTGATCGCTGCAGAGATTTGCAAGGTTATCTCAATAAGTGACGAATCCTGTCACGCTTACCTCAACGGACGAGTTGTTCTCCATCGCAAACCTGTAGTCACCGCGCTCAGTGATGACAAATCCGTGATCGAAGGAGCCGCCTGTGGAGGTAATATAGTGGAAGGTATTGTCCGAATCCACTAGTCCGAACGAAATGTTGGCAGAGGAAGGGGAATAGACTGCCCTGATAGAAACGACCTCGCCATACTCCATGGGAAATGTCGTGCGAACGTAACGAAAACCATTTGCTGGAATCTCAACAGAAAATTGGCTTGTTGCCCTGGCAACAGCGCTGTCCACTACCGGTTCGTCTAGCTCTAGGGCCACCGTGTGAACAGAAAGGCAGCAGAAGAGCAAAAGACAAGCGAGGATTGAGCAAAAGACTTTCTTCTTTAACATTTTCGTTTTCCTCCCTTAGTGTTGGCATTTTCAGGAAAGGCCAAAACCATCCTCTGGAAGAAGAGAAACTTGCTTCTCGCTGGTACTGTCTATCTCTGTCTGATCATTGGCTCTGGATGAGATCTGAGATAGTAGCACAATGACTCCCATAAGGATAATCATGCCGACAACCGAGAGAATCGGTACGAGCCGTTTCTTCTTGGGCGTTACATGCATCTCGTTTTCGGTGGGATCATCGACAGCACCAAATTGAGGATCTGTGTTGCTATGTTCCGTTAGGAACTCCGGCTGGGCCTCTTCCTTTGTGTTGGGTTCCGGTTCGGCAGTCGAAGGCGACTGTGAAGAAGTTTCGACGAAATAATCCATTGGAACATTAAAATAGGCAGCCAGGCGTTTTAGATTATCAGCCGAGGGTATTGCCTCTCCCACCTCCCATTTCGATACAGTTTGACGGGACACGTGCAGGTCGCTCGCAAGTTTCACTTGCGTGATTTTCTTTCCCGTCCGCTCGTCATAAATTTTTTCACCAAGTGTCATATCTTCCACCCCGAGTGTATCATTGAAATTGAGCAACTGTAAACCACTTTCTAGTTGCACTTACCCAAACGTAGAGTGGAATACAGGAATATTTCCTATATTTGCTCTAGCTAGAGGGATTATCTGTCTTATGATATACCACGGAGTGACAAAAAACAACACAAAAATGAAAGGGAAAGGTCATCGGGCCCGCTGGAGAAAGGCAGGGCCCCGCAATTGAGCTAATCCAAAAAACAAGGAAACAACTGGCCTCGAAACCATAGGCAGAGTGACTTGGCAGAGCGGGATGATCCTTTTTTCAAAGGCCCACCCACCTTTCGAACACCTCTTCCTCTTCGCCTAGGATATCGCGCCCTGTCCCCACAGGCGATAGTATCTACAGGGGCTATCTCTTATCGAATAAAAAGTCCCTATAGAAGGTGAAACTATCATGATTCTGGCGCAAAGACCTTGGTGATTAGAAGCCCCAATTCCGTTCCGTTCGTGTATTGGTATTCAACATCTTCTACCCGAAAAAGACGATCTTCTATTGATACGGCATCAAAGAAATCGTATGGCTCACTTGATACCACAAACATAACATCAACGTGATATAAGATCGATAGGCCCTTTACAGCATTTTTGGAGACGGAACCAGGCCGAAAATAGAGTGAAAACGGTATCCCAGTTTCCCTGCCTATCGCCTCAGCGGCATACCCGTTCCGTTGAAGGTATTTTGTGGCATCCTCAATATAGATGGAGTTGCTTTCGGAAATCTGAACGTATACTGCTGAATCGCAGAGAGAATCAGCCCAATCAAAAGAATTGAATGTATCTCTGGACTCAGATTCACCAATCGCCTTACTGCCTTCACGAAGAAACATTTGGAGCTTGTCGTGTGATACATCTGGGTTCCGCGACAGGATGTTTAAAATGGAAGCTGTAATTACTGGCGCTGCAAAGCTGTTGCTGGGAAGAACTTGAATGATGCCCCCTGTAATACAAGAAACAGCCGATGGCGGTGAGGCAACCCAGGCGTTAGATCCTCTCAGCCAGTCATTCTCTTTATAAGCATAAGTGGCTTTATCAAGCCCATGCTCACAACACCTCACTCCAAATACCCCAGGAAAGATAGCGGGGAAAGTAGGAATGTTCCTGTTGGAAAAAGCAGCCACGACCACCGTATTCAGCTCAATAAGCTTCTGAGTAGTGCGATATAAAGGCAATGCATCGTGATACTCTACGCTGCCTAAACTTAAATGAACAACTTTAATGTTGTTATGCAGGCACCACTCTAGCCCCGTTATCAGGTTGTCCCTATATCCACTACCACGCGTGGTCAGCACTTTGATATCGTGTATGGGGATTCCAGGATGGAGCGTTTCTATAATTGCAGCACAAATCGATCCATGTGTTACTCCGTTAATACACGGATCCCGGTCGTCGGTAACAAACGTGGAGCGAGATTGTACATGTGGGACTCTTAATAAGGAACTGCTGATGCCGTCATCCAAAATTGCCACCGGAATATCCATACACAGATGCTCCTATGCCAGGTGCTTAATAACAATACTGACTATGTTGTCAATGGAGGTGAATTGGAAGTCCGAAAGATCTTCTGGGTTTACAGTGATTGAAAACTCCCCCTCAATATCAAAAAGGATATGAAGAAGTTCGCGCGCTGGCACACGGAATCTTGGGCCAAGGAGACATTCGCCGGTTGTGTTGCACAATTCATATATTGGATGACCACTACGAATCGAAACAATAGAAATAACTTTCTCCATTACACTGTTCTGATCCATCTTCATCCCTCCAGTTTTTATAACATGTTACCCCTCCGCCATGAGGATGGTTTTGGGCTGGTAGGCCAGGAGCTTATGGGCGGTGACCAGGGAAGCGCAGAGGGTGAGAGCCAGGCCGCTGAGGAACAGGGCCAGCACCGCGGGGGCGCTCACCTGGGGCGGCTGGGTGAGGCTGCCCTGGAACAGCCAGCTCACCCCCTGGGAGGTGAGGGGCGACAGGGCTACCGCGCCGGCCATGGCCAGGAGGATGGGGACCAGGGACTCCCCCAGCAGCTGGGCGTAGATCTTGCCCCGGTCCTCGCCCATGGCCAGCAGCACCCCGATCTCGTGGTCCCGGGAGCGGAGCTGGAGGAGAAGCACCAGCACCAGAGTGATGGCCCCCAAAGCCCCGGAGGCCCCCAGCATGGCCTTGGCCAGGGCGGTCAGGCCGCTGATGGTGCCGGACAAAGCCCGGTACTGGATGTCGTCCACGGTAAAGCGCAGGTCCTCCCCCTCGGGGAGGGACAGGGCCTGGACGGCCTCCACAAAGGCGGCGGCCTGTTCCGGGTCCCGGATGGAGAACCGGGCGCTGTACAGCTTGTCCTGCTCCCCGTTGAGCCGCAGGGCGGCGTCAGGGGTGACGTACACCAGGTTTTCCAAGTTAAAGTAAGGGGCGTTGGTGTGGGGCTGCTCCTGGGTCAGGGCGTAGATGCCCACCACGGTGACGGGGGTGTCCTGTCCCCCTTGGGCTGTGTAGTAGCCTCCCAGGGTGACTTCCTCTCCCAAAGACACCCCGCTCTCCTGGGCCATGTCGCTGCTGATCACCGCGGAGAAGGTGTCGCTCTCCTCCAGCATCCGGCCTTCCAGCATCTGGTAGGCCCCGGTGACGAACTCCCCGGCGGCGGTCATGTCCACCGTGCCCTCCACCCGGATCCAGGCGGACTCCTGGGGGAACTTCTCCCGCTGCTCCGGGGTGGCGAAGGGTCGCAGGGTCTCCGACTCCTGGGCGAAGGAGTAGTAGTAGGGGGTGCAGCTGTGGGACAGGCCCAGGGCTTCAATCTTCTCCACCGACTCCTGGGAGATCTGGTTGGAGCCGGCGTACAGGTCCGCCTCCTCGGTGTGGTAATTGTTCAGGGTGACGGTGGCCCCCACCTGTTCCCGCAGGGCCCGCTCCTCCTGGCGGCAGGCCTCCAGCATGGAGAAGCCAGCCAGCACCAGGGCCGCCAGGATCAGAAACACGCAAAACAGCAGCAGGGCTGTTTTCTTTCGATACCAAAGGCTGAAAAATCCACGTTTTACGGCGTTCATCCTCTCACTCCTTTCCCGTCAGCACCCGGGCGGGCTGCAGCCGCAGCACCGAGACAATCTGGGCGCCAGCTCCCACCAGGCACACCAGCAGGGCCAGCCCCAGGTAGCTGCCCAGGGCCTGGCGGTCCAGCTGCACCTGGGCCGGGGGCACCACAAAAATCCGCTCTCCCACCCGCTCCAGCAGGTCGTCGGCGTAGGTGCCGGTGTAAATGTCCCGGGACATCTTGTTCTGGGCGGTGTGGGCGTGGGTGACCAGGTCGTTCTCCCCCTGGCTGATGGCGGCGCTCTGCTGGTAGACGCCGCTGCACAGCTGCTCCACCAGGTTCCCGCCTACGGTGACCCCCAGGCCCAATCCCAGGGCCAGGGCCAGCACCAGGGGCAGAAAGACCTCCACCGCCAGCTGGGCGGCGGTCTTTCCCCGGCTCTCTCCCAAGGAAAGCAGAATGCCTGCCTCCCGCCGGCGGCCCAAGAGGAGCAGGGCCGTCACCAGGCCCAGCACCAGGAGGATGGCCCCGGTGAGCAGGGCGGCGATCAGGCCGGACAGATCCCGGACGCGGAGCAGGGGCGCGCCCACCATGGAGAACCACTCCCGGTCCAGCACCAGGTCGTACTGGGGCTGCTCCTCCAGCAATGTCAGGGCCTCGATCTCATCCATCCCGGCGTACTCCTGGGGGATGGGCTCCAAGGTGGGGCTGGAGTAGTGCTCCTCCCACACCTGCCGGATGGCAATTTTCTTCTGCACGTCTTTTACGAAGCTGTCCACGTCCTCCTCCGAGGACAAATACACCGTGGCGAACCGGGAGGTGCCCATGGAGTAGGCCACTTCCCGGCCGTCCTCCCGGCCCTCTACGGCGCACATGGCCTGGGGGGTGAGGAACACCAGCTCCTCCGGGCGGTTCCCCAGGCCGGTGATCTGGTACTGGGTCTCCGGGGCGGAGAAGATCCCCTGGACCCGCAGGGCCACAGGCTCCGCCTCCGCCAGGAAGGGGACCTTTACCTGCAGGTCGTCCCCCACCGACAGGCCGTTGCGCTGGGCGAACTGTTCCGAGATGAGGCAGGCCTTCTCATAGAGGGTGGCGCCTGTCAGGTGCTCTCCCTCCACCAGCTGGAAGCCGTACACGGTGAAGGTCTGGTCCAGGGAGGTGTCCACCGGCACATAGCCCATGGTGGTGTAGGTGGTGAACATAGAGCCGCTCTTGTTCTCCTCCCAGGCCTCCTGGTACACCCCTTCCGCCTCGGGGAAGGAGAGGTAGAGGTAGTCGGCGAAGTTGTAGGCCTGTACCCGGGGATCGGTCACGAAGGTCTCCACCACCTCCGGGGAGAGGTGCCCCGCCAGCATGCGGCTGCCGCCGCTGCCCTTGTAGGAGTAGCCCACCCCTTTGAGGGTCACGGCGTTGCCCAGGGCCGTCTGTAGACGGTCCACCTGGGACTGGGTGGTGGCGTACAAGCACAAGCTGCCCACCGCCACGGCGAACAAGGCCGAGAACAGCAGCAGGATCATCACGTTCTTTTTCCAGTGGTAGAGCAAGCTGCGCAGGGCGCGTTTTAACATAGGGGTCACCGCCTTTTGTGGGTAAAAACGAGCAATGGTATCTCCAAAGCGCCTCAGAGATACCTCTGCTCCTAGATTCCTCCAAGACAGTCTCCAAGAAATGCATTTTTATAGTAGCATAGGAATAGTTGCTATGCTATGATCTGCAATCTAGATGACAAGCAGAAAATGCCAATCTTGGAGATCAAATCATCAGTTCCTGTAGTAATCGGAGGAATAACTGGCGTTGTAAGACGTGTTTTCCGGGGTGCGGTACTCGTATGGAGCGCCGAGCCCAGGGCTGTAGCAGCTACAGAAGCAGGTGGACATGCAACCGCATTCTGCGTAGCTGGAAATCGTCTCAGCAGATTTCTGCGCAGGGTGCTTTGCTAACTTTTTCATTGTTAAAGCCTCCTTTATTTTAGGTGAAAGACAAAATTATGGGCGCTCATAATTCTACCTTGCAAAGTTGAACAGAACTGCATCATAGTCACAATGCTCCAATTTCAGAATAAGAACCGTATTTTGCAATAAAGCAACGGCACAAATTATCTAGTTCATCGTCGCTATACAGATTTGCTACAGTATCATGATGGGATTCAGAAACAATCTTGTTAATAGCTGCTTCATCCACTAAAACGGGGGACTTAAACGACATTTCACGTAGCATAGATAAGTCATATGCATATTTTGATATGTGATGTCTAATTATGTGAACTCCAAGTCTCTGGGAAACTAACTTTTCCACAAGGGGATAATACTGTTCTTGATAAGATCCGTAAGGGGATACAAGAATCATATCATCAGGGCGAGCAGCAAGAGCAATCTCATATGAGATGATTCCGAAGTCCATTAGGGACTCAGGATCATTGGAGACAATCGCTCCTGGGATCCCAAGAATAATGATATCCGGATTGTATCTAGATTCAAGGTTGGCAACATAGGAATTAAATGCCCTCACTTTATCATTTTCTGATAACGTATTTGAGAACATAAACGAAGGGACAAAATGGTCTCCCCACAAGGAAACGCAAGGATTTGAGGCGATAAGCAAAACATTGAGATGATACTCTCTAAATCTCTTTGTCAACCTCAACTGTATTGCGTGTTTATCAATTCCTTCGCTGTAACCACCGACCGCCAAGACAGGAGTATCAAGTTGAATAAAGTGGCCAAGGGAAGGAATTACATGCTCTGGAAGAACTAGCTGTCCGCTACACTTTGTAAGTTCAGACAGCATATCGCTTTCCTCTGATGTAAGCTCTCGCGCAAAATAGACATACTTTCCGCGTTGGAGGGCGCAGCGAATTACAGGCACAATAAACACTTTAAAGTCTAGCTTAATCCACGTCTCCACAACACACAAAGCATCTGAACTATCAATAGCGCATTTTATGTTGTATGTAACTGTTATATCGTTGTTTTCGGTCGCCTGGGTTCCGTCCCCAAGCCATCCTTTTAATGGTACTGCATACTTAATTTTGATTGGCAATGTATTCTCCGAACTAATATAATCGATAAGTGGGTCGGATGTCCTATTATACGGATATATCGTCAATGAGATCATTCCATCAACCCTCCAGCCACTCAATTTCGCCGCACTTGTCTTTGTAGAAATCAAACCCTAGCTCTTTGAGAACACAGTAATCTTTGAATACAGACTCGATGTTATTTCGTACATTTTTGCATCTTGCCTTGAGGCTTTCAGTATCAAAACATGAGATTCCATCAACAGCCTTTATACATAGATTGCAATAACGATAAGCCCAGCAGTTGGAACACGTCTCGTGAGTGAGCCTTTCAATATTAAGTACTCGCTCAGCCTTATCAATGTCTATCCCACTATACACATCGCCTAACTTTGTCAATGATGATGTCTCACTAACACGTTCACACGGATAGATCTCCCCCTGGACTGTAACAAAAGCTTTTCTCACCCCAGGTACGCATGGTCCGCCGTGATGATACCTTTCCGGAACAAAGCCACTCTTATCTCGATGTCTTAGGATCTTCTCGGGAATATCTCGATAGCGCTGTGCAGCTAACTTAGATCCAAAATTAGGCTGATGTCTTCCTGCTCTTGTGAGTAAATATTCGAAATACTCGTATTCACTAAGCTGTGAAAACGATTCGGCGCTTGACCTTTTTCTGGATGTGTACACATCATCAATTGTGTTAATTAAAAAGCTGTACTTTCCAAACTCTGGATCATGGTTTATAAAATCACTCACAGGTTTATAGGGCCTTTCAACATCAATAACAGTATTAAACTGAAAAGACTTCGCGTATTCTGGGTATTTATCCTCAAAGAGTTTGACCGTTCTGCGAAGCAAATCAAAGGAACCATTGGGAGAATGTGCAAACTTCCGATGCTGATCATGTAGCTCCTTAGGGCCATCCAAGCTAAACATAATTCCAAAGTTGTGTTTTACGCAGAAATCAGCAATCTCTGGAGTCATGATAGTGCCGTTAGTGGTAAAATTATAGCTAACTAATTTCCCTTTAACATTTTCAGACATATACCTAACACATTTCTGGATCAAATCAAAACGAAGTAATGGTTCGCCACCGTAGAAGGAAAGCGTAATAGATTCATTATCTACAGAATGCGTAATTAGGTATTCCATCGCTTTCTTCGCTACAGGCCACTCCATATCTTTCTGTGAATGGGTTCGTGTAGAATAGGCCCCGGAATAGATGCAATATTCGCATCGAAGATTACAGCGTTGAGTTATTTGTAAGACCATTTGGCTTAATTTACGCTTGACCAGATACGGAAGCAAGTCTGTGGCAGGATGTTTAACAATCCTTACGCGATTCGGTTTGAGGTACCCAAAGCTCTGAAGCTTCTCCATATACCTTTTTGATTCAGCAATAGGGAGCCCGGATGTAATGTGTCCCTTCATCTCAGAGTAGAACGTTTCGGGAATGTTCAGAATTTGATCCATATTAACATCATAAAGATAATAGCTCTGGGATGTTCTGAATAAGTGGATATATGGTGTGTCACGCATTGTATTGCTCCTTTTTTATCTTGAGTCCGAGAGCTGGACGCGTTTTATTCTTGTTTTTCCATCAATTTTTTATTACTAAGTTCGATCACCACATCCGCCTGGGCGGCGAAATCCTGAGAATGGGTGACGGCGATGACGCACTTGCCGTCTTTGTGGGCCAGCTCCTGAAACAGCTCGATAATGCCCTGGGCGGTGTCCCCGTCCAGGTTTCCTGTGGGCTCGTCGGCCAAGATGATGTCCGCGTTGGTGGCCAACGCCCGGGCGATGGCAACCCGCTGCTGCTCCCCGCCGGAGAGCTTCTGGATCCGCCGGTGGATCTGGTCCTTGGTCAGACCCATTCTGAGCAGCAATTCCTCGGCCCGCTGCTTTTTGTTGGGGATCTCATTTTTGGTGATCTCCATGGCCGCCAGCACGTTTTGCAGGGGATTCAAATACTCCAGCAGGTTGTAGGCCTGGAAGACGATGGCCACATGCCTGTTCCTGTAGTTGGTGTAGCCGATATCCTTGAGATCTTTCCCTTGGAACAACACCCGGCCGCCTTTGGGCGACTCCAGGGCCCCGGCCAGGGTGAGGGTGGTGGTCTTCCCCGAGCCGGAAGGCCCTACGATAGTGTAGAGTTTCCCCGGCTCGAAGGCACAGTCGGCCTCCTCTAAGATGGAGACCTTTTGACTGCCGCTTTGGTAGAAGTAAGTCAGTTCTTGAAATTGTAGGATTTGCGCCATAGATTTCACAGCCTTTCTGTATCTTTTCTGTTGTGCAGCTTTCCGGTTTCCAGCCTCCATACCTGATCCATCCCCTCCAGGTTGTGATAGTGGTGGGTGATCATAATCACGGTCTTGTCCTGCATCTGGTGGAGGATCACATCATGGAGGTAGGCGTCGGACTCTACGTCGAA
>ERZ1643247.3144-NODE-3144-length-12036-cov-11.348552_pt1 | contig 12036 bp, 14 predicted proteins | sample MGYA00579264_ERZ1643247 | MGnify/ENA primary metagenome ERZ1643247 (study PRJEB29033, sample SAMEA4952262) | chicken gut metagenome | biome: Broiler Chicken; feature: Gastrointestinal Tract; material: Caecum | place: Ireland | collected 2018 | study: Broiler... | reverse complement strand
ATGAGCATCAAACCTAAAAACATTCACAACATCGCAATTATCGGCCACAGCGGCGAGGGCAAGACCACCCTCTGCGAGGCCATTCTCTTCAACGGCCGCTCCATCGACCGCATGGGCAGGGTAGACAACGGCACCACTGTTTCCGACTATGACGAGCAGGAGATTGCCCGCAAAATGTCGGTTTCCCTTTCGGTCAGCTACACCATCTGGCGCGAGACCAAGATAAATCTCATCGACGTGCCCGGCTTTTATGACTTCGAGGGAGAGTTCAACGAGGCTATGCGCGCTTGCGGCGGCGCCCTTGTCGTCATGGGCGCGAGCGGCACCGTCACCGTGGGCGCCGAAAAGGCGATAAACGCCTGTCTGAAGGCTAAAAAACCCATGGTAATATTCATAAACGGCATGGACAAGGATAACGCCGACTACAACGGCACCGTTGCCGCTCTTCAGGAGAAATACCACGGAAAGATAGCGCCCATTCAGATACCCATAATGGAGGGCAACAAGATGGCGGGCTTCGTAAACGCCCTTACCGAGCGTGCCTTCCACTTCACGGGCGTCGGCCCCGAGGAGATACCTATCCCCGAGGATAAGCGCGAAGAACTTGCGGCAATGCAGCTCTCCCTCACCGAAACTGCCGCCGAAAACGACGACGTGTTGCTCGAAAAATACTTTGAAACGGGTTCGCTCGAGCGCGACGAGGTGATCCACGGCATAAGAAAGGGCATACAGAACATAAACGTAGTGCCCGTTATGGCGGGCAGCGCCCTGAACAACCGCGGCGTAATAAATCTGATGAACGAGATAGTCAAATACATGCCCGACGCCTCCGAGCGCGGCGACCTTCTCGCCACCGACATAAATAAGGACGAACTTGTCGATATCGAGTGCGACGACGATCAGCCCTTCGCCGCCCAGGTATTCAAGACGGCCGTCGATTCCTTCGTCGGCAAGATGAATTATTTGAGGGTGTGCCGCGGCGTGTTAAAAACGGGCATGACCGTGCTCAACGCCACAACGGGGCAGACTGAGCGAATAAACGCCATATACCTGTTAAAGGGCAAAAAACAGGAGCCTGTCTCCGAGCTGACCGCAGGCGACATAGGCGCCGTGTCAAAGCTTGTGAATACCAACACGGGCGATACGCTGTGCGACGAATCGGCGCCCGTAAAGTTCGATCCCATTCTCTTCCCCCGTCCCGTGCTGTTCATGGCGGTATATGCCAAGGTCAAGGGCACCGAAGATAAGGTATTTACAGGGCTTGCCCGTCTTGAGGAGGAGGATAAGTCGTTCGGCGTGCGCAAGATAGCCGACACGGGCGAAACGCTGATCGGCGGCCAGGGCGAAGTGCACCTCGACATCATAAACAAGAAATTAAAGGCCAAATTCGGCGCCGAGGCCGAGCTTAAAACGCCGCAGATCAATTATAAAGAGACCATTCTCGGCACGGCCGTTGCCGAGGGCAAGTATAAAAAACAATCGGGCGGCCACGGGCAGTACGGCCACTGCAAGATCCGCTTCGAGCCGACGGATAAAGACTTCGAGTTCGCCGAAGAGGTGGTGGGCGGTTCGGTGCCCAAGCAGTATATACCCGCAGTTGAAAAGGGCATAATCGAGTGTCTGCCCCACGGCGTTCTTGCGGGCTATCCCGTAATACGCATGAAGGCCGTGCTTACCGACGGCAGCTATCACGAGGTTGACAGCTCGGAGGCGGCGTTCAAGTCGGCGGCAGAAATTGCCTTTAAAGAGGGCATGAAGGCGGCAAAACCCGCCATATTGGAGCCCTATTCCAAATTGAGGATAGGCGTTCCCGAGCAGTATCTCGGCGACGTTCTGGGCGATCTGAACAAACGCCGCGGCAGGATTATAGGTATGGATGCGCAGGACGATATTCAGGTGATAACGGCGGAGGCCCCCAAGGCCGAACTTTTAACTTATGCCACCGCTCTCCGTTCTTTAACGCAGGGCAGAGGCAAGTTTATCGAAACGTTCGAGCGCTTCGAGCTCGCCCCTGAAAATGTCATGCAGTCGCTCATAAAATAATTAAAATTAATTTTAAAATTTAATTTAAATTTATTAAAATTGATTTTTTATGAATTATGCCGCCCGCGGCGCAATGTTGCGCCGCGGGCGGCATGTCCGTGTGCGTTAAATGCATAAAGAGGCTGTTTTACATATTTTTCGCGTATATTTCCGCGGTTTCGCGCACTGTGCGGTTTCTTTTTTCAAATGCCCCCTTGACAAAACGTACTTTTCTGCTATAATTTTTATAGGCGGGTATAAGCCATTATAATGCATGGAGGATATAAAATTGCTTAATCTCAATAATTTATTGTCCGGCGCGGCGGGCGGCGTGCCTCTTTGGGCGTGGATCGTTATCGGCGTCGTAGTGGTAGTCGTTATTGTCGCCATTGTGGTGCTGATAAAGGTTGCCCGCAACAGGGAAAAATCTGAGGCCGAAGAAAACGCATCTGAGGAGTCCGGAGAACAGCCTGCCGACGGGTCTGCCGACGAAGACGAAATTGCCGATAGCGCGGGCGAATCTCCTGCGGAGAGCGCGCCTGCGGCGGAGAAGGCTGAAAAGGCGGCGAAGCCGCAGAGTAAGCCGGCTTCTTCGCAGAAGCCCGCAAAACAGGAACAGACGGCGGCTGTTCAAACTCAGTCCGACGAGCCTGCCGAAACAAAGGCAAGCGGGCCAAAGGTCTATCACATAACCAAGCGGACTTCCGACGGCAAGTGGCAGGTAAAATTCAATAAGGGCAAAAAGGCCATAAAACTGTTCGATACCCAGGTGCAGGCCATAGACTATGCCAAGGCGCTCGCGCAGAGCCAGGAGGCAAGCATAATAATACATAAGGCCGACGGCACTTTCCGTAAACTCAGGTACGACAAACCAAATAAATAATTTGGCCGCGATTTATAAAGTTTATACGTCAGCCAACGGAATATTATGCCGCAAAGCTTTTGCTTTGCGGCATAATATTTTATAAAATGTCGTTGATCCGGCCATATATGCGGGGCAATTTGCGTCAGATTTTATTTTTTTAATTTCAAAATCGCCGCCCGCCGCGAATTTTCGCGGCGGGCGGCTATATATCTTATGCTCTGTGTGTCTTATACTTCGCTCGGCCGGGTCAACATCGTTAACATGATTAAAGTTGTCAGCACCCCCGGTTGTATTACTCAAAACGATAAAAATCAAAAACCGAAGTTTGCTTTTTGCAAAAGGGGGTTATATAATACTGTAAGGGAGTAATACAAACCTGATTTAAAGCCGGGATATCGCGGCAATAGCTGCGTTAAATCCCTTGAATGTGCCGCATGGCACGCCCTGCGGGCTTTGCCTTGCTATTGCACGCAATCTGCCGGCTTTAAATTGCTTAGCACCTTTAAACAGCGCATTTTGCGTTGAACTGGCGCGATTGACGAAGCGGCAATACCCACTGCGGTATTGCAATGAGGATGAACGCCAAGGCTCGCAAAAGACGCGTTTAAAGGCTGGTTCGTTTTATTTCCTTACAGTATGGTGTAAAGAAAAATTATTTAAGGAAGTATTTTTGTCATGACAAAGATAGACATCTTCTCCGGTTTCCTCGGCGCAGGCAAAACCACACTCATAAAAAAATTGATAAAAGAGGCCTATGCGGGCGAAAAACTCGTTCTTATAGAGAATGAATTCGGCGACATAGGCATAGACGGAGGCTTCCTGGCCGACGCGGGCATAAAGATAAACGAGCTGAATTCCGGCTGCATATGCTGCTCGCTCGTGGGCGACTTTGCAAAGGCTTTAAAGAAGGTGTGCGAAGAGTACCATCCCGACAGGATCCTCATCGAACCCTCGGGCGTGGGCAAGCTCTCCGACGTAATTCGCGCCGTTTACAGCGCAAACCTTGAAGATTGCGTGATAAACACATACACGGCCATTGTCGACGCCGCAAAGTGCAAGATGTATATGAAGAACTTCGGAGAGTTCTTCAACGATCAGATAGAGACGGCCAACTGCATAATCTTCACCCACGCCGATATCTCCGGCGAGGAGAAGCTCAAAAACGCAGTTGCGCTCGTGCGCGAGCACAACACCAGGGCAACTCTGGTGACTACTCCCTGGCAGCAGCTCTCGGGCGCTGAAATACTCGCCGCCATGGAGCACAGCGACACCTTGGAGGAGCAGATGGAACAGCTCAAAAAGGACGCCATGGAGCGCCATGAACACGATCATGACGACGATGACGATGAGGATGAGCACGACCACGAACATGAGCATGAGCACGGCCATTGCTGTCACCATGACCATGACGACGATGACCATGACGAACACGAACATGAGCATGAGCACGGCCATTGCTGCCATCATGACCATGACGACGGGGACGAGCATCATCATGAACACGGCGAGGAGTGCGGCTGCGGGCATCACCATCACCACCATGCCGACGAGGTGTTCGAGAGCTGGGGCGTTGAAACTGCCAAAACCTACTCCGCAGACGAGCTCAAGGCCATACTTTCACAGCTCACCAACGCAGTGGAATACGGCGTCGTGCTCCGCGCAAAGGGCATAGTTGCCGGCAAAGACGGCGCATGGCTGCACTTCGACTACAACCCCGGCGAGCCCGACGTGCACGAAGGAGCGCCCGCCTATACGGGCAAGCTGTGCGTTATCGGCAGCAAGCTGGACAAGGAAGAACTCTCTTCCCTCTTCGGCGTCTGATTTCAACATTCTTTTAACTCCGCCAAACTTCATATAAGCGTCGCATAACTTTGTCGCGCTGTGGCAACTTTCGGTCACTTACGCTTCGGTAAGCTCCCTCAAGTTTTCCTCGCGCTCCGCGTTCTGCTCGCTTCTATAAAGTTATTAATTGCGTGAAATAAGGCAAAAAATTAAATAAAAAATTAAATTTATAATAATTATGCCGGAAAAAGAGCAGGCGAATTTAGTTCGCCGATATCTCTTTTTACGACAATATAAAAGAATCGCGGCAAAGATTTTGTTTTGCAAAATATTTGCCGCGAAACGGAAGTTTTATGTCGGAAGAAATTTCAGTATATATGTTCCTCGGCTTTTTGGAGTCGGGCAAAACTAAATTTATTCAGGAGACGCTCGAAGATCCGCGCATGGAGAGCGGCGAAAAGACCATGGTGCTCGTCTGCGAGGAGGGAGAGGAGGAGTACGACCCTCACCTCTTCAAGGTGAGAAACGTCGCCATAGAGTATCTCGGGAGCGAGAATGAGCTCACGCAGGAGAATCTTACGGCGCTCGCCGAGAAGCACCAATGCGACCGCGTTCTCGTCGAGTATAACGGCACCTGGCTGTTGCAGGCCTTCTTCGACGCCATGCCAGAGGATTGGGTCATAAATCAGATGATGACCTTCTTCGATTCCGCCACCTTTTTGAACTATAACCGCAACATGCGCCAGCTTGTGTACGACAAGATACAGCTCACGCAGATGGTGGTATTCAACCGTTTCAAGGGCGGGTATGACAAGATGGAGTTCCACAAGGTCGTGCGCGCCGTTTCGCGCAGGCCCGACATAGTTTACGAATATATCGGCGGCAAGGCCGAGTTCGACGACATCGAGGACCCGCTTCCCTTCGACGTGAACGCGCCCGTCATAGAGATCGAGGACCACGATTTTGCTCTCTTCTACCGTGACGTGGCCGAAAAGCTGGACACATATATCGGCAAGACGGTGCGCTTCAAAGGCATGGCGGCGGTAAATAAAAAGGTACCCGCGGGCTATATAGTGCTCGGCCGCTATATCATGACGTGTTGCGAGGCCGATATCGCCTACGACGGGTTTGCCGTAAAGTGCGGCAAGCAGGCAGCAGAGGTAAAAACGCGCGACTGGCTGACCGTAACGGGCAAGATAATGTACGAGTATAACTCGGTCTACCGCTCAAAGGGGCCCGTTCTGATTGCCGAAAAGCTGGAGCCTGCGGAGAAGCCCGAGCAGGAAGTGGCCACATTCTACTGACGCGCCTTTGATAAGCATCGCAATACTTTGTCGCGCTTACGGGTGTTTTCGGTCACTTATCTTTAAGTAAGCTCCCTCAAACCTTCCGCGCGCTCCGCGTCTTGCTCGCTTCTGAAAGACGCTTTATAATAAGGTTTTTAGATATATTTAAAGCCGCCGCGGCAGTTCTGCCGTGGCGGCTTTTTTTGCCATAATTCAGCCATATATACGGGGCAATTGCCGTTTGGTAATGAATTGAATAATTCAATGATATCAGCGGGGCAATTGTAATTGCCCCGCTGATATGCCGCAAATATGCGTCAAATTCCATAGTTGCGCCGCCGCGGCGAAATCTTGGGCTATATATACAGGGAGATAATGATTATGGCGTGCGCGGGCGCGCTTGCGGGCGTGGGGCTGGGCTGTTTCCTTCTCTGGGCGGTGTTCGGCTATCTGGAATTCGGCTCGCTTGCAGACGTGCAGTGGTATTCCTACATAGTCAGCTTCGCGCTCATCATTCTGTTTACGGGTATAACCGACCTTATTTTATGTCCCAAGATCCTCGGCGTGGATATGACCGCCTCTTTGAAGTCTGTCGACTGAACTTTCGCGGATAAAAATTTCATTAAAATTTTTTTGCCGCGCAAGCGCCGCATGCGGTTCAAAATGTCAATTTATAACATTTTTTTGTTAAAAGCGGCGCAAATAGTAGGTATAAGAAAATATTATAGCAAAATTTCAAAAAATTTGTACTGTAAGCCGCGCGCCCGCATCTGCAGTGCGGGCGCGCGGCTTTTTGCCTAAATATTGAATACTTTCGGCCGATTTTGTCAATATATTGTGTGTTTTTCAGACGGCAGGAGGGATGCGGCGGCAATCGTTCAAAAAGTACTCAAAATAACGGCAAAACGGGCCGAAAAAGCTCCGTTTCGGCTAAAAAATGTGCGTTCAAACGCTTGACAAACTGGCGCGCGGAATATATAATAGTCGAGCGTGTCAAAGAATGCGTATGGGTTGAGGCATAAAGTTACTGCAAAATCCGCCATTTAAGCCCGGCGGAACAGATAATTTATGCTGACAAATGTCGGGGCCAGACTCCGGCGACTAACCGTGGCTTTTTCTTTTTGCGCCGAGTTGTCGGCTTTTTTTATTGATAAGCCGCGATACGCACGGATAAGTTGACACAATTTAAAAATCACAAATTGTTAGTATAAAAAAGGAGAATTGAGATGGCAGGACAGAAAATCAGAATCAAACTTGCGGCATACGATCACGAACTCGTAGACCTCGCCGCGTCGAGAATAGTGGAGACCATGAAGAAGAGCGGAGCCAAGATCTCCGGTCCCATCCCCCTTCCCACCGAGAGAGAGATAGTAACGATCTTGCGTTGCCCCCACAAATATAAGGACAGCCGCGAGCAGTTCGAGCAGCGCACATATAAGAGGATAATCGACATCTACACCCCCAACGCAAAGCTTTTGGATACTGTTCACCTGCCTGCAGGTGTAGATATCAAAATCAAGCTCTAATCCGCAAAAACTTCATATAAGCGGCGTAATACGGTGTCGCGCTTGCGGGTTTGCTCAGTCACTTACGTCTTAGTAAGCTCCTTCACGACGTTCCGCACGCTTCTTGCCTTACTTGCTTCTATGAAGTTTATAATTACATTTTGCTGCGGTGAAATAATCTATACCATATAATATATATTTTAAACAGTCTTTAATACTCTACGGGGTCATGACGACGCGGCTCGCCGCAAAATGCAAGAGCGCGTCGCGGCGCGACATGGCAACGCGGTATTATCCATAAATTTTATCGGAGGAACTTTATCAATGAATAAAGCAATCATCGGCCGTAAGGCAGGCATGACGCAGGTCTTCACGGCGGAGGGCAAGGTCATTCCCGTAACCGTAATCGAAGCGGGCCCCTGCCCCGTTGTTCAGATCAAAACTGTTGAAAAAGACGGCTATGCCGCTTTGAAGCTCGGTTTTGACGAGACTAACGAGAAGAACCTCAACAAGCCCGAACTCGGCCAGTTCAAAAAGGCAGGCGTAAAGCCCTGCAAAGTGCTCAAGGAATTCAGGCTTGCAGACCTTTCGTCCTACTCCGTAGGCGGAACGGTTACCGCCGACGTGTTCGCCGCAGGCGACAGGGTTGACGTACACGGCGTAACCAAGGGTCACGGTTTTTCCGGCGTAATCAAGAGATGGAACCAGCACAGACTGAAGGAAACGCACGGCGTCGGCCCCGTCCACAGGGAGCCCGGTTCCATGGGCGCTAACAGCACCCCTTCCAGGGTATTCAAGAACAAGCGCCTTCCCGGTCAGTACGGCGTGGAGAACGTTACCATTCAGAACCTTGAAGTAGTAAGGGTAGACGTTGCAAGAAATTGCATTCTTATAAAGGGCTCCGTTCCCGGACCCGAGGGCAGCGTCGTAACCATTAACGACACCGTCAAATAAGGAGAAAGAAGATGCCCAGCGTAAAAGTATATAAGATGGACGGCAGCGAGGCCGGCACCATAGATTTAAGCGAAAAGGTATTCGGGGCCGAATATAACGAGGCCCTCATTCATCAGGCGGTTGTCACCCGCCTTGCAAACGAAAGGCAGGGCACGAAGTCCACGCTCACCCGCACAGAGGTAAGGGGCGGCGGCCGCAAGCCCTGGAGGCAGAAGGGTACGGGCAATGCCCGTCAGGGCTCTATAAGGGCTCCCCAGTGGATAAAGGGCGGCGTCGTGTTCGCACCCAAGAGCCGCGATTTTTCCAAGGACATGAACAAAAAGGCCAAGGCGGCCGCGCTCGTTTCCGCCCTCTCCAAGAAGGTGGCCGACGGCGAGCTCATCGTGGTTGACAGCCTCTCCGTAAAGGAAGGCAAGACCAAAGAGATGGTGGCATTCAAAAACGCGCTTCACCTCGACAAGTCGGCAGTAGTCGTAATGGACAACGACGACCAGCTCGTCATCCGCGCGGCAAAGAACATCCAGAAGTTCGCAACCCTTCCCGTGGCACAGATATCCACATACGAAGTGGTGGCTAACAGCAAGGTCGTTCTCACCAAAGAGGCCGTTAAGAAAATAGAGGAGGTTTACGGAGAATAATGATTGCTGAAGACATCATCATAAGGCCCCTCCTTACAGAAAAGGGCTATGACGGCATAGCCGATAAGAGATACACTTTCGTCGTTGCAAAGTCGGCGAACAAGACAGCGATAAAGCTTGCAGTCGAGAAGCTTTTCGGGGTTCAGGTCGAGAGCGTGAACACAGTCAACTGCAAGGGCAAGCTCAAGAGAATGGGCAGGAACGCGGGCTACACCCCCGATTACAAGAAGGCAATCGTTCAGCTCAAGGCTGATTCCAAAGCGATAGAGTTCTTCGCCTCATTGTCGTAAAGGAGGACAGGAAAAATGGCAGTTAAGAGATATAAGCCCACATCGCCCGCCCGCCGCTTCATGACCGTAAACGCTTACAGCGAGCTTTCGGGCGACAAACCCGAGAAGAGCCTCCTGCACGATAAGCGCAAGACCGGCGGCAGAAACAACATGGGCAGGATAACCGTTCGCCACATCGGCGGCGGCAACAAGATCAAATACAGGGTAATAGATTTCAAGCGCAACAAAGACGGCATCCCCGCAACGGTTAAGTCCATTCAGTACGACCCCAACCGTTCGGCGCACATCGCGCTTCTTGCATATGCAGACGGCGAAAAGAGGTACATCCTCGCGCCCGTAGGCCTGAACGTAGGCGATAAGGTGCTCTCGGGCGCCGGCGCCGACATCAAGGCGGGCAACGCGCTTCCCCTTTCGGAGATCCCCGTAGGTACCGTCGTTCACGCGATAGAGATGCAGCCCGGCCGCGGCGCGCAGATAGCGAGAGCTGCCGGCATCTCCGCCCAGATAATGGCAAAGGAGGGCGCATACGCCACATTGAAGATGCCCTCGGGCGAGATGAGGCTCATCCCCGTAAAGTGCAAGGCCACCGTGGGCCAGGTGGGCAACCTCGAGCACGAGATCGTTCACCTCGGCAAGGCGGGCAAGACCCGCTACCTCGGCACCCGTCCCACCGTGCGCGGTTCGGTAATGAACCCCAACGACCACCCTCACGGCGGCGGCGAGGGCAAGAGCCCTGTAGGCCATGCAGGTCCTATGACCCCTTGGGGCAAGCCTGCACTCGGCTATAAGACGAGAAAGAAGAAGAACACCTCTTCCAAGTTCATATTAAAGAGGATTAATTAAGGAGGATATAGGAAATGTCGAGAAGCGTTAAAAAGGGACCTTTCGCGGAAGCGCGCCTCATGTCGAGAATAGAGGCAATGAACGCCGCCGGCGAAAAGAAGGTCGTTAAAACGTGGTCAAGGGCTACCACTATATTCCCCCAGATGGTAGGTCACACTATCGCCGTATACGACGGCCGCAAGCATGTTCCCGTGTATGTAACCGAGGACATGGTAGGCTGCAAGCTCGGCGAGTTCGCGCCCACCCGCACGTTCAAGGGCCATGCGGCTAAGACCACCAAGAAGTAAGGAGAAAGAATTATGGCAAGCAACATGAACAAAAAGGTTGAAAGAATTGCCGCAAACAGGGACACCCGTCCCCATGCCACGGCAAAGTATATAAGGATTTCCCCCTACAAGGTGAGAACGGTGCTCGCGCTCATCAGAGGAAAGAGCGTAGAGGAGGCCGAAGCCATACTTACCTATTGCAACAAGGGCGGCTCGGACGAAGTTAAAAAGGTGCTTATGTCCGCTGCGGCCAATGCCGAACACAACATGGGCATGGACAGGGGCGACCTTGTCGTAGCCGAAGCGTTCGCAAACGGCGGCCCCCACCTTAAAAGGATGCAGCCCGTATCCAAAGGGCGCGGCAGGGCTATCTTGAAGAGAACCAGCCACATCACCGTCATTCTTGACGCGAAGAACATTTAAGGAGAGCAAGTATGGGACAGAAAGTTAATCCTCACGGTTTAAGAGTAGGCGTCATCTCCGCATGGGACACCCAGTGGTACGCCGATAAGAAAGATTTCTCCAAATACCTCAAGGAAGACAACGTTATCCGTACCTTCCTTAAAAAGAAGTATTACGACGCGGCCATAAGCAAGATAACGCTCGTGCGCGCCGCCAACAAGGTAGAGGTCACCATATACACAGGCCGTCCCGGCGTTCTTATCGGCAAGGGCGGTTCGGAGATAGACGTAATAAAGAAGGACCTTGCAAAACTCACCAAGGGCAAGGTTATAATAATCAACGTTAAAAAGGTTGATAAGGTAGATCAGGACGCGCAGCTCGTGGCGGAATCGGTTGCCGCGCAGCTCGAAAAGCGCGTATCTTACAGGCGTGCTGTAAAACAGCAGATATCCAAAGTGTCCAAATCGGGCGTAAGGGGCGTCAAGATCACCGTGTCGGGCAGGCTCGACGGCAGAGAGATCGCCGGCAGCGAAAGCTATCACGACGGTTCCATTCCCCTTCAGACCATCCGCGCGGACATCGATTACGGCTTCGCCGAGGCTCACACCACGTTCGGCGTGCTCGGCATTAAATGCTGGATATACAAGGGCGAAGTGCTCTCAGGATCCAAAAAGCTGATAATCTCAGACGGAGGCGAAGAGTAAAATGTTAATCCCCAAGAGAGTTAAAAGAAGAATGCAGCACCGCGGCAGAATACGCGGCCGTGCGCATAAGGGCAACAAGATTGCCTACGGCGAATACGGCCTCATGGCCGAAGAGGGCGGCAGGATAACTTCTAACCAGATTGAGGCCGCGCGTATCGCCATGACCAGGTTCATAAAGCGTGGCGGCAAGGTCTGGATAGACATATTCCCCCACAAACCCATAACAAAGCACCCCGCCGAATCCCGTATGGGTTCCGGCAAGGGTTCTGTAGAATACTGGGTAGCCATCGTCAAGCCCGACAGAGTGATGTTCGAGATGGCCGGCGTACCCGAGGACGTGGCAAGGGAGGCTATGCGCCTTGCCAGCCACAAACTTCCCATCAAGTGCAAGTTTGTCAAGAAAGAGGCTGCGGCACCCGCGGCTGAAGGCGGTGAAGCTAATGAAAGCTAAGGAAATAGTTAATTTGAGCGACGCGGAA
>ERZ1643247.3143-NODE-3143-length-12036-cov-13.343460_pt1 | contig 12036 bp, 6 predicted proteins | sample MGYA00579264_ERZ1643247 | MGnify/ENA primary metagenome ERZ1643247 (study PRJEB29033, sample SAMEA4952262) | chicken gut metagenome | biome: Broiler Chicken; feature: Gastrointestinal Tract; material: Caecum | place: Ireland | collected 2018 | study: Broiler... | reverse complement strand
ATGCCAAACGGAATCATCATCATCGACAAGCCCCGGGACTGGACTTCCATGGACGTGTGCGCCAAGCTGCGGGGGATTTTCCACGAGAAGCGGGTGGGCCACGCCGGCACCCTGGATCCCATGGCTACCGGCGTACTGCCGGTGTTCATCGGCCGGGCCACCCGGGCGGTGGAGTTCGCCAGCGAATCCGAAAAGGAATATCTGGCGGAGATAAAACTGGGCGTTGTCACCAACACCCAGGACACCACCGGCGAAATCCTGGAGAAGCGCCCTGTGTCCGTCACCCGGGAAGAGCTGGAGGGGGCCCTGGCCCATTTCCGGGGGAATATCCTCCAGATCCCCCCCATGTACTCCGCCATCAAGCGGGACGGCAAAAAGCTCTACGAGCTGGCCCGGGCGGGGAAGGAGGTGGAGCGGCCCCCCCGGCCGGTGACCATCCACGCCCTGGAGGCGGGGGAGCAGACCGGGCCGGACACCTACACCCTGCGGGTGCGGTGCTCCAAGGGCACCTATGTGCGCACCCTGTGCCACGACATCGGGCGGGCCCTGGGCTGCGGCGGGTGCATGTCCGCCCTGCGGCGCACCGGGGCCGCCGGCTTCACCCTGGCCGACGCGGTGACGCTGGAGGCGGTGCAGGCCGCCCCCGATCCCGCGGCTCTGCTCCGGCCGGTGGACGGCTGCTTCTACGGGTATGACGCGGTGGAGATCACCGGCCGGGCCCTGTCCAGGGCCAGAAACGGCAACCCCTTCCCCTGCCCGGCCGGCGTGCCGGACGGGGTCTACCGGTTCTACGGCCCCGGCGGGGAGTTCCTGCTGCTGGGCCGGTGCCAGGCGGGGACGGCCACCACCATCAAGAGCTTTTTCGAGGTGTAAGCGCAATGCAGACTGAAAAACGAGTCATTGCCCTTGGCTTCTTCGACGGCGTGCACCTGGGCCACGGGGCCCTGCTGCGCCGGGTGGGGGAGAAGGCCCTGGAGCTGGGGGCCGTGCCGGCGGCGGTGACCTTCGACACCCACCCGGAGAACCTGATTTTGAAAACCCCGGCGGTGCCCCTGCTCAGCTCCCCCCTGGATCGGGCGGAGCTGATGCGCCGGTGCTACGGCATCCGGGAGGTGATCGTGGCCCACTTTGACGAGCGGATGATGCACATGCCCTGGCGGGAGTTCGTCACCGACTACCTGGCGGCGGAGCACGGGGCGGTGCACCTGGTGGCGGGCCACGACTTCCACTTCGGCTACAAGGGGGAGGGCAACCCGGAGCGGCTGCGGGAGCTGTGCGGCCAGTTGGGCATCGGCTGCGACATCATCCCCAAGGTGGAGAAGGATCACATCACCATTTCCTCCACCTACATCCGCACCCTCATCGCCCAGGGGGAGATGGAGCGGGCCAACCAGTTCCTGGGCCACCCCCACACCCTGACGGACACGGTGGCCCACGGCAAAAAGCTGGGCTCCACCCTGGGGTTCCCCACGGTGAATCTCCACTTCCAGCCCGGCGTGCTGGTGCCCGCCCACGGGGTGTACGCCACCCGGGTCTACTTCGAGAACGGGGAGAGCCGCCCGGCGGTGACCAACATCGGGGTGCGCCCCACGGTGGACGACGGCGACCGGGTGACGGTGGAGGGGTACATCCTGGACTTCCACGGGGATCTCTACGGCCAGACCATCCGCATGGAGTTCTACAAGCGCCTGCGGGGGGAGCGGAAGTTCGACAGCCTGGAGGCCCTGAAGGCGGAGGTCATGCACAACGCCCAGCAGACCAGGGACTATTTCGACCAGCAGAACTAGGGCTTGTTTGAAAATTGGCGATGTGTCCAGCGGCGAGGGATTTTGGGCCGCTGGCAAGCAATTTTTTCGCAGGAATCCTGACGGATTTCAAGGAAAAATTGCGCCGTCCAGGGGGCAAAAGGCCCGCCGATTGGGCATGTTGACATGTTTCAAACAAGCCCTAGACCCAATAAGTCAATCGGAGCCACCCACCGGAAGAAAGGGGTCACGGCATGCGGTATTCAAAAATCTATCCCGCCTCGCTCTGCTTCTGCGTCTTTCTGGCGGCGGTGGGGGTGATGCTGGGCGATCCGGCCCAGATCATCCCCGGCATCCGCACCATCATCCTCATGGAGGACGCGCTCATCACCGACTACATCCAGATCGCCGGTATCTCCGCGGCCTTTGTCAATTCCGCCCTGGTGACCCTCATCAGCGTGGGCCTGCTCTGGCTGTGCAGGGAGGCCCCCAACGGCTTCACCATGGTGGAGCTGGGCCTCATGGCCGGCTTCGCCCTCTTCGGCAAGAACATCGCCAACATCTGGCCCATCATCGCCGGCACCTTCCTCTACGCCAAGGTGCGGCGGGAGCCCTTCGGCAAGTATGTGTCCATCGCCCTGCTGGCCACCGCCCTGGCGCCGGTGGTCAGCTACGTGGCCATCGACAACGGCTTCGGCAACCTGTGGTGGGGCATCGGGGTGGGGGTGCTCATCGGCTTTGTGCTGCCCCCCCTGTCGGCCTACACCTATAAAATCCAGAACGGCATGAACCTGTACAACATGGGCTTTGCCTGCGGCGTGCTGGCCATGATCCTGGTGCCGGTGATGAGCTCCCTGGGGGCGGATCCCAACATCGCCAGCCATTGGTCTACGGGCAACAACCTGCCCCTGGCCCTGGCCCTGGGGGTTCTGTGCGCCGTGCTGATCCTCACCGGCCTGTTCCTGTGCGGACGGCCGGCCTGGGCGGCCTGGGCGGGGTACCGGCGGCTGCTGCTCACCACCGGCCGGGCCCCCAGCGACTACCTGCGCATGTTCGGCGCCGCGCCGGTGCTCCTCAACACCGGCATCAACGGCCTCATCGGCATGCTCTTTATCCTGGCCACCGGCGGGGATCTCAACGGCCCCACCCTGGGGGGCATCTTCGCCATCATGGGCTTCTCCGCCTTCGGCAAGCACGCCCGCAACATCCTGCCCATCATGGTGGGCGTGGTCATCGGCGGCGTGTGCATGCACTGGCGCATCAACAACCCGTCGGTGCAGCTGGCCATGCTGTTCGGCACCACCCTGGCCCCCATCTCGGGCTACTTCGGCTGGCCCTTCGGCATCCTGGCCGGCTTCCTCCACTCCTCGGTGGTGCTCCACGCCGGCACCCCGGTGGAGGGCGTCAACCTCTACAACAACGGCTATTCCGGCGGCCTGCTGGCCATCGTGCTCTACCCCCTGCTCACCGAGGCCATCCGCCACCGCAGGCCGGAGCTGGAGGACAAGGACTACTTCGACGTCATGGAGCACGACGAGCCCCAGATCCCCCCGCCCGCCCGGCGGCGGTGAGCCGCCGCTGACCTCCGCGCGCCCCGTGCGGCGCGAGAAAGGTGGAGTCCATGACTCTGTTCAACCTGCTGTGGCTGTTCTTCTGCTACGCCTTCCTGGGCTGGGTGCTGGAGACGGCCCTGGCCGCGGTCAGGCAGCGGCGCTATGTGGATCGCAGCGTCCTCTTCGGCCCCTGGTGCGCGTCCTACGGCCTCACCGCCGTGGTGCTGTCCGAGGGCCTGACCGAGCTGCGGGGCAGCTGGTTCTTCCTCTTCCTGGGCTGCGCCGTGGCCGCCACGGTGGTGGAGTGGATCTCCGGCCACCTGCTGGAGAAGGCCACCCACACCCGCTGGTGGGACTACTCCGGCCGGAAGTGGAACCTGGACGGCTACATCTGCTTCACCGCCTCCCTGGTGTGGGGCGCCCTGGGCCTTATCGCCGTGCAGTGGGGCAACCCCCTGCTGCTGGCCCTGTATGAGCTCATCCCCCCGCTGGTGCGGGAGATCCTTCTGCTGGTGCTGGTGTGCATCCTGGCGGCGGACGTGCTGGGCACCCTGCTCACCCTGCTGGGGGTGCGCAGCGTCCTGCCCCCGGTGGAGCGGCTCAACAGCCGCCTGGCCGCCCTGTCGGTGCGCATGGGGGAGTGGATCCTCCGCCACACCGAGGGCCGCATCCAAAAGGCCTATCCCCGGGCGGACTTCGTCCGGCGGAAAGAGGCCGTCAAGGTCAATCCCTTTACCAAAGGCGCCAGCTTCTACAGCATCCTGCTGCTGTTCTACATCGGCGGCGTGTGCGGCGATCTGGCGGAGACCCTGTTCTGCCGCGTCCGCCTGGGCTGGTGGATGAGCCGCTCCAGCGTGGTGTGGGGCCCCTTCAGCATCGTGTGGGGCCTGGCCCTGGCGGCGGCTACCCTGCTGCTGTACAAGTACCGGGAGCGCTCGGCCAGCTTCTTCTTCGTGGCGGGCACCCTGCTGGGCGGCCTGTACGAGTACCTGTGCAGCGTGTTTACCGAGCTGGCCTTCGGCACCGTGTTCTGGGACTACAGCGCCATCCCCTTCAACCTGGGCGGGCGCATCAACCTGCTCTACTGCTTCTTCTGGGGCTTTGCCGCCGTGGCCTGGTTCAAGGGGCTCTATCCCGTCCTGGCCCGGTGGATCGCCAAAATCCCCGCCCGGCCGGGCAAGCTCCTGGTGTGGGCCCTGACGGTGTTCATGGCGGTGAACATGGCCTTCAGTGCCGCGGCCCTGACCCGGTACAGCCAGCGCGCCGCCGGGGAGCCGGCCGACCAGCCCTGGCAGGTGTGGATGGACGAGCACTACAACGACGACGTGATGTACCGCATCTACCCCTACGCCAAAATGACCGGATAACAAGACGCCCCGGGCGGCGGTGTCTCAAAAAAGTGGCGAAGCCACTTTTTTGAGAAGAATTGCATGGCGGAAGATGCTCGATTTCTTGCGAAATTGTCGCCCCTTCCGCCATGAGAAGTGTCATTTCCGAGGCACATGTCCCCGGAAATGACAGAGTTTGACTTTATTCCTGCGGCTACGGCCGCAGGAACTCTGCGAGGCTTTTCCTTGTGGGAGGTTTTCGACAGCCAGACGCCCCGGGCGGCCAACGGCCGCCCGGGGCGTCTTTTGTCCGGGGGTTACACGCGGATGCGCTCGATGCCGTCCACCGCGGCGGCCACCAGGCCGTCCACGTCCAGGGCGGCCTCGGCGGCCTCCAGCTCCCCCAGCATGGGGTGGAGCCGGGGGTGCCGGGGGGTGAACACGGTGCAGCAGTCCTCGTAGGGGAGGATGGAGGTCTCAAAGGTGCCGATCTTCCGGGCGATGCGGACGATCTCCTCCTTGTCCATGCCCACCACCGGCCGCAGGATGGGCAGGGTGGTGACGGCGGTGGTGGCCCGCATGGCGTCCATGGTCTGGCTGGCTACCTGGCCCAGGCTCTCGCCGGTGACGATGGCCCCGGCGCCGCACCGCTGGGCCACCTGCTCGGCGATGCGCATCATGAACCGGCGCATGAGGACGGTGAACAGCTCCTCGGGGCACCTGCGGCGCAGCTCCTCCTGGATGGCGGTGAAGGGCACCACGTGGACGGTGAGCCGCCCGCACCAGGGGGTGAGGATTTTAGCCAGATCCAGCACCTTCTGCTTGGCCTCCTCGGAGGTGTAGGGGTAGGAGAAGAAGTGCACCATGTCCAGGGCGATGCCCCGCTTGGCGATCATCCAGGAGGCCACCGGGGAGTCGATGCCGCCGGACAGCAGGCTCACCGCCCGGCCGCCGATGCCCACCGGCAGGCCGCCGGCGCCGGGCTCCGGGTCGGCGTGGACGTAGGCGGCATAGTCCCGCACCTCCAGGTGCACCGTCAGCTCCGGATGGCGCACGTCCACCTTCAGGTTGGGGTATTTCTCGTCCAGCTCGCCCCCCACATACTGGGACAGCTGGATGGAGGTCATGGGGAAGCTCTTGTCCGCCCGCTTGGACTCCACCTTGAAGGTGTGGGCGGCGGAGAGCTTGTCCCCCAGGTACTCGATGGCGGTCTGGAGCATGGCGTCCGCGTCCTTCTCACAGGCCCGGGCCCGGGACAGGCCCACCACGCCGAACAGGCGCTTCATGGCCTCCCACGCGCCGTCCAGGTCGCAGCTGTCGTCCTGGGGCTCCACATACATGGTGGACTGCTTGGTGTATACCTTGAATTTGCCGTGGGCCTGGAGCCGGCGGCGGGCGTTGGCGATGAGCCGGTCTTCAAAGGTGCGCCGGTTCAGGCCCTTGAGCACCAGCTCCCCCAGCTTCAGCAGAATAATCTCGTTCATCTCGCATCGGATTCCTTTCCAAAAGTCTCATTATTATATCCGATTTGGGTATTTTTGTCCAGCCCGGCCCTATCGGCGCAGATAGGCGCTCTCCCGGTACTGGACGGCCTCGGCCAGGTGCTCCACGCCGATGTCCGCCGCGCCGTCCAGATCGGCGATGGTGCGGGCCACCCGGAGGATGCGGTCGTAGCTGCGGGCGGTGAGGCCCATGCGCTGGAAGGCCCCCTTCATGACGGCCTGGCCGTCGGCGTCCAGGGCGCAGTACGCCGCCAGCTCCGCCGGGCCCATGTGGGCGTTGCAGGACGGGCCGTCCGGGCCGAAGCGGGCGGCCTGCACCGCCCGGGCCGCCTCCACCCGGGCGCGGATGACGGAAGATGGCTCCGCCGCCGGCCGGCGGGAGAGCTCGTCAAAGTCCAGGGGGGGCACCTCGGCGTAGAGGTCGATGCGGTCCAGCAGGGGGCCGGACAGCTTGCCCAGGTACTTCTCCACGTCCCTGGGGGAGCAGCGGCACCGGCTGCCGTAGCCGTACCAGCCGCACTTGCAGGGGTTCATGGCGCACACCAGCATGAAGCGGGCGGGGAAGCGCTCGCTGCCCGCCGAGCGGCTGATGGTGACCCACCCCTCCTCCAGGGGCTGGCGGAGCACCTCCAGCACGTCCTTGTGGAACTCGGGCAGCTCGTCCAGGAAGAGCACCCCGTTGTGGGCCAGGGAGATCTCCCCCGGCCGGGGCACGGGGGTGCCGCCGCCGGCCATGCCAGTGGATGAGATGGTGTGGTGGGGGGCGCGGAAGGGCCGCTGCACCAGCAGGGGGCGCTCGGCGCTGGTGAGGCCCATCACCGAGTGGACGGCGGTGGCCTCCAGGGCCTCCCGGCGGCTCAGCTCCGGCAGGATGGAGGGCAGGCGGCGGGCCAGCATGGACTTGCCCGACCCCGGCGGGCCCACCATGGCGATGTTGTGGCCCCCGGCGGCGGCGATCTCCAGGGCCCGCTTGGCGCTCTCCTGGCCCTTCACGTCGGCGAAGTCGGGGGCCTCCCCCGCCTCCGCCCCCGGTGTCCAGGGGGCGGCAGGGGCGATGGGCGCCTCCCCCCGCAGGTGGGCCACCAGGGCGGCCACGCTCTCCACCGGGTAGACCTCCATGCCGCCGGCCAGGGTGGCCTCGGCGGCGGAGGGGGCGGGGACGTACAGCCGCTTCACCCCCGCCTCCCGGGCGGCCAGGGCCATGGGCAGCATGCCCGCCACCGGCCGCAGGGTGCCGGACAGGGACAGCTCCCCCACAAAGGCGCTGTCCGGCCCGTCCAGGCGCAGCTGCCCCCCGGCGGCCAGGATGCCCACCAGCATGGGCAGGTCATACACCGTGCCCACCTTCCGCCGGTCTGCCGGGGCCAGGTTCACCGTGATGCGGGACACGGGGAAGGGGAAGCCGCAGTTGCGGATGGCGGCGCGCACCCGATCCCGGGCCTCCTTCACCGCCGCGTCGGGCAGGCCCACCACCTCAAAGGCGGGCAGCCCGGCGGACAGATCGCACTCCGCCTTCACCTCATAGCCCGCAATTCCGCTCAACCCCAGGGAGCGCACCTCACAGAGCATGCCACCGCCGCCCTTCCTCTTTTTTTAATAGTATAGCATGAAAAAAGGGGGCCTGCCAAGGGGGTGGAAGGGGGGGGACGGCGGGGTGTGGATAAACTGCATATTTTAGCCCTTCTAGTTTAGTTAGCTATAGCTAATATCAAAAGTTTTTCCGCAAAACGCCCCAAAAAAGCGGATCATTTTTTCTAATTCAGGAACAAAAAAGAAAAATTAAATTTGGAGGGCAGAATGGATTTACAAACGGGAAAGATGGTGTTACAATGAAGGCGCTTAAACGGCCTACCGGCAGGTAAGCCGCGGCAAAAACCGCCAGGGTAATGGGAATCGGGCCCGGCCGGACCGGCGGCGGGGACGGATTCCCATTGCCCTGGAGCGACAGACAAAGAGGAGGAATCGTTTCAAATGGCTAGAAAGCTGAAAACGATGGACGGCAACACCGCCGCCGCCCATGTGTCCTACGCCTTCACCGAGGTGGCGGGCATCTACCCCATCACCCCCTCCAGCCCCATGGCCGACAATGTGGATCAGTGGGCTGCCCAGGGCCGTAAGAACATCTTCGGCACTACCGTCAAGGTCATTGAGATGCAGTCCGAGGCCGGCGCGGCCGGCACCGTCCACGGCTCCCTGGCCGCCGGCGCGCTGACCACCACCTACACCGCGTCCCAGGGCCTGCTGCTCATGATCCCCAACATGTACAAGCTGGCCGGCGAACTGCTGCCCGCCGTGTTCCACGTGTCCGCCCGTACCGTGGCCACCCACGCGCTGAACATCTTCGGCGACCACTCCGACGTCATGGCCTGCCGCCAGACCGGTTTTGCCATGCTGTGTGAGTCCAACCCCCAGGAGGTCATGGATCTGGGCGCGGTGGCCCATCTGGCCGCCATCAAGGGCCGCGTCCCCTTCCTGAACTTCTTTGACGGCTTCCGTACCTCCCACGAGATCCAGAAGATCGCCATCTGGGACAACGAGGATCTGGCCGACATGGTGGACATGGACGCTGTGGAGGCCTTCCGCAAGCGCGCCCTCAACCCCGAGCGGCCCGTCATGCGCGGCTCCCACGAGAACGGCGACATCTTCTTCCAGCACCGCGAGGCCGCCAACAAGTACTACGACGCCATCCCTGGCATTGTCGAGGAGTACATGGGCAAGGTCAACGCCAAGCTGGGCACCAACTATCAGCTGTTCAACTACTACGGCGCGCCCGACGCCGACCGGGTGATCATCGCCATGGGCTCCATCTGCGACGTGGCCGAGGAGGTCATCGACTACCTGAACGCCCACGGCGAGAAGGTGGGCCTGGTGAAGGTGCGCCTGTACCGCCCCTTCCGCGCCGACAAGCTGCTGGAGGCCATTCCCGCCACCGCCACCAAGATCGCCGTGCTCGACCGCACCAAGGAGCCCGGCGCCCAGGGCGACCCCCTGTACCTGGACGTGGTCACCGCCTTCGCCAACGCCGGCCGGCAGGCCACCATCATCGGCGGCCGCTACGGCCTGGGCTCCAAGGACACCCCGCCCAGCAACGTGTTCGCCGTGTATGAGGAGCTGACCAAGGCCGAGCCCAAGCGCCAGTTCACCGTGGGCATCGTGGACGACGTGACCTTCACCTCCCTGGAGGAGAAGCCCTCCCCCAACACCGCGGCCCCCGGCACCATCGAGTGCAAGTTCTGGGGTCTGGGCGGCGACGGCACCGTGGGCGCCAACAAGAACTCCATCAAGATCATCGGCGACCACACCGACAAGTACGTGCAGGCCTACTTCCAGTACGACTCCAAGAAGACCGGCGGCGTGACCATCAGCCACCTGCGCTTCGGCGATGAGCCCATCCGCGCCCCCTACTACATCAACAAGGCCGACTTCGTGGCCTGCCACGTGCCCGCCTACATCGTCAAGGGCTTCCCCATGGTTCGCGACGTGAAGGACGGCGGCGTGTTCCTCATCAACTGCCAGTGGTCTGACGAGGAGCTGGATCACCACATGCCCGCCGTGGCCAAGCGCTACATCGCCGAGCACAACATCCAGGTCTACACCATCAACGCCATCGACCTGGCCATCGAGATCGGCATGGGCAAGCGCACCAACACCATCCTGCAGTCCGCCTTCTTCGCCCTGGCCAAGGTGATGCCCGAGACCGAGGCCATTGGCTACATGAAGGACGCCGCCACCCACTCCTACCTGAAGAAGGGCCAGGACGTGGTGGATATGAACCACAAGGCCATCGACATCGGCGCCACCGCCTTCCACAAGTTTGAGGTTCCCGCCTCCTGGGCCACCGCCGAGGACAAGCCCGCGGCCGAGCACCTGGAGGGCGACGCCGCCACCGTCAAGATGGTCAAGGAGATCATGGAGCCCGTGGGCCGCATGGACGGCGACTCCCTGCCCGTGTCCGCCTTTGCCAACGGCCATGAGGACGGCACCTTCTGCCAGGGCGCTTCCGCCTACGAGAAGCGCGGCGTGGCCGTCACCGTGCCCGAGTGGGACGCCTCCAAGTGCATCCAGTGCAACCAGTGCTCCTACGTCTGCCCCCACGCCACCATCCGCCCCTACGCCCTCACCGAGGAGGAGGCCAAGAACGCCCCCGCCGCCGCCAAGATCGTGGACATCAAGGCCGGCAAGGGCAAGGGCGAGTACAAGTTCGCCATCGCCATCTCCCCCCTGGACTGCATGGGCTGCTCCGTGTGCGTGAGCACCTGCCCGGTCAAGGCCCTGGAGATGAAGCCCCAGGAGTCCCAGGCCGAGCAGCAGGCCGTGTTTGACTACATGGTGGCCAAGGTTGCCCCCAAGGCCGACATGGAGGACACCAAGACCGTCAAGGGCAGCCAGTTCAAGCAGCCCCTGCTGGAGTTCTCCGGCTCCTGCGCCGGCTGTGCCGAGACCGCCTATGCCCGCCTGGTGACCCAGGTGTGCGGCGACCGGATGTACATCACCAACGCCACCGGCTGCTCCTCCATCTGGGGCGGTCCGGCTGCCACCTCTCCCTACACCGTCAACAAGGAGGGCAAGGGCCCCGCCTGGGCCAACTCCCTGTTTGAGGACAACGCCGAGCACGGCCTGGGCCTGTTCCTGGGCCAGAAGGCCATCCGCGACCGGCTGGCCGCCAAGACCCGCGACCTGCTGAACGTGTCCTGGTGCTCCGCCGCCATCAAGGAGGCCGGCCAGAAGTGGCTGGACACCATGAACGACGGCGAGGCCAACGGCGAGGCCGCCAAGGCCTACATCGCCGCCCTGGAGGACGGCCTGTGCACCGTGGATGAGCTGTGCGCCTGCCCCGACGCCAAGCTGGCCGCCCACGGCCAGGAGCTGAAGGCCGCCGGCAAGCAGTTCTGCGACTGCGACGCCTGCAAGCTGGCCGCTGAGATTCTCCAGGAGAAGGAGTACCTGAACAAGAAGTCCATCTGGATCTTCGGCGGCGACGGCTGGGCCTACGACATCGGCTACGGCGGACTGGATCACGTCATCGCCTCCGGCGAGGATGTGAACATCTTCGTGTTCGACACCGAGGTGTACTCCAACACCGGCGGCCAGGCCTCCAAGGCCTCCAACATCGGCCAGGTGGCCCAGTTCGCGGCCGCCGGCAAGACCCAGCCCAAGAAGAGCCTGGCGGAGATCGCCATGCAGTACGGCTACGTCTACGTGGCCCAGGTGGCCATGGGCGCCAACCCCAACCAGACCCTGAAGGCCATCACCGAGGCCGAGGCCTATCACGGCCCCTCCCTGGTCATCGGCTACGCCCCCTGTGAGATGCACTCCATCAAGGGCGGCATGGCCAACTGCCAGATGGAGATGAAGAAGGCCGTGGAGTGCGGCTACTGGAACCTGTTCCGGTTCAACCCCGCTCTGAAGGCCGAGGGCAAGAACCCCTTCACCCTGGACTCCAAGGCCCCCGCCGGCGGCTATCAGGAGTTCCTGATGAACGAGGCCCGCTACTCCTCCCTGACCCGCGCCTTCCCCGAGCGCGCCAAGGAGCTCTTCGCCGAGAACGAAGAGGCCGCAAAGGCCCGCTACGAGCACCTGACCCGTCTCGTCGAGCTGTACAAGTAATCAAGTTCGCACAAGGGCCCCGGGCAAAATGCCCGGGGCCCGTTCTATATGGCGGCCTCTTCGGGGGCCCCACCGCAGGCGGGGCGGCGCTTTGCGCCGTACGAGCGTTTTGCCGCAGGCAAAACCTCGGCGCAGGGGCAATTCACTTGCCCCGAGCATGTGAAATCAAATAGGGGCTCCCGGCGGGCCTTGGCCCGCTGGGGTATGGCCGCAAAGGCCCGCTACGAGCACCTGACCCGTCTGGTGGAGCTGTACAAGTAATCAAGTTCGCACAAGGGCCCCGGACTTCTGTCCGGGGCCC
>ERZ1643247.3142-NODE-3142-length-12045-cov-7.007173_pt1 | contig 12045 bp, 13 predicted proteins | sample MGYA00579264_ERZ1643247 | MGnify/ENA primary metagenome ERZ1643247 (study PRJEB29033, sample SAMEA4952262) | chicken gut metagenome | biome: Broiler Chicken; feature: Gastrointestinal Tract; material: Caecum | place: Ireland | collected 2018 | study: Broiler... | reverse complement strand
GGCTATGGAAACCTATCATGGAGACATGAAAAGGCGCTGTAGTCTTAGCCTACAACATCCAACGGGAAAACCTGCGTCCCAGTGAAAAGGCAAAGGCATACAAGATGAAATATGAAGCGATGAAGCACCAGGGGAGCTGGGGAGAAAAACGTACCGCGGATGTTGTCGGGGAAAAAGCAGGAGACAGCGGGCGGACGGTACAAAGATACATCCGTCTGGCGGGGCTGACCGATGAACTGCTTTTTATGGTAGATGCCGGGAACATAGGGATGACAGCAGCAGAGAAACTGTCATATCTGAAAAGACAGGAACAGGAATGGGTGCAGAAAGCCTGTCAGGACACCGGCAGATATCCGTCCCCATCGCAGGCAGGGAAACTCAAAGAATACAGCGGAAATGGAACCTTGGAAGAAACAGCGGTGTATGGGATCTTGGCAAAAAAGGAAAGACAGGCGGTCTGTGTGACACTGGCCCCAAAAAAGATCAGGGAGTATTTCCCGCCGACATATACAAGTGCACAGATGGAAGAAGTGATCTATACACTACTGGAGCAGTGGAAAAAAGGAAAGGAAGGGGAAGAAGATGCAGGGGCTGAAGTTTGAATATTATTATGGAATGGAAGCAGACCAATACAGTTTTTACCGGGTCCCGAAGATGCTTTTTACGGAAACATGTTTTCAGTCCCTTTCCTGTGAGGCCAAAATATTGTACGGCCTCATGCTGGACCGCATGGGACTCAGTGTGAAGAACCAGTGGTTTGATGAAAAGAACCGGGTCTATATCATATTTACCGTTGAAGAGATCATGGAGCTGCTGGGATGCGGGAGGCAGAAAGCGGTCAGGAGCATTGCGGAACTCGATGGGGAAAAAGGAATCGGGCTGATCGAAAAGAAACGGATGGGGCAGGGAAAGCCGAATATCATTTATGTCAAAAATTTTGTCATGGAGGACTGTGATGCCGGGGCAGGAGATGGTGCAGTACAGGAAGACTTCCAGAAGTATGAAAATCAAACTTCTGGAAGTATGAAAAACGAACTTCCAGAAGTATCAGAAAGTGCCTGCCAGAAAGGCGGGGACGGGATTTCAGGAAATGAGGAAACCGGAGATCAGCAAATACCAGTAGAAAAACAGCATGAATATCACCCTATTCATAGAAAAACTGGAAGAAAAAGGTACGATATCCAAGAAAAAGAAGCGCAGAGGTATGAAAAGGGGGGATCTGTAGGTATGGATGATGGCACCCAGGAAAGACCATATGCGAACTTCCAGAAGTATGAAAATCAAACTTCTAGAAGTATGAAAAACGGACTTCCAGAAGTTCGAAAATCAAACGGTAATGATACTGAGGATAATAATACGGATAAGGATAGATCTATCATATCCTATCAATCGCTAAAGAGGGGACGGGGAAATCCTGCCGGGAAGAAAAAGATGGATGAGATGGAAGCATATAGGGCAAAAATAAGGGAAAATATCGAATATGACAGTTTCGCTGGAAGAAGTCCGCTGGAACGGGAAGAGGTGGATGAACTGGTGGAATTGATGGTGGAGATCATGATACTTCCCGATGAAAGTGTTGTAAGGATTGCCGGGGTGAATAAGGCGGCGGAAATCGTAAAGAACCGTTTTATGAAATTACGGTTTTCCCATGTGGATTATATCCTTTCCTGCCTACATAAAAATACGACAAAAGTAGGAAATATCCGCGCCTATCTTTTGACGACGCTTTATAATGCGACCATGACGATGAACCATTATTACCAGGCGGAAGTGAACCATGACCTGTATGGAGGGATGTAAAAAAATTTTATCGGAATTAAAAATTAATATTGGAAACAGGAAAAAGCAGCCTGCCGGGAGACCGGGCTGCTTTTTCTGATAGGGAAATGACTTCGCGCCATGTTGGCGCGAAGTGCGGTATGGGAGAAAAGATAACAGGCAGCAAATGCCGGGGAAAGGCATGCTGCCATTGAGTGTGGAATGCAATGGTAAGAAAAATGTATGAGTTGGATGTAAAAGATATCAAAAAAATCCTGATGGAATATAAAAGTATCCGAGAGCAGACCAGACAGCAGATCCTCGACCTGTATCAGGACCTGCATGATACGGATGTACTCATTGAGGTGATTTCCATCAGAAAAAACAAGAACAGTGATATGCCAGGAATAAAAAACGGGGCAGGACAGGATCTGTCCGATATCGTCCTGCGGCATCAAAGGCAGCTCAAGAACTGGTACAAAGAGATATCTTATGAGATCGATATCCTTTTGAAAAAAGAGGAGATGCTGCACAGGCTGTGGATCTGTTACCGGCTCCTGCCGGAAAGGCAGTATCAGGTGATCACGGAGATCTATGTCCAGAAGCAGCCGTGGAAAAAGGTGGAAGGAGAATCGAAAGAGTCAAAGTCCACTTTTTTACGTCTTGTGAACAGGGGATTACTGAATATCAAGAAGATGTATGACAGCGGATATCCTAATGAGTATCTCCTGCAGCATTCTTTGCAGAAAATAACAAGAAGGGAAGAAGATCAGGCGGAAAGGATGGAATAAAGAAAAATGGTAAAAAGGACATTGTATCAGTTGCTGCTCTTTGGGATCTTTGCGGTGGCATTGGCCTGTGCGGTGCTTGCTGTAAAGGATGCGGCCCCTTTTATAAAAAGTGAATGGGAGATCCGGCAGCTGCGGGAGAAGGTGAAGACGCAAGAGCATGATCCCAATGGGAAAGAGACGAGAAGGGATAACATCTATTGGGATCAACTGCAGGAAATCAATCCGGATATCATCGCCTGGATCACAGTACCGGGGACAAAGATTGATTATCCGGTGCTGCGGTGTTCCACCTGGAATGAATATCTGCATAAAGATTATAAAGGGGAGTATAGTTATCCCGGCTCTATTTTTATCCAGCCGGATGTGAGTTTTTCAGATCAGCATATCGTGGTTTACGGACATAACATGGCCAGCCGGGCAATGTTCGGTTCCCTCCATGACTATGAGTCAAAAGCGTTTGGGCGGGAACATCCCGATGTATATATCTATGAGCAGGGAAGGACTACCCACGCCCGGATTTACAGTACCTATGACTGTGAAGATGCCAGTGAGACATATCAGACAGAGTTTCGAACGGGGAAAGAATGGATGGCCTGGCTGACGATGACAGTGGAGGAAAATTATTATGGCATGGGAGTAGTACCTGTCAAAGAAGACAGGGTGATCACACTCTCTACCTGTTCTACGGGGCGAAGCGAAGATTCAAGATATACGGTGCACAGTGTGGTACAAGAGAGAACAGAAGACATAGATGTAGATTAAATGGAAGGAGATTAGGATGAATCTATCGGTTTTATTGGGAAGGCTTGTATATGAGCCGGAATTGCAGAGAAAAGAAAAAGATGGCAGTACGACATACTGGTGCCGGTTTCGGATCGCAGTGGACCGGGAATATGCAAAAGAAAAGGAAGCAGATTTTTTTAACTGTGTCGCGTATGGAGCCAGGGCAAGATACCTGGTGTCCTATGCCAGAAAAGGAGGACGGCTGCTCCTTGTGGGACGTGTAAAAAATGGGGATTATACCAATAAAGAGGGAAAACGGGTCTGTTTTACGGAAATCGTCGTGGAAGACTGCCAGGTCATTGATTATGCAGGTGACAAGATTGAAAAAGAGGGATAATTTGATACAGGACCGGAATATGGGATATCAAGGTTTGCTTTTTTTATATTTCAATTGAAAAAATTTTGTATCGTAAAAAATATTGAATAAAACAAGAATATGTATATAATAGTATGTAAAAATATCTGCACATATAATGAGAAAGAAGAGGATAATTTATGAAGAAAATAACAGACAGTGAGAAAGATGTCCTGAATCTATTATGGGATACCGGAAGTCCGTTTTCCTCTGCAGAAATCGTGAGGATGTGTGTGAACCGTGCATGGAAACCGAGCTATATCCACATCATGATCAATTCATTGCTTAAAAAAGAGATGATTAAAGTAGCTGGGTTTAAGCAGACAACAAAAAATTTTGCCCGTGTTTTTGAACCGACAATGACAAGGGAACAGTGGAATCTTTTCCAGATTAAGGAAGGAAAAAGTGATTCTGGAAATATATTGAAAGAGATTCTTTATTCTATCCTGAAAGAAAAAATGAATATGGAAACATTGGATAAATTATCAGATATTATCCAAAAAAGGAAGAGCGAGTTACAAGAAGCATTATAAATAGATTAAAGCACTGGAATATATGTGTAGAAGTCTTATAGTAAGGTCACTGAAAAAGCCCAATTTTTTTTATGAAGCAAACTTTTCAGCCTAATTAAAATTTAAGATTTTCAAATGCTCTTTAAAATTTAAAACATTAACACTCAATTCTTGGCTAGTTTGAGATGGTTTTGTCCTGTGGTGTCAGAACCCGTAAAGTCTTATGTTGCAAGGTTTTTGCGGGTTCTTACTTTTTGTCTGAGAGCATTAAAAATAGTCATTTTTTGCAAATATGGTGTAGTAAAATGACCAGATTCCATATGTATCATATGTTTAGTGTCATGATAAATTACTATGAGATTCACAGTTGGAAATTAATATTTGATTAATTATTTTTCCAAATCTAACATGCAAAAGTCATAGAGTTTGAGATATATTCCATATGTAAAATCTTATTTTAAAGATAATAAGTGACATTATCAAAACGTTAATGGTATCTGATTATTAATCGTACCAGTCAACTTGTATTTTGTCTGTGATGTAAAGAAAATTTTTGAAAACTCAGGGAGTACATAAATTAACTAAGTGATTCGTGAAAGATTGGTTTCATTTGGATATGTAATACATAATTTGTGGTTTGTTTTTACAGGATACGGTGCTGGAATGTATTATGATAAACTAGAAGAAGCTAAAAAATTACTATATTTTGGTTATTGAGGTTGATATAATAATCACATATATTTATCGGGGGGATGACAAGATGAAAAATATCAAAAGGAAAAATTGGGGACGTTTTATCAAAATTATTATTAGTAGTTTAGTGGCTATCACAATATTAAGTGTTTTTTTGGGTAAGTTTGTTGATTTGTATTTTTCCTTAAATGAAAATCAGTTGCTATATCTTTTCTCCACAATAGCACAAATTATAGGAGGAATATTCGGACTAACATTAACAGCATATGTATTTTTTGTAGATAAGTTTAAAGAATCGGCTAGAGATGATAGTACATATTATGATGCCACGGCTGCTTTGCTTAAGCGTTATTTTTACATTTTGATTTTAATTGCTTTCATCTGTGGAACAACAATATTTTTTTCTATAGTAGGGATTATTACCTTACATGATTGTGATATAATATATCCATTTATAATAAATGAAAGCATATTACTTTTTTTGATTGGTATTATAGTGACCCTGACTTTTGGAGTAATGCTTCTTGATCCTGAAAAGTTAGAAAAAGAAATTACTGCACTGCAAAAAAAAGCTGAAGAATATTATCATAATACCTCATCTGATACTAGAGGAGACTTTAGAAAATTTTTAAAGACATACAATAAATTAGAACATTTGATAATACAATTTGCCGGTATATTTATAGAAGAACGAAACTATTCACGTAATCCTTCTAGACCTCAGATTATTCAATCACTTAAATTGCTTAATAAGGATAAAATCATCGATGATAAATTATTAAATGAAATCAATGAACTGAGAATGTTTCGCAATGCGTTGGTTCATGGAGTAGATTTTACCATTTCTCAAAATGTATGTATTCGTGTAGATGAAATATATCATACATTAAAGGATGCTTATGATATATTTGAGAAAAATGGAATAAACTTAAAAGAATAGAATGGTATTATATAATGTTTAAATTATTTAACAAAATAGAACAATTGTATATAACAGATTGATTTGAATCCAATCTTATTCTACTGTATTAGGGAGGGTTTCCCTTCCTGTGGGTACAAATTTATCTTATGAGTGTGCAAATCACCAGGAATCATCTAGCGCATGAGGGTATAATTGATATGGATAGACTAATATATTAAGTTTTTTAATTATGCGTTTTTTATATATTGTTTCATATTAGAACAAGCTGATATTTCAAAGTAATAAGAAAAAAGATTGAATTTAGGAATAATAATTGATTTAGTGTAATGGCATGAAAAATATAATAGTTTGCTGTTATAAAGCTAATGTGGCATAACCTGATTTTGTCAAACTTCTTAGAATGAAGTTATTAATATTGATAATTTGATTTTAATAATATATACTTACATTCAAATAGGTAGCTTTAAAATTTGAGTGCTTTGAGTTTACGAATGCTAATAAGATATTTATTATTTAGTAGAAAATGGCTTTAAATATATTTTGGACTAAATTAAGGGGATGGTTTGAACATGAATAAAAGTGAAAAATACAGGGGAGTTGTTTCTGAAATTGACCCAGTAGCAATTCAGAAATTATACAAAGAATATCTAATGACTAATCAAGAGATTGCAGACTTGACTTGGACAACAAAGGCTAATATTAACAGAATTTTACATAATGGAAGTAGGCATTATAAATCATGGATAGAAAAAGAGATATCAGATGAAAATGTTAAAATTTTTAAAAATATGTTGGAAGAACATTCTTTTGCATATCAGAATATTGAAAAGGAAAGAATATATTTGATTAAAAATGATTTAAAAGGTAAATTATGTTTATTATGGTATGATGCAGAAAATGTTCATTGTTTATTTGATGAAGACATACCTGAGGAATTTAAAAGTCTTGCTATTAAAGAACATATGGATAAGTATTCCAGCCTTGATTATAAATTCTTGGCACAAAGTGAAGTAGATAGTGTTTTGAAACAACCATATCTTGTGATAAATGCGGAAACAAAATTGATTTTTGAACAAGCTTCGAGAGGGAGGAAACTAAAAAAGCAAGAGTATGCAAAATTTTTGGGATTTCATGGATATTTAACTGATAAAGATACTAACAGGGATTCCAAAATAATAAGTTTTCTTGATGAACATGTTGTTGATGGACTCGTATATTTGAGTTCGGCTCCGGAGAACCAGTGGTTTCGAAATTATGTTTCGCGTTGCAGAATGTCAATAGATGAATTTATTAATTTTTTTGGGTATAAAAAATCAAAATATGATTACAATTATATTTCTGAAAGGAAAAATATTAAATATGGGAATGAGCTTAAGAAATATATAATAAAACCTCCCAATATTGTATATTTTACTTCTCAAGATAAAATTTTTCATGTAATAGAGAATATATCCAAATTAAACAAGATGTCGATAGAGGAGTATGTTTTTTCACTAGGCTATATTTTTTCAAAAACAGGTGATTTAATAAAAGATTTAACTGATGAAATTAACAAAATTATAGATTTAGAAGAAAATGAAGTTAAGAAAAAAGAAATATCGCAAAAAAAAATAGAACGAAATCATAAGTTAATAGATAAACTGAAAAGAATCTATGAGTTTAGATGTCAATTATGTTCTGAAGAGCAAAGTTTATCTATTGTAAAAATAGATGGTACGAAATACGTAGAAGTTCATCATATTAAAAATTTGGCCGAAGAATATGATGAAGAAGGAACATTGGATAGAGTAAATAATCTTATAGTTGTTTGTCCGAATCATCATAAAATGTTGCACTATCATAAGGGTGGATATCGCAATATTAAACAAGTGGATGGAATGTTAGTGTTTGAAAATGGCTCGAAAGAAACAATACCTATTTTGATAAATAAGCATTTAAAAAGCGATTAATTTTGATAATAGACTTAAAGAATGATTTGAAAGCAAGTTTTCAATAGTAGAAAATAGAAGTTAATGTGAAAAGTAAGTTTTTCACTATAGTGTGTGTTTAAAATGGCGCCGATGATTTTTTACGTGACTAAAATATAGCATTTTTTCTGTTGATGTTATCTTGTTGAGATGTCAGATGTTGTTCAAATGATAAAGATAAAATAAAAATAGATGAGTGTATACGAACTCTCGGTAATAGATTTTAAGTTTTACAGAAGAAATAATAGAATGAAAATTATTATGAATAAAATAATTGTTTATGGCAAGAAAATTTCAAGTGTTTTTTGGTTAATTGGAACGCTTGAGAATGATATTATCAGAAGCATTGCTTGGGTATTATATAATTGTTCAGTATTTTTGACTGATATAATTAAGAAAATGGCCAGGGCGGATATTGACTCTTCTAAGGTAAGGATTAAATATAAAGATTTTAAACAGAACAAAAGAACGACAAATTTAGAAGTTACAGATGACGATTGGTCCAACATAATTATTGAAGCAAAAAGAGGATGGATATTGCGGGGTGAGTCATAGTTAACGCTTTATTCAAAATGGCGTAATTTACTTCAAAGCCCTGCTAAATTTAAAGGTATTGTTTTTATGCCAGAATATTCAGAAGAATATACAGCAGCGTACTTACCAATAAAAGAAGCTAATGGGATACTGATTTCTCATTTGTCGTGGAAACGGATATATGGTTTAGCAGGGAAATCTTCGAATGAATCAAGTTAATGGAAGAAAACAGATGGCCTAAAGAACTACCAAATTATATAGTGTTCAGATATTATGGATAGCTTTAGTCTATCCATAATATTGAAGCCTATACTGTTACAAAGAATCCTCATTTTAGAAATAAGTGATATGCCTGATAAAGAGGAAAGTATTGATTTTTTCATGTACAAATTGAGGTCCATCAATTATCCCATCAAAGACTGTAAAAACAGGAAATATCAATTATTCAGAAAGAAAGTGGGCAATGATTGATATACTTACTTTTGATACAATTGCACAAACGTGCAATATTTTTAAAAATAGAATGGGACAAAGCAGATGTTGTTGGAAGATGATTGATATATCAGATGTTGTTTTAGGAAGAGTAAGTTTTAAGAGTATTATTTTGTAAGATGAAAAATTTATCCCTTTACTGAAGAAGTTGCAATGAGAACTTTCCAGATGGAAACGTATATTGAGTTTATGAAGGTTTCCTTTTAAGATTAAATAATTGTTACATAGCCCTGGATAAGAAATCATCAAATCTGTAATATTGAATCTGCTATTCATACCATGATATAATTTTATATGATTTTTATACGTAAGAATAGATATCAGGAGAATTATCAATGGAAGTACAATTCGATGATTTAGAAAAAGCAGATTTGATTATTGATTGTATATACAAAGGCGGCACTTCACCTAATATGTCTGCAGAACCGTTTCATAGGTTGATTCCTGGATGCGAAAATTCAGGTGGTTTTAGAAAAAAACTTAGAGAAGATGGTTCTGGGAAATATGCCTATATTGTGTTATATACATCGATGGAAGAGTTGGAGTGGCCTGATTATTTAGAAGAAGAAACAGGCATTCTAAGATATTATGGAGATAATCGAGAATCAGGTAGATTATTGACAGATACAAAGAAAAAAGGAAATTTAATTTTAGAAAAGACCTTTGCATTATTAAATGAGGGAAATCATTTAGATGATATTCCTCCATTTTTTGTGTTTAAAAAAACAGGAACAGGTAGGGATATTCAATTTTTAGGATTGGCAGCTCCTGGAAATCCTCAAATATCACCAGATAAGGATTTGGTTGCTTTTTGGAGAACAGTTAAAGGAAAGCGTTTTCAGAATTATGAAGCATATTTCACGATTTTAAATACGGGAGAAATTCCAATTTCAAAGGAATGGATTAAAAAACTAATTTATGATCATGAACATAGTATAGAATATGCACCAGAACCATGGAAAAAATTTATAAAGGAAGGAAGAAACGGGATAATACCATTAAAGGCACCTAGGATTTTTAAGCTGCCTAATAAATATGAGCAACTTGCTGGAAGCGATGAAGAAGGTCGAATTTGCTTGGATATTATACGGCACCATTATGATGGATTTAAACAAGGGTTTGAAAAGTGCGCGACTGATTTGATTAGTAAAATGGATTCGCATTTTATAGATTTTTCTATTACAAGACCATGGAGAGATGGTGGTCATGACGCCATAGGATATTATGAAATACATACAGGAGGTAAAGTGAATTTTCCATTGAAAATAGATTGTGCTTTGGAAGCAAAATGCTATTCGCCACAAAATGGAGTTGGTGTTAGGGAAATGTCACGATTAATTTCTAGGATAAGATATCGTCAATTTGGAATTATGGTTACAACTAGTTATGTAGATACACAAGCGTATTCGGAAGTTGTTGAAGATGGACATCCGATATTAATTGTAACTGCTTCTGATATTGCTAATGTGCTACGGAAAAATGCATTGAATTCATCAAATGTTGAAGAATGGTTGTGGTCTATTGATAGTGAAGACACAAAAAGAAGATTATTAGCATATTCAAAAAATATTTCGAGATTATCAGGAAGGGATAGATTTTAGTGAAAGATAAAAATGCTCCCAAAGAGCCACGTTTTACAGGTGAAGTGACTGAGAAAAGTCATAAAAATATGAGCAAAATAAAAGGAAAAAATACTAAAATCGAAATTGCTCTTAGAAAGGCTTTGTGGAATAAAGGGTATCGTTATCGTAAAAATTACAAAGCATTGCCTGGAAGTCCGGACATTGTTCTTACTAAATATAAGATTGCTATCTTTTGTGACAGTGAATTTTTTCATGGAAAAGATTGGGAAGTATTGAAACCTCGTTTGGAAAAAGGGAAAAATCCGGATTATTGGGTAAAAAAGATTGAACGCAATATTCAGCGTGACATGGAGAAAGATCAAGCATTACAATATTTAGGATGGACAGTTATACATTTTTGGGGAAAGGATATTCTAAGAAATCCGGATGAATGTATACATGTTATTGAGGAAATTATTTTTGAACAAAAGATTGATATAATGAGATTAGATGAAGAAATAGATTATGAATAAACCGATTATTTTATTGATTATCTTCTATCTTATGGAAATTAATATTAAATATAAAAAAGATCTTTACAAAATGGAGAATATAAGGTAATATATAATACATAACAAAAACAGAACGATCGTTCGGATAATGAGGTACTGAAAGTGAAGAAAACAGTGTGTGAATTATTTGCTGGTGTTGGCGGTTTTCGCTGTGGATTGAATCATATAAGGACGCTAGAAGATTTAAAAAAGAAAGAAAATTGGGAGACTGTTTGGTTTAATCAATGGGAGCCAGCAGAAAAGAAAACCCAATATGCCCATGATTGTTATGTACATCAGTTTGGAACAAGGATGGACTTATTAGGAAAAGATACGACTAATGTTGATATTGAAGAAGTTAAAAAAGAAACAATACCCGATTTCAATCTATTAGTTGGGGGATTTCCCTGTCAGGATTATTCGGTGGCTTCATCACTAGCTAGTTCAAAAGGATTAGAGGGGAAAAAGGGTGTACTCTGGTGGTCTATCAGAGATACGATAGAGGAAAAAGAGCCGCCGTTTGTTCTGTTGGAAAATGTGGATCGTTTACTGAAATCGCCGGCTAAACAGAGAGGGCGTGATTTTGGTATTATGTTAGCATGTTTACGAGATCAAGGATACACTGCTGAATGGCGTGTGATTAATGCGGCAGATTATGGTTATCAGCAACGGAGGCGGAGAACTTTTATCTTTGCATATAGAGATGATACGAAGTATTCATCGCATATTCAAGATATTGTAAGGTATAATAGGATTGAAGAGGTAGAGAATAGAAGAGAAAGTATGGGAAAAGTCATTTTAAAGGACGGCTTTTTTGCAAAGACATTTCCTGTATTAGATACTGCGATAGAAAAAATGAAGATTGAAGAACTTCCAGATGGAATAGGCGAGTTGTCTGAAAAGTTTTGTTTTGGTTTTGAAAATACAGGAATCATGAAAGATGGTGTGATATATACAATTAAAACATCCCCTAAATATGAAGGTCCACAGATTACGTTAGGTGACATTATGGAAACTGGGGATGTTGATGAGAAATATTTTATTCCGAAAGAGAGATTATATTATACACATTGGTCCTATGTCAAGATTTAGCGCAAGTTAAAATGAGAAATTTATCCTCATCTT
>ERZ1643247.3140-NODE-3140-length-12060-cov-31.985756_pt1 | contig 12060 bp, 11 predicted proteins | sample MGYA00579264_ERZ1643247 | MGnify/ENA primary metagenome ERZ1643247 (study PRJEB29033, sample SAMEA4952262) | chicken gut metagenome | biome: Broiler Chicken; feature: Gastrointestinal Tract; material: Caecum | place: Ireland | collected 2018 | study: Broiler... | reverse complement strand
ATTGTCCCTAAATGGCAGTCCAAAGAGATCGGGGATCTGATGGACAATGAGATTACCGGATGGGAAAAACACGGAAATCACCGATTCTCCGGGGGACTGGGAACGCAGCGTTCATGGAAACGGATTCAGCCGAAAAAAGATCCGGATGGGTTCATGAAAGTGGATGAAAATGAGGAGTTGACTTTTGAGTAAAAGTTAACTTTAAAAATGTTTTGAGCCTTGTTCACAATAGTTTGTTCACAAGTTTGTGAACAGGGAAGTGTGAACAGGAAGAAAAAAACTTTGAAAGTTAATAACATAAGAATGAAATAAGGCCCGGATACGGGCAGAAAGAAAAAGGCGGATACGCCAGAAACTAAGCCCTCGGCGATTGAGAGCGAAATACACCCATCGCACAAATCTGACGATTTATGCTCTGTGTATTTCGCGACTGCGTCGAGCTGTCTCCTTAAGAAAACTGTCCTCAGTATTTTCTTAAGGAGATCTTCCGGAAGTCCCTATGGAGCGACCGGGGGTGTAAACAGAGGGCTGATCTGATGTACCACTGCCGGAAAGGAGATGTATGGAAAATGGAAAAAATTGTTTTATCCAGACAGTCAAGCTGCCCCATGTCAGGGGCAGGGTACGTTATATCTCAGATCCGAAAAGACAGGAAAACCTGTATGCCGCCTACAGCAATGTGGATCCGAAGTTCTGGCGCTGTCTGTCGCAGGAAAATCAGGAAGACTTTATCAAAAGCGGCACAAAAGGAAAGTGTATCGAAGCAAGGGAACTTATCATTATGCTGCCACCCAGCCTGATCGGATACGATCATGATATGCTGCTGAAATATTTTACGGCAAAGTTTGTGGAAAAATATGACGTGGCAGTGGCAAGCGCCCTTCATCACAATAAGAGGAAGACCAATCTCCACATCCATCTGATCTTTTCGGAAAGGCAGGTATTTGAAACGCCCGAAGAGAAGATCGCTTCGAGAAATATGTTTTACGATGAAAGCGGGAAACATGTCCGGACGAAGAAAGACATACTGGATGAGAGCGGAGAGATCCGCCCCGGATGTAAGATCATTAAAAAAGGGGAAGCCTATGAAAAACATTATTTTGAGCCGAAAAATCCAGAGTTCAAGTCGAAGAAATTCACACAGGACATGAAATACTTTTATACGGGGATCATCAATGATCTGGTAAAGGATCCGGCAGAGAAACTGAAAGTGTTTGATAAGGACAGCCCGTATCTGCCGACCAGAAAGATCGGGAAGAATAATCCAAAAGAAAAGGAAATCCGAATCGACAATTATCTCCGGCAGGAATGGAATAACATGGTGGACAGGGCTGTGGTAGAAGGCGTTGCGGAAGAAGAACTTTGTATCACCAAGAGAACAGATATAGTCGAGCCTGTTGCCGAATCTATCCGCAGTGAGGGCTGGAAACCGGATCTGTTCAGGAAAATCCTGCAGACAGCAATCGGGAAGCTGAGAGGTTTTATCCAGTATATCAAAGAAACCAGAAATGCGGAATTTGACGAAAATGGGAATCCGCTGCTCAGTCATGATCTGAGGATTGATGTAACGCCGGAACCTCTTCCGCCTATAGCTGGAGGCGAAAGACCAAGTTCAGAAATACAGGAAGCAGAAATCATGAAACTTGATAATATCCTGCGGAAGATGAAGAAAACGGAGCAGAGGATCTATGCTATGGAACAGGCAAAAATCAAACTGGAAAAGGAACTGAAGGAAGTACAGAAGAAGTGGTTCCATGGAAAAGAAAAGAAGGCGCTGGAGCAGAAGATAGCCGGGAAACAGCAGGAACTGAGCAAGTCAAAGGATACCCTAAGCCAGATACCACGGATGAACGGATATGAAAATGCTCTGGAAGTGAAGAAAGCTTATAAGGCTGCGAAGAGAGAACTGGACAAGGTACGGAAACAGCAGAATGCATGGGATCAGGCAATGAAGCCGTCGGAGAAAATGTATCTGGTAATCCGGGCGAACAGACCGGAGCAGACAAAAAAGAGAAGTATTCATGAGCGCTTAGAAGAAAAGAAACGAGAAGCGGCACAACAACAAAGGGAAGAACGAAAACGAAGTTATAATAGAGATTGCCTTTAGAAAAACAGCCGGAACAGCCAATGATCAGAAGCTTGAAAACGGCATTGACGGTTCTGGCTGTAATTGTGTGATCTGGCATCAATAATTTAAAGCAATCCGGAAAAGAATTCAGTGATATCAGCATCAAAGATTTTGCTGAGTGCTACGAGTTCACTGACTTTGATATTCATCCGGTTGGTCTCCAGTTTGGCGTAAGTGCTTTTGGAGATTTCAATCCCCATAAGCTGTAAGTGAGCAACAACCTGCTCCTGAGTCATATGTGCATTTCGTCTTAGGCGTTGGATATTGTGACCGATATCCATATCCGGTCTGATCTTCTGCATATCTGAACTACTCCTGAAAATTCGTGATAAAGAAATATATCTTGATTGTATGTAGTATTCAGATTATAATGTTTCGTAATAACGAAAAGTTTCGCTATAAGGAAAGGATGGATCAAAGAATGTACGTTGATAAAATATTTGAAAGAGCAACAATACGGGGAATAGCAGATTATCTTTTGTTTGGGCTGGGACCGGATGAGGATGATCGAAGCTATGAGGAACGTCTGGATGAACCGTATATGAGGTTTGAGAAGGCTGTAGAGAAATATGATAAGAGTCAGACTCCGGAGCTTCTGGATTTGTGCAATGAGGTGAGTAGTGAGACAGCAAGTGTGTATATGGAGATTGGATTGCAGGCGGGGATATTGCTGATGGCGGATGTGGTGAAAAATATCAGCAGAGAGAGGAGTAAGGGTACAGTTGACTGACCTTGGGATGCTTCATTATGGTTATCATGGAATATCAGATATTTTACTTGATATCGAATGTTTGTTCTGGTAAAATACAATCAGGCACTGCCAGAGAACGGTAGGCGGTTAGTCCTTCGACAGAGGGACTGAACCCTCTGATTACATAGAAATCTCTGTAAAGGGAAATCTGGGAAAGGAGGGCGAACTTATGAGTGATTATGAAATGCTCTCCATCGTTTTGATGATACTTGGTATTGTCGTTACGATCTTAATAGCATATATTGATCATACGAAAAAGTAACCGCCCCTCAGCCAAAGGATTGCGGTTACTTTTCGTAACTAATATGAATTTGGACTAACCGCTTATCGGTAGTGCCTATTTCTATATTTATTCTAGCAAAGTCCGGGGAAGATGTCAAATACGGATTTTTGTTGTATAAAATCTGGAATGGGTTAGGAATTGATTGGGTCTCAAAGATTTGGTAATATATACATAATAGTTTCTAGAATTTTGGTATAGAAAAGATGGTTGACAAATGAAAGAGAAGGAACCACGTTTTCATGGAGAAGTAACTGCTAAAAGTCACAAGAATATGAGTAAGATTAAGGGGAGCAATACCAAGATTGAAATTGCTCTCCGAAAAGCTTTATGGAATAAGGGGTATCGTTATAGAAAAAATTATAAAGCATTGCCCGGTAGACCAGATATTGCATTGACAAAATATAAGATAGCTATATTTTGTGATAGTGAATTCTTTCATGGAAAGGATTGGGATATCTTGAAACCGCGACTTGAAAAAGGGAAAAATCCAGATTATTGGGTTAAAAAAATTGAGCGGAACAAGCAGCGAGATATTGAAAAAGACCAAGCTCTACAGTGGTTGGGATGGACAGTCATACATTTTTGGGGAAAGGATATTTTAAAAAATCCAGAAGAATGCGTGCGAGTGATTGAAGAAGTTATTTTTGAACAAAAGATAGAATCAATAGAATTTGATGGAGAGATTTAATATATAAATCCAGGAGGTATTTGTATGCCAGACCATATTTATGATAAAAAGGCTTTGATTGCTCGATTAGAAGCCTATGTAGGAAAAACATTTGAAATGATAGATAATAAGGGCATGTTTGATAATGTACAAAAATATAATCTTCAAAAAGGAATTGCGGGATCTGTTGTAGAACAATGTATTTTTGAATATCCTCCAGATACTAAGCAAGAAGCAGATTTGATAATTCTAGATGGAGAAAAATCTGTAAAAACTGAACTTAAAACAACGGGAATGTTAATTCAAGAAAAGCCTAAAAGACACTATGTTGCTAAAGAACCGATGTCTATTACTGCAGTTGGAGTATATGATATCGCGGAACAAAAATTTGAAACGTCACATTTTTGGGAAAAACTGCAACATATGCTAATCATATATTACTATTATTCGGCGTCTCATGCTGTATCCGCATATGAATATAAAGATTTTTCTATGGTTGGTTATGAATTTCATGAGTTTTCGAAAGAGGATAAAGAAGTATTAAAAAAAGATTGGGAATATGTTCGATCTTTATGTGCAGAGGTAGTTTCACATCATACAGGTCCAAAAGATAAAGCGTGGAAGGATGCTGTTAAACAAGAATATATAGATGTTCATGGACGCCTTAGAAGATTGCTAAGTTATGTTGACTTAGCGCCTAAATTTCCTCCAAGGTTCAGACTGAAAAAAACAACGGTATCTTCCATGATTGCGAAACATTTTGGATACGAGCTGGAACAATTGCCAGGAAAATACTCGTCTATTTCTGATATAGATTTAAAATGTCGAGAGCTAACCAGGCTTTATGCAGGACAGACTATCGGACAACTTATAATAAAATTCAATTTAGAACTTCTTACAGATGGAAAGCTAAGTATGAAGGGAGTCGCTGAGAGGATTGTAATAGCTATGTTTGGCGGAAAGGCACACAAGTTAAATCAGATAGAATTGTTTGAACGATTTGGTCTGATTGGGAAAACTATTGCTTTTACATCGACGGGTGGTCGTACTGAGGATATGAAGTTATACCACATGGATTTTGATGAGTTGACAAGACAAACGATTATAGAAGATGATGGTACAGAACGCCCAATTACATTTGAAGACTCAGAAATGTATGCATATTTTGCAGACCATGAATTATTGTGTATTATGTTTAAGGAAAGTCCTCAAAATTTAACACAAAAGTATAAAACAAATTCATTGTCCTCCAACGTTTTTGTCGGATTTAAAAGACTTGTGTTCAGTGATGAATTTATTGATACAAAAGTTCGCAAATTGTGGGAAGATACAAGAAATAAAGTTTTGAAACATACGCTTGTTGACGTTGTTCAAAAACGTAAAGATGGCTCGATTATTGTTCTGAAAAATGGAGAAGTTAGTTCGGCTCCTAATTTTATGAAATCTAGTGAAAATGTTGTTTTTATGCGTGGGTCGGGAGTAGATTCATCCAGGAAAAATAAGACAGAATCAGTAAATGGTATTTGTATGTTGCCCCAGTATGTATGGATTAAAGGAACATCTGTTGTAGATGAATTAAAACGAACTCCGGAAATATAGATTTATGGTACAATCCGATAAAGTAAAATGTCAGAGAGGCTATTTGAGCAATATCGTTTGTAGGTAAAATTAAGAATTTCAGAATAACCTTAAGGTATTTTAAATAAAAACCAAAAGGATCTTTACAAAATAAATGAAATAAGGTATGATATATTTCATAACAAAGAACGATTGTTCGAGAAATGGTGAGGTGCAAAACGTGAAAAAGACCGTTTGTGAATTGTTTGCAGGTGTTGGTGGTTTCCGTTGCGGATTAAATCACATAAAAACTGTAGAAGATACAAAAAAACCAGAAAAATGGGAAACTGTATGGTTCAATCAATGGGAACCTGCTGAAAAAAAGACTCAGTATGCCCATGATTGTTATGTGTATAGATTTGGAACAAGATTAGATCTTAATGGGAAGGACACGACCAACGTTGACATAGAAGAAGTAGATAAAACGGCTATCCCAGATTTTAATCTGTTGGTAGGGGGATTCCCTTGTCAAGACTATTCTGTAGCTTCTTCCTTAGCGACATCTAAAGGGCTGGAGGGGAAAAAAGGAATTTTATGGTGGTCCATCAGGGATACTATAGAAGCAAAAGAGCCACCTTTTATCTTACTTGAAAATGTTGACCGGCTCTTAAAATCACCAGCAAAGCAGAGGGGAAGGGACTTCGGAATTATATTAGCATGCTTTAGAGATCAGGGTTACACTGTGGAATGGCGTGTTATCAATGCAGCAGATTATGGCTATCAGCAAAGAAGAAGGCGTACTTTTATTTTTGCCTATCGCGATGATACAAAATATTGTTCAACTATACAAGAGAAGGTTGACTATATGAGAACTGCTGAAATTGAAGATAGACGCATCAATATGGGAAAACTTTTATTAAAAGATGGATTTTTTGCAAAAACGTTCCCAGTTTATGATATGGATATTAATAAAATGGCTATTCAAGAGCTCCCAGAAGGAATTGGAGAATTATCGGATAGTTTTAGCTTTGGATTTGAAAATACCGGTGTTATGAAAGACGGAGTTATCTATACTCTTAAAACATCTCCAAAATATGACGGCCCACAAATCACATTAGGCGATATTATGGAAACAGGGGATGTTGATGAATCATATTTTATCCCAGAAGAGAGACTATATTATACAGATCCATCTATTACACGATCCGATGAGACTAAAGGCAAGTTACCTAAAGAAGACAGACAGACTTGGCAATATCTAAAAGGCGCTAAAAAACTTTCCAGAAAGTCTAATAATGGACATGAATATGTTTTCTCAGAAGGCGCTATAGAGATGTTGGACAGTTATGATAAACCAGCACGTACTATGCTGACTTCAGAAGGAAGCTTCAGTCGGACAACGCATATCGTAAAGGACAAAAAGACGGGGAGAATTAGATTACTGACTGCAGCGGAGACGGAAAGAATCCAGGGGTTCCCAACTAATCATACAAAGTATTGCTTGGTTGATGGAAATATTGTTGAAATGCCAGTTAATAAGAGAAGGTTCATGATGGGAAATGCGTTAGTTGTTAATCTGGTAGAGAAGATGGAAGAAACTTTAGAAGATATTTTTAATCAAGAAAGATAGCGAAAAATTAAAGGGAGAAGTGATAAAGTGAGAAAAACTATTCCTGCTTTAAAATGTGAACAAAATAAGGTTAAGTTTTATCTTGTATCTATGGAAAGCGATATTTTGAAAGAAATGTGCTTTGTATCGCGGCGAAAAGAAGAACCCATTAAAGGTTTTCAGCGTTTGTTAAATAAAAAGAGAGCAAAAAGTATCGCAAATTATTTGGATGACGAGAAAGGGGTGATTCCATCAGCATTGATATTAAGTGCACAAGACAGTGCAAAAGTTAGGTTTGATGAAAAAAGAAGTCAGCTTTCCTTTGAAATATGCTCGGAAAGCATGTTGGTCATAGATGGCCAGCATAGGTTATATGGTTTATTCGATGCAAAAAGGAGTTATGAAATCCCAGTAGTTATTTTTGATGGTCTAAACTCATCCCAAGAGGTAAGATTGTTTATTGATATAAATACCACTCAGAGAGGGGTACCTTCGGCATTAATTTTGGATATAAAAAGTCAAGCGGGAACGGAGACAAAATTAGAAGAAAGACAAAGAAAGTTATTTGATAAATTAGATGAAGATTCCGTTTTGAGTGGATACTTGTTAAGAAATGAAAGTAAAGCCGGAAAAATATCACGAACAGTTTTTAATGGTAGTACTAAAACTATTTTTGAAACAGGGCCTGTCGCAAGTTATAGTGATAAAATTATATATATGACTCTAAAAAATTATTTAGAAGCTATTGATTATGTTTTTAAAATGTCAGGAAACATAAACGCAAGAATTAACAAAACGATACTTTTTAAAGCTGTTATGGATATATTTAATGATGTATGTGAAAAATGTTTAATTAAATATAAAGATTTAAAAGTAGAGTCTTTAAAAGATTATTTGGATCCTTTAAAAGATTTAAATTTTGATGAGTATACTGGTACAAATAAGGCAACTGAATCAAAAATTGTGGGTGACATGAAAAATCTATTAAAAGAACCTATTGCCGTCGATGAGGATATGTTTTAAATGTTACTTTTTGACAAAGGATATCTGGAAATAAGAAATACAAATATCCATCCATTATCCAAAATTTATTTGCAATATCGTCAGCTAAAGAATAATAATATCAAGTCTATATTGTTAAATAAAGCTACTAATGTGAAAAAGATAAATACAAATGAATATATTTTTTATTTCAACAACAAAGATGATATTTTGAAAGGAATTTTGGGGGATATTTTTTTGTTTTATATTAAAACAATTTTGCAAAAAAAGGATTTTGAATTAATATTTAATGATAATAAGATTTCACCAAATTGGAATATTGTTACCTATTATTATAAAGCTTTTTATGCCAGTTCTTTGCTGTTAAGGTTATGCTTTAGAGGTAATTTGTTTTTGGATTTAGAGTATAAAAAATGTCTAGAATATATTGTGACCATACACACAGGAGAGGTTATAAAGTTGGATTCAAATTACTTTTATTATATAGAGCCTATTGATGATTTATATCAGTTAAGAATTGAAAAATCTCAACATAATACACATGAGACAGTTTGGGAAAAAATGAATATTTTATTGCAACAAATTTTATTATTATCAAATTCCAATAGTGATGAACAGGCATTTTTGCATTCTTGTCTTGATATAAATCAAAAATTAGGAAATAAATTTCCGTCTCAACTTAGAAATAGAGTTAATTACCAACCATTGTACGGGTTAAAGGCTGTAGATAAAGAACTGTATTCTATTACAGAAAATGGAAACTGGGTTAAAGAGATACTTAGCTTTGATGTGAAAGACGTAAAGAATAATGATAATCGTATAGCTAATGTATTTGTGGCATATTCTCTTTATATAGAAAAATTTGCTTTTAGACTAATACAAGATTATTTTGCCATGTCGAATAGGGAAGACCATATTTTAGCTTATATAAATAAATTCCGTGAGGACAAAATTGAAATTTCTGAAATACCTTTTTTTTATTAGAAACCTAATAATTCAGAAGACTCTCTGAGTAAATTTTGTATGTTATATTCTAAAAGCAATTGTCTTAATTGAAATAGATAGTTACAAAAGCGTGCTGACACAATCTTTTATGCAACATCCAGTGAAGATACTTGCTAAGTATGAAAAAGTTTACATAAGAAAATAAAAGTTTTTAAATATTGAAAAACCAAAAGAATGAAAATGTTATATTAAAATAGAGAATATTAATAAGTGGGTATGAATTGGACTTTTAAGGATTACAAGGTATTATAAGATGGTATCTCTTCTGTAAAAAGTAGACTAAAGAAAATTTAAATGTTCAATGCACAGTGGCGGACTAAGCTATCATGCGTGTTATAACGTTGATGTTAAAATAGTTGTTAGAAAAAATGTGTGGAAAGAACTGATTGAAATGAGGAGCTGGTATTGTGGGTAAAAGAAAAATGGTGCAAAATAATTTGATAAAAAATTCTATTTCTGCCTATTTTGCTGCGATAGAAATACATAATAAACCTAATATCTCATATAGATATGAAACTACTACACTCCTTTTGATGAATGCGTGGGAATTGTTATTAAAAGCTTTTGTTAAAAAGTATATTAAGAAAAAGTCAATATATACAAAAGATGGTCATACAATTTCTTTAGGTAAAGCGATTGATTACGCAGAGGAATATATAAATGTTATTGAGCCAAAGTCGTTTGAAGCAATTAAAGAAAATTTATTACTGATTGAAAAATATAGAAATAACATTGTTCACTATTATAATGAGAAATTAGAACCATATATTTTTATGCTTACTGCTAAATGTGCATTAAATTATGTTGACTTTATGAAAAAATATTTTAATAGAGATGTTTTAGCAAAAGATGGGCTGTTTATCCTCCCGTTAGGTTTTAAACTTCCTTTTAAGCCAGAGGATTTTTTGACAAAACGTGCTGCTCAATATATTTTATCACCTGAGTCAAAAGAGTTTGTGCAGTCAATGGTAAATGTTATTACAGATTTAAATAGCAAGGGAGTTGAAGATACCATTGTTATAGGGTTTGATATTTATTTGGAAAATGTAAAACGCATGAAAAATAGTGATTTGCTTGTGGCAATTACTTCACAGGATGCCGCAGATGTTAATTTTGCAAAGGTGAATAGAATTCAGATTACTAATGATCCAAAAGCACAAAAAGTTCATTTGAGCGATGAAGAATTTGTTAAGCAGTACCCCTTGTCTTACGGGGATGTATGTTCTGAATGTAGGAAGAAAATTAAAGGATTTAAGCAAAATCATAAATTTAACACTATTATGGCTGAAATTAAGAACGAACCACGCTTTGCTTTTACAAGAAAGCTTAATCCCAATAGTTCAAAATCTTCAAAAACTACTTTTTATACTGATAGTGTAATAAATGAAATCGCAGAGAAATATTCGCAAACAAGAATAGATAAATAGCTCTTTCTTCTTTATTACGAATAGAAAATCCGATAACAGATAAATGAGGTGAATAAAAATGGTGGCTACATTTTGGCTACAATAATTAGATGAACGAATTATAGAATTCATACAAACTATGAATTAATGCATAAAATACGAATTAATAATACATATATTATATTCTAGCACGACTTAAAAAGTTGAGTTTGAATAGCGGACAAAAATGCGAAAAAGCCCGTAAATACAAGGCTTTGATAAGGATGGTAGCAAGAAACCAGTAAAATCAAGGCTTTGTGGACAGCAACAGGCAATGCGGCAATTAAAACTGAATAAGTTTACAGAGCAGGGATACCGTTTTCATCAATGGTATCCCTTTTCTGTTGCTCCACACGGACGCCATAGGTACAAAAACCTGTGGCGTTTTTTTGTGCCCATTTTTGGAAAGGAGCCGGATAGATGAAACTGAATGAAGCAGAAATGAGGATGGCGTACCAGATCGAGAGTACAGACCCGAACGCTGTCCTGAATGAAATTTATATGACCTGGCGCCTGTCAAGGAACCAGGCTACCAGGGATACGGCGGAAAGCCTCATGGCGAAGCTGCGCTCCCTGTCAAACAGTGAGTGCATGGATTTGATTCGGGAGGTCCAGGCAAATTACCGTCTGCCGGGGAAGCCCCAGACCATCGGGGAAATGCTGGCGGAGGCCAGACAGAAGTCCGGGGCGCAGAAGCTGGCCGGACACGATATCATGGCTCTGGAACGGTTTGACCCGGACACCCGGCACATGATCGTTTTTGACGTCCTCTCCCATGAATCCCCTATGGGGTGGAAGGGAGAAAAAATGCGCCTGTTCCTGACCGAAGCCGGTTATGGAAAAGCCCTGGAAAACCAGGAGAAGGGATTTATCAAGATCAGGAACCATGCGAAGGTGCGCGGGGGTGATCTGCTCTATGACCGGCGCGACCGTGAGCTGTAGGGCTTAAAAAATGTATCAAAAGGGGTGGAAAATCCTCTGTTTTTCCTTTTGTGGACGGCGGTATGAAAGCCGCCCATATTCTTTCCCCTGATGAACAGGGCGGCAGATTACAGAGGGCATTTTCCACGAAAATCAACACTTTTTCAATCCGTGAGGAAGGAGGTAAACGGCATGGCGGTTTTCCGTATCGAAAAGACCCGTGATTACACGGTCATGTCAAACCACCATCTGCGGGATATGTCGCTGTCCCTGAAAGCAAAGGGCCTTCTCTCCCTTATGCTTTCTCTGCCGGAGGAATGGGACTACACCATGAAGGGGCTTGCCCGTATCTGCAAGGACGGAGTGGACAGTATCAGCGGCGGTATCCGGGAGCTGGAGGCCAGAGGGTATCTCATCCGGGAACGTGTCCGTGGCGCAAACGGGCAGCTTGGGTCCATCGAGTACACCATTTTGGAGCAGCCTAAAGAGCCTGCGCCTGTACAGGAAAAACCTATACGGGAAAATCCCGTACAGGCGAATCCAACATTGGACGCCCCTGTACAGGAAGAACCCGCACAATTAAATAAAGAAGGATCAAGTAAAGAAAAATCAAAAAAAGATTTATCAATTACGGAGCTATCAAATCCTATCCAATCAAATCCCCAGCCCCTTATGGGGCAGCCCCCGGCAGG
>ERZ1643247.3137-NODE-3137-length-12067-cov-5.137945_pt1 | contig 12067 bp, 9 predicted proteins | sample MGYA00579264_ERZ1643247 | MGnify/ENA primary metagenome ERZ1643247 (study PRJEB29033, sample SAMEA4952262) | chicken gut metagenome | biome: Broiler Chicken; feature: Gastrointestinal Tract; material: Caecum | place: Ireland | collected 2018 | study: Broiler... | reverse complement strand
TTCTGTAGTCAGGAATGTGGATGCAACAGATGTTGCATTCTGCAAAGCACTTCTGGTTACTTTTGCAGGATCCAAAATACCAGCTTCTACCATTTCTACATATTCTTCTGTCAATGCGTTGAAACCAACACCTGCCGGCATTTCTTTTACTTTGTTTACCACAACGGAGCCTTCCAAACCTGCGTTTTCTACAATTTGACGCAGAGGAGCTTCCAATGCTTTCACAACAATGTCTGCACCGGTCTTTTCATCTCCAACCAAGTCTGCGCAAGCTGCTTTTACGTTTTCTACCGCATGCAACAATGCAGTACCGCCACCTGCTACAATACCTTCTTCCACAGCTGCTCTGGTTGCTGCCAAAGCGTCTTCCATACGCATTTTCTTTTCTTTCATTTCGGTTTCTGTTGCTGCTCCAACTTTGATCACCGCAACACCACCACACAGTTTCGCCAGTCTTTCCTGCAATTTTTCTCTGTCAAAATCAGAATCTGTTTCATCAATCGCAGTACGAATCTGATGAATTCTGCTGTCAATCGCTTCTTTGCTGCCAGCGCCGTCGGCAATAATGGTCAGTTCTTTTTCTACTCTAACCGTCTTTGCACGTCCCAGCATATCCAGTGTCACATCTTTCAGGTCGATACCCAATTCGTCAGAAATCACCTGACCACCAGTCAATGCCGCAATATCTGCCAACTGTGCTTTTCTTCTGTCACCATATCCAGGTGCTTTTACTGCTACGCAGGTAAATGTGCCTCTCAGTTTATTCAGCACCAATGTAGCCAGTGCTTCCCCTTCCACATCTTCTGCAATAATCAGTACTTTTCCGCCTGTCTGCATAATCTGTTCCAGAATCGGAACCAGATCCTGAATGTTAGAAATCTTTTTATCTGTCATCAATATATAAGGATCTTCCAAAACTGCAACCATTTTATCCATATCGGTGCACATATATGCGGACAAATATCCTTTATCAAACTGCATGCCTTCTACCAATTCCAGCTCTGTTTTCATGGTTTTGGATTCTTCCACGGTAATAACACCATCATTGGTTACTTTTTCCATTGCGTCTGCAATCATGTTGCCTACTTCTTCATCTCCTGCAGAAATAGCAGCAACACTTGCGATATGCTGTTTGGTTGTCACAGCCTGACTCATTTTCTGAATTTCTGCCACAGCAGCATCTGTTGCTTTATTCATTCCTTTTCTCAGAATAATCGCATTTGCTCCAGCTGCAATGTTTTTCAATCCTTCCTGAATCATTGCCTGCGCCAAAACGGTAGCTGTTGTGGTACCGTCGCCTGCTACATCATTTGTCTGTGTTGCAACTTCTTTCACCAGCTGTGCGCCCATGTTTTCATAGGGATCTTCCAATTCAATATCTTTCGCAATCGTTACGCCGTCGTTTGTAATCAGCGGGGAAGTAAATTTTCTGTCCAGAACGACATTTCTGCCTTTGGGTCCCAAAGTAACTTTTACCGTATTTGCCAATTTATCCACACCGGCAGCCATTGCGCTTCTTGCATCGGTGCTGTATTTGATTTCTTTTGCCATATGCGTCATGCCTCCTAATCTATTGAGTATATCTCTTTCTCTAATCAGTCTTTCACAATTGCCAAAATGTCATTCTGACGTACCACCAAATATTCTTCGCCATCAAACTTAATTTGTGTAGCGCCATATTTCGGGAAAATAACATGATCGCCTTCTTTTACGACCATTTCTACATTCACATCACCAACTAAACCACCGGGTCCCACTGCTACAACAATGGCTTCCTGTGGTTTTTCCTGAGAAGAAGAAGTTAAGATTAAACCAGATTTCGTGGTTTCTTTCGCTTCCAACTGTTTCAATACTACTTTATCTCCTAATGGTGCAAGTTTCATAATGTATCTGCCTCCTTAATTCAAGTTGTTAGCACTCATTTATATCGAGTGCTAATTCTGTTATTATATTATCCATTTTCTACAGATTATTCAAATCCGATATTTTATCCTATTTCTATAAATTTTATTATATACCAAAAAAATGAAAGAAATTCAATATCTTATTTCATTTTTTCTTTGAATTTCTTCCATTTTCTTCTTATTGCTCATTTTTTAAATTTTCAAGAAACGAAAGCCGTTTCATTTCGCGTTACGTTCCATCTCATCAATCGCAGCAACCGCAGAAAGCGCCGCAACTAACCCTTCTCCAACTGCTTTTGCAATTTGATACGGCGCACCAGTGCAATCACCAGCCGCATATACACGAGGCAAATTGGTTTCCATCTTTCGATTGACTGCGATATTTTTCCCTTCCGTCTGCAAACCAAATAACAGGCTTTCCGGCGGCATTGAATTTTTCGCAAAGAAAATACCATCACAAGGTATCGTATCCTCTGTTAGCTCCAGAGCTGACACTTTCTCTTTTTCTCCTACTACTGATTTGGGTTTTCCATCCATAATCTGAATGTTGTCTTTTAATTCCATAACTGGGTGGTATAAAGGGACATAAATCACTTCGCTGCAAATATCCGCCAAAAAATTCGCTTCGGCTTCTCCTTCACTGTTTTCTGCTACCACAGCCACCTTCTTGCCACGGTACAGCATTCCGTCACAAGTAGCACAGTAGCTGACACCCTTGCCTAGATATTCCATTTCACCTGGGATTCCTTTACTTTTGCTTAGTCCAGTCGCTAGTATGATTGCTTTCGCCTGAATAAACTCATTGTCTGCATTGATCACATAATATTCTCCCATGGAGACAATTTGTGTAATGCGGCATTCCCGAAATTCCACACCATTTTTTATTGCATGTGCATAAAACGCATTCAGCAATTCCTCTCCTCCAATATCCGGCATTCCTAAATAGTTGTCCACTTTTTCTGCAGCAAACAGCAAAGAACTGTCTAGACTTCTGCCAAATACGGTAACACTTTTATTTCTTTGTCGGCAATTCAAAGCCGCGGACAATGCAGCCGGTCCACCGCCAATTACTGCTACATCCAACATTCGATCTCCTCCTTTATCTTCTGTGCGGCATTCATTTGAGAACCATTGCCGCAAACACCTCTTCTTACAATGCCGCCTTCTGCCTTCATCATTAACCTTGTCTTGTTCTATGAATATTCTCTATCCCTGTATTTCGTGCATCCAGTCATGTGCAAATAAGAACGCCCATGGATACTTTTCAGAGAGATTGTTCTGTACAAAGCAACAGAGAGAATCATTGGTATATTCAAAAATTCTCTCTGTTATCTTACCAAAATCTCACTATTTTATGAACACAGTTCTTTCAAATTCTCCAGCAATAGTATGCACAGACAGCAATGGTGCTGCCGTAACCGCTTTTCCATTCGCTTTATTTTTCTTTCTTATCCGCCCGTTCCGCAATGATCTTCTTCTGGGTTTCCATGGGTGCTTCTTCATACCGTTCAAAGCGATGTCTGTAGTCTCCGCGGCTCTGAGTCATGGAACGCAGATCTGTCGCATACTTATGCATTTCAGCTGTCGGTACTTCTGCCACAATGCACTTTTTATTCCCCACAGCATCCATGCTCAAAATACGTCCACGACGCTTGTTAATATCTCCCATAATATCACCCATATACTTTTCAGGTATCAATACCTCTACATGTTCAATGGGTTCCAAAATGGTCGGTTTCGCCTGCGGCATTCCTTCCTTGAACGCTACTGCTGTCGCCATTTTAAATGCCATTTCTGATGAATCTACGGGATGATAGGAACCATCTGTCAGCGTTGCCTTTAATCCAACCACTGGATATCCTGCTAATACACCAGACTGTACACATTCCTGCAATCCTTTCTCTACAGCCGGGAAATACTGCTTTGGCACAGAACCACCAAAAATTTTTTCTTCAAATACATAAGGTACAGACAAATCTCCGCTTGGTTCAAATTCCATTACAACATCGCCAAACTGCCCATGACCGCCGGATTGCTTTTTATATCTGCCGCGTACAGATGTTTTGGATTTTATGGTCTCCCGATATGGAATAATCGGATCTACCAATTCCACTTCAATCTTGTATTTATTTTTCAGTTTATTGACCATAACATCCAGCTGTTGTTCTCCAATGCCATAAATCAGTGTCTGTTTCGTCTCTGTATTCACTTCCATTTTGATTGTCGGATCTTCTTCTCGAATCTTAGAAAGTGCTGCCGAAAGTTTATCTTCATCTCCTTTGCCTTTGGGCTGAATTGCCATACACAGCACGGATTCTGGCAAATTAATTTTGGGAATCACAATATTGGCATCTTTCAATGACAACGTATCCTGTGTTGATGTATTAGACAATTTTGCCAATGCACCGATATCGCCGGAATGCAATTCATCTACCTCAATTTGCTCTTTTCCTCTTACTACATATAAATGACCAACTTTTTCCACTGTGTCCTTTTCTTCATTATACACACTCATGGAAGCGTCCAGCTTACCGGTCATCACTCTGAACAAATTCAGACGACCAATATACGGATCGGCAATGGTTTTGAACACAAACGCGGAGAATCTTTCATCATCGCTGGAGCAGTATACCACCTCTTTGCCATCGTGGAACGCATGGAAATTGGGTCTTGCTTCAATCGCAGGAGGCGTAAAACGTACAATTGTGTTCAACAGCAGCTTCACCCCGTATCCCAACGTTGCCGAACCACACATCACCGGTGCGATGGTATGATTTTCAATACCGTAAGACAGTCCATCGTAAATTTCTTCTTCTGTCAGTTCGATATCATTAAAGAATTTTTCCATCAATTCATCGCTGCTTTCTGCTGCAACCTCAATCAACATGGAACGAAGCACTTCCACTTCGTCTTTTTTCTCCTCTGGCATTTCACAAGGCTGCAACTTGCCGTCTACTTTCTTTCTGGCATCTCGCTTAATCAAATTGATAAATCCTACAAACTTTCCATTTTCATCATTAAACGGTATCTGCAAAGGTGCTACCGCTTTCCCAAATTTGGCACGCATGTCTGCCAGTGTTCTTTCAAAATCTGCATTTTCATCATCCATCTGATTGACAAAAATCATTCTTGGCATATGCATTTCTTCTGCATATTCCCATGCTTTTTCCGTTCCCACTTCTACACCAGATTTTGCAGAAACCATAATCAGGGCGGTATCCGCTACGCTCATTGCCAACTTTGATTCTGCTACAAAGTCAAAATATCCAGGTGTATCCAAAAAATTGATTTTTGTATCCTGCCATTCTACCGGCAGTACCGATGTATTGATCGATACCTTACGGCGAATTTCTTCCGGATCATAGTCGCTCACAGTGTTTCCCTCGTCAACTTTGCCAAATCTCTTGGTTGCTCCAGAGTAGTACAATGCTGCTTCCACATATGTGGTCTTTCCGGAACCACTGTGACCCAATAGAACTACGTTTCTCACCTTATCTGCTGCGTAACTTTTCATACTGAATACCTCCCTTGGTATAGAATCATCGGACATGCGTCCGTCATTTGTCATGTATACAGTATTATATAGTATTTACACAATATACATATATATAGAATACTGCACTTGTCACGATTTTCCTTTATTTTTTTAACAAAAAACAATTGTTCGGAAATTAGCATAATTTTTATCCCAACATTTCCTTTCTTCTTTATTGAAATTGTATACATTCATTCTATCATTGGTTCCTGAAATGGAATTCCAAAGTAATCCGTTACAGATTGCGCCAATGCACGCCCAATGGATTCAATATTCTCCTTAATCCACTGCGCATCTTCTATATTGTCATGATATCCGACTTCCACCAATACTGTCGGCGCATATGTCCGACGAAGTTCTCGCAACGTTGCCGTCGGCACCGTATTTACTTTCTGTGTATCCGGATAAATCTCTCGCAGACGCGCAGCGACAAGCTCCGCCATCTCTCTGCCATACCGACTATCAAAAAAATAATAGGCATCCACCCCCTGCAGCTTTCCAGACAGACTTTCTGGAGCAGCATTGGTGTGAATTGCTACATGAAGGTCAAAATCGCCTGCATTGGATGCTGCAATAGCTTCCCCCAAACTCATTTCTGGTCGATTTCTGACAAACTCTATGCCAGATGCCAGTAAATACGGCTCCATGGCATCCGCGATGAGATTTGTAATTTCTTCTTCTGTTCCACCATTAACATATAAATTATATTCCTGTAAAGACGGACTGAGATAAATGCGAGGCATACGATTCCCTCTTTCCCATTTGTTCCCTTTATCCCTATGCGCCGCCAAACCAAAACGTGCCTGTCTTCTCCAATTGCATTTTGTTTTCATCATTTTCTTGTTCATTCGCAAATTCCACTCTTCCATCACACTGGTTTTCCAATGCTGTCTTTTTCGTATTCTTAAGACATATGCTAACTCCCGTCTATCATATCCTCGTTGCTTTGTCTCTCCCCGCTGATATCTCCAATCGTCGTACGCCGCATTCGTCCTTTTCACTTACCAAATTTCTTCTCTCTGTCCGTACAATCCTCTCTCAACACAAAAAGCAGGGATTTTTTCCATATCCCTGCTGCTATCCCATTCCATCTCTGCCATGTACATCCCCCCCCGTTACATTCATTTGTCGATATGATTCTTTTCCTTATTACAAAAAACCGCGCGATAGCCGAATCACAAAAGAAACAAAGATCTCCTGATTTCTTCTTTCATCGACCATGAGAGACGCGGTTTTATAGACATTATATTATTCTCGAATAAAATTCGTAAATGTAATCGTTTCTTGCTCTGGCTTCGGGATCCCTGTTTTTTCCGCCAGTTCTCTGCATTTTAGAAAATAAGCCATATTATTTCCCAAAATCCGCATCGTCTGCATGCCTTCCTTGTCTTTTTTTACCTCCTCTGGATTGGTCCCATGTACAATATTCCAATAGCGTGAAGAAATAATCGGCATCTGCATCAATGCAAAATATTTATTGATCTGATCCCACGTAGCTGTCGTTCCCGCCCTTCTGGCAGAAATCACAGCCGCCGCGGGCTTCAGCCAAAATCGATTTCCTCCTCCATTCAAGTCTGCATAAAAAGCTCTGTCCAAAAACGATGTCATCGCCCCGGAAGCCGCACCCCAGTGAACTGGCGTTCCAAATAAAAATCCATCGTACATTCCTGCAATCTCTAAAAAAGCATTGACCGTATCCTGAAACACGCACAAGCTGTTTTTCACGCATGACTTACAGGCAATACAGCCAGAAAGCGGCTTATTTCCAATCCAAAAGAGATCCGTTTCCACTCCGTTTTTTTGTAATGCTTCTGCAGCCTCGCAAAGCGCCGTATATGTGCAGCCATGTTGATGCGGGCTGCCGTTAACCAGTAAAACTTTCCTATGTTCCCCTTCTTTCTTTGCTTACACGTCCAGTTCATTCACCCATGAAATAATTTCTGCTTCTGCGTCTTGAATATCATTCCGAGAAATGGTCAAACCTTCTTCCAATACGGTTGCATTCGGTTCCAAATCGATGATTGTATCTATCGTATCTGCAAATCCACTGCCGCCATGTGTGCCAAATGGTACAATCGTCTTTCCAGACAAATCATACGTATCAAAGAATGTATACAAAATCATTGGTAAATCGCTCCACCAGATCGGATACCCTACAAAGATCGTATCATAATCTTCTATTTGAGGTATTTTATCCTGAATTGCAGGGCGGGCATTTGTATCCTGTTCCTCTGCAGCTAGCTCCACTAATGTTTCATGATCTAAAGGGTACGGTGTTTCCGGCTCAATGCGGAAAATATCCGCTCCCGTCTGCTCCTGAATCACATATGCCATATACTGCGTATTCCCAAGCACCTCCCCATCAATCACTACAACACTGTTATCTTCCTCTTGTGTCATGTCAACAGCATCATCCGTTTCCGGCATGGAGAAGTATACCACCAAAGACTGAGATTCCGCATCATTAGAAAGTTCCGATTCTAGATCAGCAGAATGGGCAGACAAGTCTAAACCATTAATCCATTCTTGAATATCCCTTTCGGAGGCACTGCTGCGAAATCGCTCTCCTGCCAGCCATTCGCCACTTCCTGCCGTCTCTGCCAATAATGCTCCACTTTCACCGATACCGGAACTGGAAGATGTACAAAATGGAATTACCGTCTTACCGGTGAAATCATTGGCTTGTACAAAAGCATCGACCGGCCATGCCGCAATTCCCCACCAAATCGGATACCCGATCAACACCGTCTCATATTCCTCCCAATTTTCCACTGTATTGGAAACCAGTTCCACTGTCCGCAAATTCGGATTTTCATATTCCGCAACAACTCTGCTAGAAGAATCTGTCCAATCCAAATCTTCGTCTGTATACGATTCTGCTGGCATAATCTCAAACAAATCCGCATCCAGTGTCTCAGCTATCTTTTCCGCCACTGCTTCGGTATTCCCAGTCGCAGAATAATAAACTACCAACGTATCATCGCCATTTTCCATATCACTGGGACGAGATGCTTCTGCACCTTTCATTGTCATCAAACGGTACAGCATCATTGCCACTTCTGCTCTTGTGGCATTCCCTTTTGGATCAAACCGATGATTCTCTTTTCCACTGACTACACCCGTATTTTGTGCCCAGTCTACTGCTTCTGCCGCATATGCAGAAATATCCGCTTCATCTGCAAAGTCTTGTGTCTCCTGCGTTTGCGGACTTCCTACATATCTCCAAAGAATGGATGCAATCTGCTCTCTGGTCACAGGCTGCTGTACACCAAACAATCCGTTTCCATAGCCTGATATCACATTATTTGCCGCCGCCCAATCCACTGCATTCGTATACCATCCATCCACGGAAACGTCTGTGAAATCCGCTTGTACATATACAACAGGGCTACCAGCCGCACGATACAAAACCGCTGCCAGCATTGCTCTACTCATCTCTTCCTGCGGTGAAAACACCATATCCTGTGTACCGCTCATCAAATCATTGGAATATACATAATCTACTGCTTGTGCATACCATGCCGTTGCACTCACATCTGTAAATCCAGTATCTTCCACTGCAGCAAATGCCGTTGGTGTTGCTGTCAACATCATCGCAGATGTCACTAAACCCGCTAAAAATTGTTTCCCTTTTTTCATTGTTCTGCACTCCTTCCTGCTTTTTTGTCATTTGCAGACCTTTATTTCGCTGTATTCATTTACTCTGCCTCCAATTCAACCAGTTGTGCGTAGTCTTCTTCAGAAATTCGATCAAACCATTCCAATCCCATCCATTCCGGGTTGGTATTGACAGCAATATGCGCAAATTCTGTATCCGCACTCCCACCATGCCAATGTTTTTCTCCCGGCGGGCAAAACGCTACATCTCCAGGATACATCACCTGTACCGGCTGCCCTTCTATCTGATGATATCCTATCCCATCGGTTGCAATCAAAATTTGTCCACCTTCATGCGTATGCCAATTGTTGATAACGCCCGGTTCAAAGACCACATAATGCAGCTCCGGCGCTCCAGCTGCATTGCCTGCCTCCAAAATCACAGATACATAGGCAGGACCGCTGAATGTTTCGCTGTTCATCGGTTCCACCGCCTTCTGAAACATGGTTGTGTTCTCTTCCGTTATTGTACGCCCTGCATATTCTTCCATTTCCAGATTGCCATACTGCTCCTCTGTCACCGGTTCCTCTCCTGTTCCTTCTCCTTCCACGGGGATATCATTAGAATCAAAAATTACCATTTGTGAAAACCAACTGTCCGGTGTTGCTCCATGCCAATGCCTCACTCCCGGTTCACATGCAATCACGTCTCCTTTCCGAATAATTTGTGCAGGTGCACCTTCTTCCTGATAATATCCGACTCCGCCGGTTACCAAAATCATCATACCACCATGGCTGTGCCAGCCGCTTCTGGCGCCTGGTTCAAACGTCACATGATTGGTTGCAGGGAAATGATATACTTCATCATAAGGAATCATTGGTGCAATATATGCATCTTTGGTAAACGCTTCGGATTGTATTGGCTGACCAATCGGAAAGGTCAGCTCATCCGCCGTCGTCACAATATCTGCATCTGCTTTCTGTATCTGTTCATCAACGGATTTTGTCTGTTGCGTGTCCGCATCAGTCTGTATTGATCCACTGCAGGCAGACAGCATAACACTAATCCATAATCCAAAAACTAGACAGACTTTCTTTCGTTTTTTTCTCATTCCTTCTCCTCCTTAGTATACATAGTCTGGTGCAAGCAGTGCCATCAAATCCCGGTCATGATGGTAACCCATCCGAGATTCTGTATCCAGCAACATTGTCGCACCACTTTCACGCGTATAAGGTTCCCATTCTGGCAGCCCTTCTGCTCCCGGTGTACCAGTCCTTGCAAACTGAATCCACGCCTGGCTGATTTGTTTTGCCAATGCTGCTTCCTCCGCGTTTCCATTCGCATGACAAAATACATAAGGAATTTCTGCCCCATGATACGAGTTGCCATATGTAAAAACGTATGCGTACACAGGTGCACCGCCTTGGTCCGCTTTATGAGACATAATTTTGAGCAAAGGCAGACGTATGGTCGTGGAATCCACCTGATCTGCCGTCAAATCCGGTTTGTTTGGATACGCCTCCTGCAGCGCTGCAGTCAGTTCTTGGGATGACGCAATAGTGTCTGCCGGAAAATATCCGCTCCATTCGTTCAGATTACTGCCAATCAACAGCGGAATATTCTTACCTACATTCGCAAAAGAGTCTTCTGTAACCGGATTCGTTGGTAAGAAATCTCCATCAATTACCGGTTCCCAGTCCATAGAATATGCATCTCCCAACGCCGCTGGAATTTGTAACTCTTCACCGGTCTGCTGTAGTGCCAATGTTGCTGCCTCCTGTAGCCGCTCCACAGATACTTGCTGAATCTCTTCTATATTTTCTGCTGAAATCCCCAAATTTTCCAATACATGTTCTGCCAGTCTAGCACTGGATTCCTGTGTGTTAAACGCCACTCCCATCGTTTCCGTTGCACCACTCTGTACAATTCCTTTGTCAAATAATCCTTGCGCATCCGGCGCTGTCATCAAAGCCAGAACCTTTGCTCCGCCTCCGGACTGCCCAAAAACAGTTACATTATCCGGATCTCCACCAAATGCTTCAATGTTTTCCTGTATCCATTCCAACGCTGCTATGATGTCCGTTATACCAACATTTGCAGAATATTGATATTTTTTATCATATGCAGATAAATCCAAGTGTCCAAATACATTGAGACGATGGTTGACAGATACCACAACAACATCACCACTACGACTCAATGCTTCTCCATCATATTCCTCCTCGTTGACAGAGCCGGTAGAAAATCCTCCGCCATGTAGCCATACCATAACTGGTCGCTTTTGTCCATCCTGGATTCCCGGTGTCCAAATATTCAAATTTTGGCAGTTGTTATCTGTTCCCGTTTGATCCCTTTCTCCATCAATACCAGAAATCGACCCCTGCGGAGGCATCTTTCCATATTGATCTACCACCAGAATACCTTCCCACGGTTCCACTTCTTCTGCTGGAACAAATCTTTCTGTCGCCTTTGCGTATGGAATGCCAAGATAACGGAACATTCCATCTATGTCTGTCCCCTGTACCTGTCCTGCAGTCGTTTGCACCACACCAGTGTTTCGTGTATTCTGTTGCTCGGACACCGATTCTCCAGTTTGTGAACCACACGCAGTGAAAACTGTCAACACCACTCCAATCAACAACAAAGACCGTACCGATTTCTTCTTTTTCATCCTTCGTCGCATCTCTTTTCCGCATTACGATTGTTCCATCCACTAAAACACTTTTTACAATCAAACAGAATGATTCTGTCAGAAATTCCGAATCTCTTTTCAAACAACTTTCCCTCGCAGCTCTAGGTGTTACAGCACATAGCGCTTCTTTCTCTCCCACTTTCTGTAGACACAAACATATACCTTTTTATGAGAACGCAATTTGTCTTCTGCTTTATCCGAACAGAACAGTTATTTCGTTATCCCCTGCAATGTTTAATGCAATCAGCCTCCCTGATGAAACCGGCAATCACCAGCAGCTTCTGTGGATCTATATTAAAAAAGTGGACACATAAAGTAACTATCTATTACAATAAAGT
>ERZ1643247.3133-NODE-3133-length-12078-cov-4.729851_pt1 | contig 12078 bp, 8 predicted proteins | sample MGYA00579264_ERZ1643247 | MGnify/ENA primary metagenome ERZ1643247 (study PRJEB29033, sample SAMEA4952262) | chicken gut metagenome | biome: Broiler Chicken; feature: Gastrointestinal Tract; material: Caecum | place: Ireland | collected 2018 | study: Broiler... | reverse complement strand
ACTCGGATGATACCTTCTTCGTCGAGATCGCGGAGCAGGTCCTCGTTCACGTTCGGAATATCACGCGTGATTTCCTCCGGCCCGAGCTTCGTGTCACGGGCTTCGAGCTCGTACTCCTCAATGTGGATGGAGGTGTACACGTCGTCGCGCACAATCTTTTCGCTGATCAGAACGGCGTCCTCGTAGTTGTAGCCTTCCCAGGTCATGAAGCCGATGAGGGCGTTCTTGCCGAGGCTGATCTCGCCGTCCTTCGTGGCGGGGCCGTCGGCGATCACATCGCCGGCCTGAATGCGCTGGTTCACTTCCACAACAGGGATCTGGTTGATGCAGGTCGCCTGGTTGGAACGCATAAACTTGATGATGTGATAGACATCCGTTTCCCCGTCGTCGCGGGTGACGCGGACTTCGTCTGCGCTCACGCTGCGGACAACGCCGGCGTGCTTCGCAATGACACACACACCGGAGTCAACGCCGGCCTTGTATTCCATGCCGGTACCGACAATAGGAGCCTCCGTGCGCAGCAGCGGCACAGCCTGCCGCTGCATGTTGGAACCCATGAGGGCGCGGTTGGCGTCATCGTTTTCGAGGAACGGAATCATGGCCGTTGCCACAGACACAACCATGCGCGGCGAAACGTCCATGAAGTCGGCGCGCTCGCGCTCCACTTCCACGAAGTTGTCACGGTGACGGGCGTTGACCTTCGCATGCAGGAAATGGCCTTCCTCATCGAGCGGCTCATTTGCCTGTGCCACAATGTATTCGTCCTCCATGTCGGCCGTCATATAGACAACCTCACGGGTGACGATGCCGGTCTTATGATCGACGCGGCGGAACGGGGCTTCGATGAAGCCGTACTCATTGATGCGCGCAAAGGTTGCCAGGTAGGAAATCAGGCCGATGTTCGGGCCTTCAGGCGTCTCAATTGGGCACATGCGGCCGTAGTGGCTGTAGTGCACGTCGCGGACCTCGAATCCGGCACGGTCACGGGACAGGCCGCCCGGGCCGAGTGCGGAGAGGCGGCGTTTGTGCGTCAGCTCGGCAAGCGGATTCGTCTGATCCATGAACTGGGACAGCGGCGAGGAGCCGAAGAACTCCTTGATGGCCGCCACGACAGGCCGGATGTTGATGAGGGAATGCGGCGTGAGGGCATCCGGATCCTGGGCCTGCAGCGTCATGCGCTCGCGGATGACGCGCTCCAGGCGGGAGAAGCCGATGCGGAACTGGTTCTGGAGCAGCGCGCCTACGGAACGGATACGGCGGTTGCCCAGATGATCGATATCGTCGAGACTGCCGAGGCCAACAGCCAGGCAGTTCATGTAGTTGATGGAGGCAAAAATATCATCGATGATGATGTGCTTCGGCACAAGCTCGTCCATTCGGGCAGTAATCATTTCCTTGAGCTCATCGTCGCTCTTGCAGGCGTCCAGAATTTCGGAGAGGACGGAGAAGCGGACGCGCTCATTGACGCCGCACTCCTTGTGCGCGTCGAAGGAAAGGAAATTGTTGATCTCCACCATGCCATTGGAGATGACCTTCACCTCGCGCTCGTTTACGGTGAGATACACAACGCTGACGCCGGCGTTATCCATTTGCACGGCCTTGTCGTGGCTCACCATCTCTCCCGCTTCGGCCATGAGTTCGCCGGTAAGCGGATTGACTACGGGCTGTGCAAGGCACTGGCCGATGATGCGCCCTGCCAGGTTCAGCTTCTTGTTGTATTTGTAGCGGCCAACGCGGGAAAGATCATAGCGGCGGGCATCAAAGAACAGGCCGTTGATGTGCGACTGCGCACTTTCGAGCGTGGGCGGCTCACTGGGACGCAGGCGGCGGTAAACCTCAAACAGCGCCTCTTCCGTGGACTTGCAGGGATCTTTTTCGATGGTGGCGCGAATGCGATCGTCGTCGCCAAAGTAATCATAGATTTCAGAATCGGTACCGAGGCCAAGCGCACGAATGAAAACCGTAACGGGAATTTTACGGTTTTTGTCGATGCGGACATAAAAAACATCGTTCGCATCGTTCTCGTATTCCAACCAGGCGCCGCGATTCGGGATAACGGTGGAGCTAAACAGTTCCTTGCCTGTCTTGTCATAATCCATCTTATAGTATACGCCGGGGGAACGGACCAGCTGAGAGACAATGACGCGCTCTGCGCCGTTGATCACGAAAGTGCCGCTTTCTGTCATCAGTGGGAAATCACCCATGAACACTTCGGATTCCTTGATTTCTCCGCTCTCCTTATTGAGCAGCCGGGCGGTAACGTGCAGAGCAGCGGCGTATGTGGCGTCACGCTCCTTGCACTCCTCAACGCTATAGTTCGGCTTGTCGGTATCAAGCCTGTAGTCGACAAAGTCGAGCACAAGGTTGCCTGTGTAGTCTGTTATACCGGAGACATCTTTGAAGACTTCCTTCAACCCCTCATTCAGGAACCAGGCGTAGGAATTCTTCTGCACCTCAATCAGGTTAGGCATCCCCAGAACTTCGTCGATCCTGGCAAAGCTCATGCGGGTGTTCTTGCCAACCTTCACCGGTTTGACATTCACCATTGGCTCAATCACTCCATTCCTATATTTACCGCGGTGGCATAAAAAGCCCAAAACTTCCCTGCACCCTACGTTTTTCCGTGCACTTTGCAGAACCTCTTGCCTTTTTCAATAAACTGTGTTATGATAAAGGAAAGAATCCAGAGCACAGATTTCCATGATGATGCAGTATACTATTTTATAACAGGTTTTGCCGTTTGTCAAGGGGAAGCCCTAGAATTTCGTCCCATTTTTTGGGGCGTTTTTTTATTTTCTCCCCTTTCAGAAGCGAAACAACGCAGAAAAAGCTCCCGCCCTCATGAGACGGGAGCTTTTTCTGCGTTTGTGCCCAAAAAGGTTTTTTGGGGCAGCCAACCGGCGGAAAATCCGCAAATCCTATTTATCGCTGGCCGGTCCGGCGCAAAGGCCGGCAAACGTGTAACTTTCCAATTTTTCCCGAACAGCATCGGCAATCTCAGCATACACGGCAGAAAACCGGCAGTCCGGCATGCGCGGACAGAAGGAATCCCCCCGGACGCAGCGGCTGAGGCGGTAAGGCCCTTCCACCAGCTCTATCACCTGGCGGAGCGTAATCTCCTCCGCCGGCCGCGCCAGACAATACCCGCCGCGCGCGCCTTTGAATGAGACGGCAAGCCTCCCCTGGACGAGTTTGCGGAGGATCTTCAGCGCAAAGCGCAGCGGCACCTGTGTCTTTTCGGCAATATATGCCGCATCGCGCCGCTGATCCTCTGTCACCAGGCAGGCAACAATCCGCACCGCATAATCTGCCTCCAATGTCATGTGCATGACACTATCCACACCCTTTCCGGGACCCTTAATCGAGAAAATCCTTCAACTTCTTGCTTCTGCTGGGATGGCGGAGTTTGCGCAGAGCCTTGGCTTCGATTTGGCGAATGCGCTCTCTGGTGACGTTGAACTCCTGGCCGACCTCCTCGAGTGTGCGGGAACGGCCGTCCTCGAGGCCGAAACGCAAGCGCAGCACCTTTTCCTCGCGTGGCGTAAGCGTATCGAGCACATCGGAAAGCTGCTCCTTGAGAAGCGTGTGGGAAGCGGCATCCTGCGGGGCGGGCGCATCGTCATCCGGGATAAAATCGCCCAGATGGCTGTCTTCCTCCTCGCCGATCGGCGTTTCCAGAGAAACAGGCTCCTGTGCTACGCGCATGATTTCACGAACCTTGTCCACCGGCATATCGAGCTCTTCCGAAATCTCGTCCGCCGTCGGTTCATGGCCGTTCGTGTGCAGCAGCTGGCTGGAAACCTTCTTCACTTTGTTGATGGTCTCCACCATATGGACAGGAATGCGGATCGTTCTCGCCTGATCCGCGATGGCACGTGTAATGGCCTGGCGAATCCACCACGTGGCGTATGTGGAAAATTTGAAGCCTTTCGTGTAGTCGAACTTTTCCACGGCCTTGATGAGACCGAGGTTGCCCTCCTGTATGAGGTCGAGGAACTGCATGCCGCGGCCCAGATACCGCTTGGCGATGCTCACGACAAGGCGCAGGTTTGCCTCCGAAAGGCGCTTTTTGGCAGCTTCGTCTCCGTTGGAAATGCGAATGGCGAGATCAATCTCCTCTTCCGGCGTGAGAAGCGGCACACGGCCAATCTCTTTCAGATAGACTTTCACAGGGTCGTCAATCGCGATGCCGTCCGTATTGAGAGCGTTGTCGAGATCCTCCCCGTCTTCATTCTGCGCCAGAAACTCGATTTCATCGAGGGGCGGATCGTCAATGCTGTTCTCCACAAGTTCTATGCCCTGTGATTCCAGCGTATCATAAAACTTTTCGAGCTGTTCGGGCTCAAAGTCCAGCTCGCCAATGGCGTCTAGAATTTCCGTCGTCGTGAGTTGGCCTTTCGCCTTTCCCTGTTCAATCAATTCACGGATCACAGTTTTTTTATCCGGTGCTCCCATTGCGATTCCCCCTGGTCTCATTTTTTCTGCTTCCGCAGCGCGTCAAGATACCCCATCAGCTCTTCCGGCCGTTCGCCTTCGGCTGCCATGCGGGCTTTCCGCGCTGCCTGTTCTGTCGTTAAAACCTGAATGTATTCCATGACATCCCGCTCGGAAGCAGGGACGTCGTGATACCTTGCCATCATCCTCGCAACGGAGGAAAGCTCCTCTTCTGAAAAGAAGCTGGCGAGCGAGGAGAGCGAAAGCTCAGCCCCCGCTTCCAGTTTGCCCAGAAGCGCCTCATAAACACGCCTGTTAAAGGCTGTCACAAAACGTTCCGGTTTAAGCCGGCCGCGCACAAACCCGGCAAGCTCCGGAAAGCGGAGCATCGCGGAAAGAATCGCTTCTTCTGCGGCAGCGGCGCGCAGATTGCCGGCTTTTTCCGGATTCACGCGGTCCCGCAGGCCTACGGCGTCCTGCTGAATGGTGCGGAATTCCTTTTTCTGCGCCTCACTTCTCCGCTTACGGGAAACCTTGTCGATCTGACGAAGAACGGCGGAGCGATCCACGCCCATCTCAGCCGCAAGTTTTCCGGCATAGACCTCCTGCTCGATGCGGCTGCCAAGCGTGGCAAGCACCTCCGAGGCAGCTGTGAGAAACGCCACGCGGCCGGCGGCACTGTCCGGCGGATGCTCCATGCGCAGCTTCTGCAGGCGATATTCCACATCGTTGCCTGTGTTCTCCAGCAGGTTCTTGAAGCGGGCATATCCCTGTTCCCCGTAGGATCGGATGTATTCATCCGGGTCTTTCCCGTTCGGCACCGTGAGCACCTTCACAAGAAGGCCCGCCTCCCGCAGCATGGGAATGGCGCGGGACGTGGCGCGCTGGCCGGCTTCGTCGGAATCATAACACAGCACAACCTCGCGCGCATAGCGCGCCATCAGCCGTGCCTGTTCCCCCGTGAGCGCCGTACCGAGCGTGGCCACGGCCGTGGGGAACCCAGCCTGATGCAGAGAAATCACGTCCATATATCCCTCTGCCAGAATCATCTGTCCGCCGGAAGCGGCGTCCTTTGCAAAATTCAGCGCAAAGAGCGTGCTTCCTTTCCGAAAGGATAGCGTATCGGAGGTGTTGAGATACTTTGGTTTCGCGTCGCCCATGACGCGGCCGCCGAAGGCCACCACATTGCCGCGCAGGTCAATGATGGGAAACATGACGCGATTGGAAAAGCGGTCCACCGCGCCGCCGCTGCGGCCCCGGAACGCAACATTTGCCTGGATCAGCTCTTCTTCCGAAAACCCCTTTTTTCGCAGGTAATTCACGAGAGAAAATCGATCCGGAGACGCGAAGCCGAGGCCAAAATGGCGAATGGTTTTCTGTGTGAGGGAGCGGGACCGGAGATATTCCAAACCGGACCGCCCCGCCTCACTGTTCAGCGTGCTGAAAAAGAAACGGGCCGTTTCGCGGTTGATTTCCAGAATCCGCATGCGCTGCCGCGCCATGCCGTCGTCCACATTGTTTTCCGGCACCTGCAGCCCGGCCCGATCGGCCAGGAAACGGACAGCTTCCATGTAATCAAGATTTTCAATTTTGCGGATGAAGGTGATCACATCTCCGCCTGTATGACAGCCGAAGCAATAAAAGGAACCGTTATCGGGATAGACGTTGAAGGAAGGCGTTTTTTCCCCGTGAAAAGGACAAAGCCCCACAAGATTGCGCCCCGAACGGCGGAGCGTGACATAAGAGGAGACAATATCAGTGATATCACTGCGGAGTTTCAGCTCTTGGATAAAAGCGTCCGGCAGTGGCATTGTTCTCTCTCCTCCTTTCTCTTCCGGCAATCATATCAATCCTGCGGCAGCGGGACTTCTGTGTTCCAGGGCTTCGGCACAAACAGCGACTGAAACAGGTGAACAGCGTAATGATCCGTCATGCCTGCTATGTAATCGCAGGCGGCGCGTTCCACGCCTTCTTTCTCCGCAATGGCGCGCATGTCTTCCGGCAGGTGGTCCGGTTTGCAGAGATAGCGGTAAAGTGTTTCCATCAAAAAAGGAACCTTCCGCTCTTCCCTCTTTGCCTTCGGATTCAGATAGACAGATTGGAACATGAAGGCATACAGGCAATCAAATGCTTCCTGCACTTCCTGATCCATGGCAATCGTCTGCGGAGTGCTGTTCTCCACGGCGGAAAGTACGAGCGTATCAATGCGGCGCGATTTCGTTTCTCCCAGCACACGGAGCGCCTCCTGCGGGAGGTCGCTTTCATGCAGCACACCTGCCCGCTCTGCGTCGTCAATATCATGGTTGATGTAGGCGATGCGGTCCGCCAGCCGGACAATGCGCCCCTCCAGCGTGGCGGCCTCCGTCCCCTTTGTGTGGCACAGGATACCGTTGCGCACCTCCCACGTCAGGTTCAGGCCCTGGCCGTCCTTTTCAAGCTTCTCCACAACGCGCACGCTCTGCTCATAATGGCGAAAACCGCCGGGCACAAGCTCGTTGAGCGATCGCTCCCCCGCGTGGCCAAAGGGCGTGTGCCCAAGATCATGTCCAAGCGCAATGGCCTCGGTGAGATCCTCATTGAGGCAAAGCGCGCGCGCAATGGTGCGCGCAATCTGCGCCACCTCCAGCGTATGTGTAAGACGCGTGCGGTAATGATCGCCTTCCGGCGAAAGAAAAACCTGCGTCTTGTGCTTGAGGCGGCGGAACGACTTGCAGTGGATGATGCGGTCTCTGTCCCGTTGATACGGTGTGCGCAGCGGGCTATCCTCCTCCGGCCTTTCGCGGCCGCGCGTCTCCGAAGAAAACGAAGCGCAATCCGCAAGGATTTCCCTCTCCTGCAGCTGAATGCGTTCCCGAACCGTCATGAACCGTCCCTCCTCTGCCGCAGAACAGGCCGATCTTCCGGGCACAGCCTGCCCCATTTTATTCTATTATTATATACGCTATTTTTTACGATTTCCCTTTTTTTGCGTAAAAAAACAGAAAACAGGGCCCCTCATGTCATGGCAAAGAACTGCTCTCCTAATGTTTCCACCGCACACTGGCCGCAGGTGGCATCTGCAAGGGCTGTCTGCAGGCGCGGCAGAGCTTCCGGCACAATGTGAAACCGGAGCACCACGTTTTCTCCAAACTCATCGCCGTCGGAAACGCCTCCGTGTTCCGGGATCAGGGCGGCGACACGTCCATACTGGCTGTAGGAGCAGGTCAGCTGTGCAAGTGTACAGACGCGCATCACCGCGATGCCCGCCTGCTGCAGCGCGAGAGACACCGTGTGAGAATACGCCCGCACCAGGCCGCCAGCACCGAGAAGCGTGCCGCCGAAATAACGCGTGACAACGGCAATCACATCCGTCACACCGGATTTGCGAAGCACATCGAGCGAAGGAAGACCGGATGTGCCCTGCGGTTCCCCATCGTCAGAATAGCGCTGCGCACCTCCCTCGCGAACGCGGTATGCATATACGTTGTGACTGGCGTCCCAATACCGGGCGCGCATCTCAGCCAGGAAAGCAAGCGCATCCTCCTCCGTGGAAACCGGGCGTACATGGCCGATAAAACGCGATTTCTTTTCTACAAATTCCACATCGGCTGCGCGAAGGATCGTTTTGTATTCGTCCATAACCCCTCCAAACTGATAAAAACATAGGCGGCGCACCCAAATGCGCCGCCTATGCAAATCCTGAAAGAGAAGACATCACTTGTCCATGCCGTAACGCTTTTTGAACATATCAACGCGACCGCTGGTGTCGACAAGCTTCTGCTTGCCCGTAAAGAACGGGTGGCACTTGGAGCAGATTTCAACATGGATATCCTTTTTGGTGGACCGGGTCTTAATCACATTCCCGCACGCGCAGGTAATAGTCGTCTCTTCATACTGCGGATGGATCTTTTCCTTCATCGTTGTCACCTCTTTCACGTATACTGCGACTTAACATTAAGATTCTACCACAAGAAGGTGGAAAAAGCAAGTATTTTTTTTACTTTTTTCGCGCAAGGGCGGCATCACATCATCTGCGGCCTGCGTGGTTTATACATCCACGGCAGCGTCCGCCAGAGGCGGATGCGCTTCCGCAGCTCAAATGGAGTGGCGGCGCCGCAGTGCAGGAATTGTCTGGCACCATTCACCTTCAACAGGCCCTGCACAGCACCATACCCATTGCCCTCGCGCAGCAGGAGATCCACACACCACATCACTGCCTCGGGAAGCCGCCTTTCCCGCAGGAGAGCGCTGAGCCTGATGTCGTTCGGCAGACGGGATTCCACATATTCCGTGACGCGAAGCAGGGCCTCCACGCGTTGGAACGCGGCGGAGCCTGCCGGCTTCTGCGGCCCGCGGCGCAGCTCATAGGTCGTGTCACGCCTGAGTTCCACGCCGCACCGCACCGCACACTCGGCATCGCAAAAGCAGCGAAGCAGGAATTCTTCAGAGTAGCCGTATTCACATGATTCCGTGAACTGGATGCGCCGCTGATCCAGAAAAGCTCGCCGCAGCAAAATGGCGGAGATGTCAACGGCAAGCTTATCTTCCAGAATGGCCTGCAAGCAGACGGAGCCCGGAACGGGCGCCCCTTCTTTTCCAAACGGCTCCCCCGCAGCCGTGCCGAATACGATGTCAGCGTTGGCAGCCTGGGCGGCCTCACAATACGGACGCAGAAAATCGCGGAACAGCCGCCGGGCAAACACAAACGAAACATAATTGCCAGAAGCACGCGACAAGGCCGTGTTCAGCGCAGAAGCAACGGTGCCGTCACCGCTTTGGATTACGGCGCCGGGAATGTTCAGCTCCTTGATGGAGCGCAGCGACTCCCATACCGTTTTGTCACGGGAGGCCATGTCCACCACAATCAATTCCGTGCTGAGGCCCTCGGTTTGTTCTGCTGCAAGACGTAGGATGCCGCCGATTTCCTTGGCTAAATTTTTAACGGGCAAAATAACAGAAAGGGTACAGAGCTCCATCGGTTCAAACACTCCTTTCCGATGGTTGAAGGCTTTTTGCCGTTAGTCCGGCTTTTCTTCTTCCTCTTTTTCTTTCTGGGAGGCCGGAGGTTCCGTACGCGTCACAGTCAGCTCCGTGGCATGATGGGCAGTCCCCCTTGTCACGGTGATATGCAGGTTTTCAAAATGGAAGCTGTCCCCCACCGCAGGGATCTTCTCGAGTTTTTCCATCACCCATCCGTTGACCGTCACACAGTCATGGTCGTCATCGGAAGCCTTCACACCGAGAAAATCAAACATCTCATCCAAATCGGCACGGCAGTCAATTTTATAAGTCGTGTCATTGATCTTCTGAAAATAATTCACAACCTCGTCGTGTTCATCCCAGATATCGCCCACCAGTTCCTCAATGATGTCTTCCATCGTGACAACGCCTTCGGTGCCGCCAAACTCGTCCACCACAACGGCCATATGCACTTTATAGTGCTGCAGCATGCGGAGCAGATCGGAAATCTTGACCGTTCCGCTGATGTAAAGCGGCTTCGTCTCAATTTCTTCAAGGGAAGTCTTGCCTTCATACAGCGCACAAAAATAATCCTTTTCGTGGATAACGCCCACAATATTGTCGATCGACTCTTCGTATACGGGAAGACGAGAGAACGAATGCTCCTCAAAAATTTTAGCAATCTCTGCAAACGGGGTTTCTTTGTCCACACCGACAAGGCCGACGCGCGGGGTGAGAATCTCACGGGCGTCCACGTCATCGAATTCAATGGCAGAGCGGATGAGCTCCCCATTCTCCTCGTCAATGCCGCCCTCGTTCTGTGCTTCGTCCACAATGGTAATGAGTTCCTCATGCGTCATAGGATCTTCAGTTTTGTGCTTGAATGTACGGCTGAGCAGCTTGCGCCATTGCATAAAAATAAAATTAATGGGCGTGAGAATCGTCATCAACACCCGAAGGATAGGTGCGGAAAAGCGCGCATACCCTTCCGCGTGCTCCTTTGCCACACATTTCGGCGAGATTTCACCGAAAATCAGAACCACGATTGTCATCACCGCTGTGGAAACGGAGGCAGCCGTATCCGGATTCTTTAGGAGAGCAGTAAAAACAAGTGTGCCGAGCGTGGCGGACGCAATGTTCACGATGTTGTTTCCGATCAAAATGGTGGTGAGCATTTTATCATAATTTTCGGAAACTTTCAGCACAAGCGCCGCTTGGGAATCTCCGTTTTCCGCCAGCGTTTTAAGGCGGATGCGGTTCACCGTGGTGAATGCCGTTTCCGAAGCAGAAAAGAAACTGGAAAACACCACACAGATGAGAATGCCAACGACATAGCCGACGATCGATAGGTCGCCCATAATAAAAACAAACTCCTTTGGGGGAAATATCCCCTTAATTCAATCGCACAGGAAAAACAAAGGCGGCTTCACAGGAAACACGCCGCCCCTATTCCATGTACTACTAAATTATTTTATCATACCTCCTGCGCCGATTGCAACGTCTTTCTCCGTCTGCGCGGACGGGTGTGGACCAGCGGCGGCGCATCACATGGCCTTCTTCTGGATTTCCAGGATTCTTTGACAGAAAACCGTCTTTTGCGTCCTTATTTTCACCCTGATGGCTTCCCATGTTTCATTCAAAAAAAATTTGACTTTTTTTGAAAAAGGGGGTTGATTTTTCAAAAAACATATGATATTCTAATAAAGCTGTTTCGCAGGAAACACATGGGGCATTAGCTCAGCTGGGAGAGCGCCACACTGGCAGTGTGGAGGTCAGCGGTTCGATCCCGCTATGCTCCACCATCTTTCCTGCACAACAGCGATTTGGGGCATTAGCTCAGCTGGGAGAGCGCCACACTGGCAGTGTGGAGGTCAGCGGTTCGATCCCGCTATGCTCCACCAAATGCAATCCAGACGAACACAGACAGTTAAAATTTATTTTTTTCGCTGGTACATTCGTCTTGGTATGTCCGAAGCGGGCAAAAGGATGAAAAACGGTTGCTGTGCAGATGAAAAGCACGGCAACCGTTTTTTGTTTTGTTATCACATAAATTCGTATGCTCTGCAACGCTCCGAAGCGCCGAAATACTGAACATTTCAGCCCACGGAAAACCCGAAAAATCAGGGGCTGGTAGAAATAAGCTATTCACACAGCATCACACTGCTTTTACATAGCCATAGTAGCCGTTTTTTGCAACGGGAAACCGTTTTTCACGCAGCGTATCTTTCCTTGATTTTCCAATTATATAATATGTTTGCCCATTCAGTGCGAACATAAAAAGGGGGATACATATGAAAGTGAAAATCGTGAGAAAGAAAAAGAGCCGGGAAGTGCTGCGCTGCATCAATGTCAATCTAAATTCCATCATAACAAAAACCAGAACATTTTATGTCTGCAGCTGCAGCAAATCATCGCATTGCTGCGCAAAATAATGAAATAAACAAGCAGAAGGGGCTTGCAGGCAACATCATGCCGCAAGCCCCTTCCCTTATCCTATTCCTTTTTATTTTCTCCTCCGCTGCTCGTTTGATCGCCGCCCATCCGCCAGCTCCTGCAGAGCCTGCAGTGCCCCGGCAAGCCAACCCGTCACGCGCCCGCCTCCTCCTCAGGAGCCCAGACACCGGAGACAGCCATCTGCGAGAGCGCCTGCGTAATGCGCGAGCGGATGAGCCTCGCCGCCGTCCGTCTCGTCTCGCTGTCCGTGTG
>ERZ1643247.3130-NODE-3130-length-12091-cov-4.295198_pt1 | contig 12091 bp, 14 predicted proteins | sample MGYA00579264_ERZ1643247 | MGnify/ENA primary metagenome ERZ1643247 (study PRJEB29033, sample SAMEA4952262) | chicken gut metagenome | biome: Broiler Chicken; feature: Gastrointestinal Tract; material: Caecum | place: Ireland | collected 2018 | study: Broiler... | reverse complement strand
CAATTTAGTGTTATACTAACTTAAACGACCACTGCGATAGCAGTTTAGTGCAATTTCTCTTTGATGGTTTATTTAAAAGTCTATTTTCCATTTTATTTCTTTTTAATCGTTCTTCTAAGTTTGCCTCTAACTCAACAACATAAATTTGTGCATTATTATCTTTAAATATTTGTATATATTTATATATTCTATCCCATTCTTCTTCATCATCAAAATCCCAGGTTGTTGTGAATATTATTCCTTCTTCATCACTTTTTGCAAATTCTTTAAATATTTGTATTCTAAATTCTTCATTTAATTTTCTAAATGAATCTCTGCTATAATCAAATATTTTTGTTAATACTTCTATTGTCATATGATTATGTAATAATTTTAAATTTGTAATTTTCACTAATTCTTGTCCTACTGTCATCTTTCCTACTGCTTGTGGTCCAGTTATTATTATAAATTTCATACTATTCCTTTCCATAGAAAATTTTTAATATTCCTTTGTAAAACGGAAATTTTAATCTTTCTATTTCTTGTATTACTTCATTAACATTATATTCTATTTTTAATTGTTCGTAACATACCTCATTCTTATTTATTTCTAATATTCCTGCATTTGCTATATTACTTTTTACTGGACATCCTAAAGAGCCTGAATTTATATACCATTTATTGTTTTTATTATTAATACTTATTGTATGTGTATGTCCATATATGAATATATCTGCATCTATTCCACTAAACATTTCTTCATTTTGTTTAATTGTAGGTTTCTTAATATGTTTTTTATATATTCCGTTTTCATTACTTGGATAATGGACAATGTATATTTTTTTGCCTTCAATTTCTATTATGTTTGATATTTTGAATTGGCTAATAAAATTTTTAGAATTCTCGCTTAATTTACTGTGTGTCCATTCGTGATTATCTATTTCTTCTAAACTCATTGCTCTTTTATCATCATGTACATCTTTTGGCAATCCTTTTTATAAATATTGTTCATGATTTCCTCTTACAGTTATTAATTTGTCTTTGTTTTTCATTAATTCTTGCACTGTTTCTTCTGGGTTTGATCCTATTCCAATTATATCTCCACAACATATTATTTTATCTGTTTTTACTTTTTCAAATTCATTTAATACTGTATTTAGTGCAATAATATTACTATGAACATCTGTTATTATTCCAATTTTCATTTTTATTCACCTAATACTTTTTTCTTATTTTATCATCATGTCTTTTCACTTTCAACAGAAATTAAAAAAATTGCAAACTTTTACATCTGCAATTATTTTTTATAAAGGAATAGTTACTTCTATTTTTAACTTAATGCAGTAAGCTAACTCCTTCATCCGGTGTTCCATGTCCAGCATCAAGTATTATAACTTTATTCGTAACTGGTAATGACATTACTGGCACAATTTCAACAGGTTTTAGTCTCCTAGCAGAATAAAAAAATACTGATAAGAAAACACAACAAGTAATAATTGTAATTCTTTTTATATTTTTATTTTTTAACATATACTGTCCTCCGACTTAATTACAGTATATGAATTATCTTTAAAAATATGATTTAAGGTTACAATTCTATTAAATCAGCAATATGCTGTGAATTGTAACCTTTTTATTCGTTTTCCACTTTTTTTATTCATCTTGTGGATAATTGTCTATTTTTATTTTTTCTTTTTCCCTATTTCTACTATCTACAAAGTCATCTATTATTATTTTTAATAATGTGAAAAATGGTGCCGCTATAAACATTCCTAAGACTCCGCCATATGCTCCACCAACAGTTACCGCAAACATTACAAGTAGAGGACTTACCTTTAATGATGAACTTGTTATTCTTGGATTAATAAGGTTTGCATCAATTTGTTGTAATATAATTACCACAATTGCCATTACTAAGGCTTGTTGCCATCCACCTGTAAGTAAAGTAATTATTATTGATATTCCTACTCCAAATATTGCGCCAAAGTATGGTATTAAATTTGAAATACCTATCAATGTTCCAAGTAACACAGCGTATTTTACTCCCATTATACTCATAGCAACACTTGTTAATATGGCGATAATTATTCCATCTAACATTTGGCTTGATAAATATCTAAAAAATATTTTATTTCCACTTGTGAAGTATCTATTAAATCTTTGATAGCCTCTTTCTGTTAGTACCGCTCTTGCAAATCTATTTAAGAAATTTATTATTCTCGTTCTTTGAGCCAATATATATACAGAGCAAATAATAGCAATAAATAAGTTGATTACTCCTTTTATAAAGCCCATTGCAGAAGAAAGATATTCTTTTATCATATCAAAAGTAAATAAGCTTTCAAAATCTATATTTTGTATCCAGTCAACTACTGGTTTTAAAATGTTTTCTTGTATAAATGGTGTTATTGTTAAATCTGGACTATCAGATACAACGGAATTATAATAGTTTTGGACATTACTTATTAAATCTGATATGCTTGACGCTAATATTGGTATTATTACATTCATAAATAATGCAATTAATACTAGCAAAATTATGTATGTTAATGTAATACTTGTACCTCTTGCATGCTTTACAAAAAATTTTATCTTTGTTTTCGATAATATTTCTTCAATTTTTTTACAAGGTATATACAAAATATATGCTATTAAAATACCTTCTAAAAATGGTGCCAAAACACTAAATAAATTTGAAAACCAATTTCCTATTCCTGAAAAGTTATCCAATAGTTTATAAATTATTATTAATACTACGCCTATTGAAACCCAATAAAACCATCTTTTTGTCCCTAATACTTTTTCTTTTTTCATTTATAAAATTCCTTTAATAAATTTAGGTTTTTAAAGGTTACCTATAAACCTTTTATATCTAATTCAACTGGACAGTGATCACTTCCCATTACATCTGTGAGTATTTTTGCATCTTCTATTTTATCTTTTAAAGATTCAGAAACTATAAAATAATCTATTCTCCAGCCCACATTTTTTTCTCTAGCATGAAACATATACGACCACCAAGAATAAATGTCTGTTTTATTTGGATATTTATATCTAAAAGTATCTACAAATCCAGCATTTAAAAGATTTGTCATCTTATTTCTTTCTTTATCTGTAAATCCAGCGCTATTATGATTTGTGGATGGATTTTTTAAATCTATTTCTTCATGTGCTACATTTAAATCTCCACAATATATTACTCCTTTTTTGCTTTTTAAAGATTCTAAATATACTTTTATTTCATCTTCCCAAATCATTCTATAATCTATTCTTTCAAGCTCTCTTTTTGAATTTGGAGTATAACAATTTACTAAAAAATATTTTTCAAATTCTAGAGTAATTACTCTTCCCTCTCCATCATGCTCTTCTTTACCTATACCATAAGTTACATTTAGAGGTTTTTCTTTTGATATAACACATGTTCCAGAATATCCTTTTTTGATTGCACTATTCCAATACACATACCTATCTTTAAAAATATTTTTTATTTCGTCTGTGATTTGCTCTTGTTGCATTTTTGTTTCTTGAAGGCATAATATGTCTGCATCCATTTCTTCATATGTTTTTTCAAACCCTTTTGTTATTACTGCTCTTAAACCATTTACATTCCATGATATTAGTTTCATTTCTTTTACCTCACGCATATTATACCATGTTTTACATTTCATGTAAATAAAAAACCAATAGCATAATAATATTACACTATTGGATATATATTAATACCATCCCTTTTTGCATGAATGATTCCATGCTGCTGATGGGCTTCCATATCTTGATTTAATATAGTTTAATCCCCAGTTGATTTGTGTTTTATAGTTTGTTAAATAGTCTGAACCAGCTGATGCCATTTTGCTTGCTGGTAGTGCCTGAGGTATTCCATGTGCTCCAGATCTTGAATTATGTGCCGCTGGATTCCATCCACTTTCTTTATTCCATAGTTTTACTAGAGCTTGAAAATCTGCATCAGACCATCCATAGTCAAAACATCTTTTTTCTGCATATGCTTGGTATTCTGCAACAGATCCTGTTACAATTCCCCCTCTTGATGTAACTTGCTTTGTTCTAACTTCAACTATTTTATCTACTGGCTCTTTTATTATTTCTGATGAAATTTCTGTTTTTTCAATTTCTGTACCAGATTGATATCTTATTCTATATGTTACCTTTTTAAGACCATTAGATCCACTTTGTACTACTCTATTTTGAGTTGCATAACTTCCATTTGATACGTCTTTTGTAATTGTTTCAAAAGGTATTTCAACTTCTTCTGTTACTACTTTTTCTACAATTTGTGTATAACTTTCCAATATTTCTTCTGCTGTCATATAAGAAGCACTATCTGTTTGTTTTGCCCCTTTTGTAATAGTAATTGTTTTATTATCTGATAATTCTTCATCAATATTTGGTGTAACAGTTTCATCATCTAATACAACAATATGATTTTCTGCTAAAATATCTGATATTTTTGTACTTGTTGTCATAACATCCATTTCGTATCCACTTGAAAGTAATATTTTAACAGATGTAAGCTTTTGACTTGTAGCCATAACGCTCATCATACCAGCTAGTATTAAGAAAATTATTGTTATTATAAAAATTTTCTTGAGCGAAATAGTTGCTTTCTCTTGCTTATTTTGTTTACTTATTCGTTTCCTCATAAAACCTCCTTTAAGTAACACAAGTATTATTATAACATCTTTTATTAAATATGTCAAATTAGGTCTTAGTTTCCAGTTTTGCTTACGGCTCATAGGCTTTCATTTTTAAGTTACATAATATTATTGTTTTAGTTACTGAAAACAAGCCATATTATATTTTTCAATTTTTTACTTGTTAATTTTTTCATATTATGATATATTAATAATATATAATATGAAAAAGGAGGATATTATGGGCTGGATTATTTTAGCAATTGTAGTTGTAATTGCTATTATACTTGTTGTCATATACAATAATTTAGTTACATTAAGACAACGTGTACAAAACGCATGGAGTCAAATAGATGTTCAACTACAAAGAAGATTTGATTTAATTCCTAATTTAGTTGAGACTGTAAAAGGATATATGAAACATGAAGAGTCAACTCTTACTAAAGTAACTGATTTACGTTCTTCATGGGCAAAAGCATCAACTGTAGAAGAAAAGGCTAATCTAGATAATGCTCTTTCTGATACTTTAAAAACTATTATGGCTGTTGCTGAGAATTATCCTGATTTAAAAGCTGATCAATCATTTAATGCTATGCAAGCAGAACTTTCTGAAACAGAGAATAAAATTGCTTATTCAAGACAGTTTTATAATGATACAGTTACAATGTATAATACTAAATTAGAGACATTTCCTTCTAATTTAGTAGCAAATATGTTTGGATTCAAAGCATCTACATTATTTAATGTAGATAATGAAGAAGCTAAAAAAGCTGTAAAAGTAGATTTTGGAAATAACTAATTTAAAAATTCACCAATTTTTTTCTATTTCAAGTGAGCTGTGCGCCATGTCCTCGTGGCGTGAAATAAGAAAAAAATATTGGTGAATTTTATTATTTAGCTATTTGAAAAACTCTTTCTGCATTTTCATATGTTAATCTTGCAATTTCTTCTTCACTCATTTCTTTGACTGAAGCTATTTTTTTCACAATATATTTTAAATTTATTGAATTATTTGTTGTACCTCTAACAGGTTCAGGTGCTAAATATGGACTATCTGTTTCTATAAGCATTCTATCTGTTGGTACCATTTGTATTATTTCATCAGCATTTTTTGAATTTTTAAATGTAACTGGCCCTGCCATAGAAATATAATACCCAAGTTTAAGTGCTTCTTTTACTAATTCTCTATTTAATGGACAACAGTGAAAAATTCCTTTATTTTTTACTGTTTTTTCTTTGAGCATTGTAATTGTATCCATCACTGCATCTCTAGTATGAATTACAATCGGTAATTCATATTTATTTGCTATGTCTATTTGCTTCGAGAAAGCCTCATATTGGATTTTTTTATCTGTATCATAATGATAGTCAAATCCTATTTCACCAACTGCTAAAATCTTTCCTGAGCTCAAATTCTCCATAATAATTTTATCTATCTCTTCTATGTCTTGTTCCCAGTTTTCGCCTAAATCATTCGGAGATATCCCTGCTGTTGTATATATAAACGGATATTTTTTTGATAATTCTAGGTTTATTTTTGTTCCTTCCAGACTATATCCTGCACTAACAATTTTTGTAACACCTTCATTATATACTTTATTTATGATATCGTCTCTTTCTTCATCAAAACGATAACTATCATAGTGTGCATGTGAATCAAAATATTCCATTTTTCCTCCTCATTCTATTACTGCTACTGCTGTAGCCACTGCATAGTCTTTTATATGGGATATACTTAAATCCACTTTTACATTAATATTTGTTTTTACATAAGGTCTTCCTGTTTTATCATTCAATATTTCTACATCTTTCCAACCGTATGCTAAATTTATCATCTAATTTTTTTGATATTGCCTTAAATACCGCTTCTTTTGCTGCAAATCTAGCAGCATAATGTTGGTATTTCATAACATTTTTTTCTTCACAATATTTAATTTCTTTTTCTGTAAATACTCTATTAATAAATTTATCTCCTAAATTTTCTATACTTTCTTGTATTCTATTTACTTCAATTATATCATTTCCTACATATATATCCATATTACGCAATCCAATTTCCAAGATTTATTGTTCCTATTATTATTAATACAATTAATAATATTATCGTAATTCTAAACATACTGTCATGGCTATCTAATCTAGTATTTTTATAGAATAAGTCAAATTTGTTTTCAACAGATATATATAACTTTTCTATTCCTAATTTTTCTTCCCATTCGCCTATTTTTTTATTTTCTACTGCATTATCTGTTACTCTTTTTGTATAAATGTCTTGAACAAAATCTACAAACATTTTTCTGTTCTTGTTAAACATTTCTTTGTTTTCCATTATTTTATCTAATTTACTTAGGAACACAAATTTATATAAAACTAGGATATAGCTATATAGTTCTTCCGCCTCAGCAGATATTTTAAATATTTTGCTTTTATCTATATTAATTTCTTCAATGTCTTGTAAATAATTACTTTCTATTATATCCTTTTCTACTTCATCCCCTATTACAAATCCAATTCCAGTTGAAAAGCATATAATTAGAGTACCATCTTTTTCAAATGCCGTACATTTATAATTATTACATATAGCAGCTCTAGTTTCGACATCCATTTTTTCAAATTCTTTGCTATCTTTTATATTGAATGTCCAAAACATATATTCACGAACTACTGGAAGATAATACTTAAATATTTTACTATCTGTCTTCTTATTCCAAATTTTAATTTTATAACCTGTAATTAAAAGTTTCTGATAAAATTCATGATAATATTTTGTATTAATCAAAATAGGTTTTATCTTATATTTATTTTCACTTTCCATCATTCGTTTTCCTTTCCGTTTTATTCATTTTCATCTGTGTAATAATTTGCATTCAAATCTGGTGCCAAATGCCATTTTCCAATAAAACTAATTACAGTATTTTGATTTAAATCATATGATGGAGAAACTACAACTTTTCCTGTTTGATCAATTGCTCCCCATTTTCCATTTGATTTTACTGCTGCATATCCATAATAATTTTGTTCAGTTGCATCATCATAAATGTAATCAACAATTACTACTCCATTTTTATCTACAAATCCATATTTTCCATTTTGTTCTGATAAGAATAATGTGTTTGTTGTAAATACTTCTGTTGCTGTTTTCTCTTCTAACCTAAAGTTATAATATTTATAATCATCATCTACTCTTACCTTTACATAACCGTTTGTTCCATTTATTTCTGACACAATTCCAGTTACTTTTACTTCAAAATTATTATTTAGTAAATCTGTTTTTCCATCTTCTCTATATGCTTCTATGAAATTCTCATCTTTCATATAAATCATATTTGTATAATTGAATTCAACTAGAGTTTCATTAGCTAAGTTGATAATTCCATATTTTCCATCTTTTTTAGCAATATAATTTTCTCCAGAAATATATGATAAATCTTCATATGTAGACTCTACTTTTGTATCGCCTTCTGTTCCCATTATTCCATATTTGCCATCATTGACTATTATCATATTGTTTCCATCAATACTTTTTACATCACTAAATTTATTTTCTACTTTAGTTTGTCCATTTGTATCAACTACCTTTAGGCTACCATTTTCCCTAACTACATATAATTCGTTTCCGCATGCTGACAATATTTCTGAATATTTGCACTCTAAAACTTGTTTTTTATTATAGTTAATTAGCCCATAATTCCCGTTTTCATTTTTTACTACATATCCATCTTCATATCTATTAGTTAAAGGTTTTATTTCTGTATATAAGTTTTCTATTATTACATTTCCACTATTATCTACTAATCCGTATTTTCCATCTTTACTTATTAATAAGCTATTTTTTACTCCTTTAAGAGGAGATATTGAATCATATGTACAAGCTAATAATTCTTTTCCTGCAAAGTTTATAAGTCCATATTTTCCTTCTTTTAATACTTTTAATGCATTTGTATCATAACTAATAATATTACTACTATCTATATTTTGCAAAGCCTCTACTTTATCATATCCAGAAAATAATTCTTTTGATTTATCATCTATAGCTTTTGAATCATATGTATTATTCTCTAAATCTACATTTGATTGATATATAAATACGGCTTTTGATGGGTCTGGTATTATAATCATGTCATCATATGTTGGTTCAATTATGGTTTCTCCACTTGAATTTATTACTCCCCATTTTCCACCCGAATATACTGTTATATAAGAATTTGCTACTACTTTTATATCCACATCTGATTCTGGCGTAGCAAACTTAAATATAAGCACTATACACATTATTATAACAATTAATAGTATTAAAACTGCTAATACCTTTTTAAAATTTAATTTAGGTTCTCCATCGTATCTTCTACCGCGGCTTGCCATCTTTACCTCCATATACTTTTATTCATATATAATATATCAGTTTTATGCGTTTTTTTCAATAGGTTTAGAAAATTTGACTTGAAGTTAATAAGATAAATAATATATGGTTTTAAATTCCCGAAGCAGGAACGCTTCGGTCGGCTCACTCATGCTTGCGCAATTCGCTCCCCTGAATTTAAAACCATATATTATTTATCATTGCAATTCACAGCCAGTTATTAATTTAACAACATTGGGGATGTTTCTTAGAACTCAAACATATAGCATAAAAATAAATATATGATTTTGAATTCAAGGGGAGCGACTAGCGAGCCGTACGGAGCGTCCCTGCTCCGGGAATTTTAAATCATATATTTATTTTTAAATTTAAGTTGAGCTTCAAGGAACAAGAAGTTCAAATCATTATATAACTGCTGTAATTACTACTTTTTCTTATTTACTTTAAAAGCAATTACACTCATATCATCTCTAGCTTTTCCAAAATCATTATCAATAGCTTCATGAAGTATGATATCTGCTATTCTTTCTGGACTATCAGTTTGTATTTCTTCTAGCAAATATTTTACCCACAATTCTTTATTTGCATATTCACGGTTTGATTCTATTATACCATCACTACAAATAACTACAATATCGTCATCTTCTAAATCTTTATCATATGTATCAATATTTATTTCACTTACTATTCCTGTTGGTAATGATTCTGATTTTATAAGTGTTACATTTTTGTTTCTTTTAATATATGTTGGGCAAGCTCCGTTTTTCAGAATTTCTATTTTTCCATCATATAAATCTAATATTTCTATATCAAGTGTTGCATACATTTCTTCTTTATTTGCATTCATAATTGCGGCATTAATTAAATTTATAGATGTTTCTTTATCAAATCCAGAGCTTAATAGTCTTTCTAACATACATATTGCAATTTTACTATTTCTTCTTGCTTCTGATCCAGAACCCATTCCATCACTTATTGCTAACAAATATTTACCATCTGCTAGTCTTAGCTGAGACATATTATCTCCTGAAACAATAGAATCATCCTTTTTAGCTTTTGCCACACCTGTTTGCAATATATATCTATCATCTGATATATAAGTATAAGCACAAACATTTTTATTAAGTCTTATTCCACATTTTTGTTCTTGAAGCATAAATTTATCATCTAGTACATTTGATATAGCTTTTTCTATTGGTTTAATTGGACATTTTTTTCCATTTTCATTATCACAAATATCTGAATATATATTTACTATATATCTTCCATTTTTCTCTTGTTTTATATTTAAATCTTTTATATCTATATTCTTTTCTTCTAATAAAAGTTTTATTTTCTGTTTTTCTTCATCATAGCTTTCTACTTTTTCTTCCATACCATTTGCTATATCTTTTATAGCATTAGATACAGTTTTTAATTGCATAGATAAGTTTTTATTATTTTCTTCAAGTTTCTTTTGCCAAATAAAATTATTTTTACTTATTCTATATGCAATATTTATTGCTTTTATCATATCTCTAATTTCTTGCAATTCGCTATCCTTTGCACTAGGATTTTCCGAATTCATTAAATATGTGTTATGCTTTGCAAATATACTAATAATTCCGTTTTCAGTCATAACGCCGTTTTCTAGTAAATTATTTAATATATCTTCTATGATATTTCCTTCATTGTTATAAATATCGTCATATAAGGCATTTCCTTCTAAACCATCTAAACTATTTAATAGCTCGTCCTCAAATACTTCTAAATTTTTTTCATAGGTCTCATTTTCTTTAAAATTATTTGCCATTTCAGAAATTGTTTTTGATATACTAGTTAATTTTGTTAGCGCTTCTTGACTTTCTTCTAGATTTCTTCCAGCCTCAGGTAATAATTTTGTATCTGGAATGATATCTTCTATATTTATTTTTGCTCTTTTTGGAACAAATAATAGTCCTACAGCAGCAATTAAAATTTCTTGGAATAGAATTATATTATTTACTCCACCACTTGCAGCATATGCAACAGCTATATTTCCAAGAATAAATCCAACAATAACTCCTATTTTTCCAAATCTATTAAGAAGACCTGCTATCATTCCTGAAATTGCGAATGCAGCAATTAATACTTCTTCTCCTCCACCAATTATACTAAGTACAACTCCTACAGTTATTCCACTTGTAGCTCCAACTAAAATTCCATTTCTCCAGCCTAGATATAATACTATGAAAATACATATTATATTTTTTAAAGAAAATGAAAATATGCTAAGGTCTCCTAGTGCTGAAACTGCTATAGAAACAAGCAAGCTTGCTCCTATTACTTCTTGTGCAGAAAATACTTTCTTAATTCCGTATTCACTAATTACTGATAACGAATTTACAAAGATTTTATAAAATATATATGTAGTAATACTTATCATTATCGCTGTTAATAAGTCATAGAAATAAAATCCTGTGAATAATATGTATATTAGTTGAACTAGAAAAACTGATATTGCTAAATTCCCACCAATTTTTACTCTTTCATTTGCATCAATATCATTTCTTTTGGGCTTAGTAATTATAACTGTCAAAAGAACTAATAATGAGCTAACTATATATATTAAAAGTCCATTTATTCCAAAGCCTATGCCTGTACCAATTAAACTTGCAATATATACCATAAACAATGGCAGCCCTCTGCTTATGCTAGCTGCAACTAATGCTATACCAAATGGAGCAATTATTGCTCCTTCTCCAAATCCCACCACCGATATTAGTAAACTTAAAATGTATACAGCTATATTCTGCACGGTAAATATTTTTTTAGCCGCTTCTGAATAATTTTTTCTGCTTTTTCCTTGTATTCCTTCATCATATCCTAATTCTTTTGAAATATTTTGTAACATCCTTCACACCTCTTACTTTTTTAATTTACCACTATTTTAATATCTGTAATTTAAATTTATTGTCAAATTTAGTACTGAAATTAAAAAAAGTATCTTACACATTGTGATATTTTTTTACTTATTTTACCCTAAAATCCCTAAAAAAACAATATATTTACAAAAAAACGAGACTAGAATTTGTACTGAACCCAAAAAGTTGGACAGTATAAATTAGGCTACTAACATGGAATG
>ERZ1643247.3129-NODE-3129-length-12093-cov-23.376059_pt1 | contig 12093 bp, 11 predicted proteins | sample MGYA00579264_ERZ1643247 | MGnify/ENA primary metagenome ERZ1643247 (study PRJEB29033, sample SAMEA4952262) | chicken gut metagenome | biome: Broiler Chicken; feature: Gastrointestinal Tract; material: Caecum | place: Ireland | collected 2018 | study: Broiler... | reverse complement strand
TCTTACCAAAAAGGAGCCATTTTTTACCAAAGCCACAAAGTTTTTTACACTACCACAAGCCCAGTAAGGAATACAGCAAAAAGGTACACAGGTACACATTTTATTTAAGTCATTTATAGATTAGTTTATTGATATTATTAACATGTTTCTTAACATTTTTGCTGTATACTATTTTTTTATCTTATATAAAGTTTGTTAAAAATGTGTACCTTGTGTACTTTGCGTACTAATAGGTTTAAATCCAGTGCAGGCATAGATTTAAGCTGTACACAGTTTAAAGTCATTTGTGTACCTTTGCGTACTTTTCAGCTTGTACTCGGTTTAAATGCAATGTAGGCTTGCATTTAAAAGGTACACATTTTTTTGCGTACCTTAATGAGAAGTGCATGAAGTCAATAATTGTTACGGCTTTTTTGCTGTAGTTGTAAAGATGCTTTCTGTATGCCTCCTGGCTGCGGACTTTCTTTGTATTCGGTTTATTATCATTGTTTTCGTGTATTTGATGCATTCCTGTGTACCTACTCTTAAAACGGCAAATACAGCGTTACAGAGCTATACGCTGAAAATCGTATTCTGCTATTCGTAACTAATTGTATTTAATTATTTTATGTTGATAATTCATTGTATTTCTGTTATGATATTTCTATGAAAGTATGAAAATATGATTGTAATAGAAAGGGGTTGCGTGTTCCGTGAAAAATATATTGGTCATCAACCGGAAGGGCGGAGTTGGGAAGACGCTTTTGTGTGATGAGCTGGCATTTGCCCTGGATGCGAGACAGATTCCTTATAATTTCTATGACCTGGATGGACAGGGCGGGCAGATTCATGAGCCTTGTGAGATGCCGGGAGCAGCAATATCTATCATAGATACGCCGGGAGCATTGCAGGCAGAAATGGGCGAGTGGATAAAAGATGCAGATGTGATTGTGGTTCCGATGCGACCTACCACGACAGATATGCCTGCAACAGAAGTGACGATGCAGCTCATCAGGGATAATGCCCCGCATACTCCTGTAGTGTATGTGGTGAACGGAGTAAACCGGTTTCGGGCAACACAGGAGTTCATGGAGTTCTTTACAGAAGAGCATCCGCATGACCGGGTGTACCTTATCCCTCAGTCTGAGGCATTCGTCCAGGCGAAGCTGGCGAATGAGTCTGTACAGGATTATCATCCGAAGGGATATCCGGCGATAGCAATGAAAGCGTTCACAGATGGTGTGCTGGGGCTGATTGGAATCAATTGAGTTTTGAGAGGAGTTGATAGACAATGAAAAGCAAAAATGCTATGATGCGGATGGATATTGATGATTTGGAAGATTATCTGAATACGCTTACGGATGAAGAGTGGTCTTTTATTGTGTCAGATGCAAGGAAGAACGGTTATGAAATTTCCGCTGTTTTGGATTGGAAGAAGCGGCAGGGGAGTCGTTTTCAGCTGCATCGTACGCACTGGGGATTGTATGAACGTGTGATGAATTATTTTGGCTTTACGTTTGAGCCATTTGCTGATGGTCTGGAGATGAATGAATATCCAGAAGAGTTGAGAAATGCTACTTATGATGAAATTCGTGAGTATTATAAAAGGCAGAAGGATGTGTAAACTATGCAAAAACGTGTATCAGTACAAGATGCGGAGGATTTGGTATCGAATCTTTGGGATATGTTGGAAACGAAATATCCGGGCGTAAAGTTTTTATCCAATCCATCTACAACAAATGGTGCTTCTAAAAGAGTGTATGGACGATTTACGGGTCGTTTGCAGCGTAAACAAGCAAGACTGGTAATTGGCACAGAAAAACTTGCTTTAGCGAGGGATGGTTACGTTTCGGATATTGATGTGATTTCCATTGTGCAGCAGACTTTTCATGAGTTGCAGCATTATTTTCAGAATCGGTATTATATGACTGGAGAAGTACATAATGATATGGCTAAAACCATGGCGATGCAATCTTGGATTGCAGATGTTTTTCCGACATTTTATCAAGATAATTATGACAAAATGTTGATAGAGATTGATGCACAGCGAGCCGCTGTGGAGGGTGCCCGTGATTATTTGCAGACGAATCATCCGAATTTGTTTGATGTAGATGGATGTTTGGTGAGATGGATAAATAATCGAACAACTTGGTGTGGTGATAGACCGATTGTTGTGGATGGCAAAATTGTCAAAACTAAGAAAGAAGCCATTGATAATGCCATCACGGATTTATGGAGTAAATATAATAACCTGCTACAGTGTTCTTTTACGTTGAAAAAGTGTCCTGTGGAAGATAGAAAACCCAGTTGTAATTATGAATATGAAGATAAGTTTATGGATTCTGAAGTGTTAAAAGAAAGGTATGCTTCGTTGACGAATTATGATAAAAAAATGGATTTTCTTTTTGAGTATGCTTGTGCTTATGGTCCGAATTTGTCAAAGAGTTATCCGATTTTGAAGGACAGGTATTTGAAATGGTTAGATAGAGTGCAGTTTCGTAATGCATATTTGCATGACAATAGTATTAAGTATATGATTCGGAACGATGAGAATCAATATAGTTTACAAAGTCAAGACCGTGGACGTATGGCAGAAGATAAGTTTGGTAATATTGTCGAAGCAGACGATAAGTTGCATAATGGGCATGGAGGTCATGGTGGTCTTGGCGATTGATTCTAATGTGTTCTACTGTATTATGACAATACTATTATGTAAATATAATTCATGAAAGTGAGGGAACAGACAATGGCAGAGAATAGATTCAAAGCACGACAGCAGCAGAGAGCTGCCGCAGAGCAGGAGCGTCTGGAACAGGCAATGGGAACTGTGCCTGTACCGGCAGCGAAACAAGAAACAGAACTGTTACAGTGTCATATCAGCAAAGAATTAAAGGGGAAATTCAAAGCTTATTGTGCGATGAATGGACTGAATATGAAAGAGGTTATGACAGAATTGGTGACAGGGTATCTGAAACATAATGGTGCTCTGTGATAAATCTCATTGTAAGTGGATGTAAGTTCATGTAGAATAAGAAGAAAGTCGAACTATAGAAAACACAAGGCTATATATTATATCACGAGAAGTATGGCTTTAATTTGTGATTGGTAAAATACATTGAAGAGGTGAGTGGATGTCAGAGTTAATAGATTTGAAATCCTGTCCCGTAAAGTCTGTATTAGGTACGCTCCTGAAGGATAGAACGACAGATAAAAATATCATTTTGGCAACAACAGTGTATGAGAATCTGGATTTCACATCTGAAATTACAAAGAAGCTGCTGTCAGATGGTTCTCTGGATGTTCGTCCCCGTGTGCTGAAAAGTCTGGAAGAACAGGCGCAGCGCACACGGAAGAAAGCAGAGGTTTTTACGCCAGCGTGGATTTGCAATAAGATGAACAATCATTGTGATTCTGAATGGTTTGGGCGTGAGAATGTATTTAATACAGAGCAGGAACATGATTGGATTCCGGAGACAGAGAAAATTGTGTTTCCGGAAGGAAAAACATGGAAAGATTACGTTTTGTCCACACGCTTAGAAATCACCTGCGGGGAAGCTCCGTATCTTGTGTCCCGGTATGATGCTGCTACGGGAGAAACGATTCCGATTAACAAACGGATTGGCATTTTAGACCGGAAGCTGCGGATTATCAATGAGAACGTGAAGACCCGTAAAACATGGAATCAGTGGGTTTACAGGGCGTTTGAAAGCGTGTATGGTTATGAGTATCAGGGCGATAATCTGCTGATTGCCCGGATTAACCTTTTGGAAACGTTCTGCGAATATACACGGGAGCGATGGAGTGAAGAGCCAACAGCTTCTGAGTTGAAGCGTATCGCAAATATTATTAGCTGGAATTTGTGGCAGATGGACGGGATTCATGGTGTGATTCCTCATACTGGCGTTGCGTGTGAGCCAAAAGCAGAAAATGAGCCACATCAGATGACCATGTTTGAGTTCATGGGAGAGGAACCGGAGCCGGATATGACAGAGTCGTTTCCGGAAACGATAGATTGTAAGATTTATGATTGGTGTGATAATCGGATTATCACATACAAAAGCATGAAAGAGGGATAAAATCATGAAGTTTGATTTTGTAATTGGGAATCCGCCGTATCAGGAAGAAAGGCAGGGCGATAGTAATACAGCAACCCCTGTTTATCATAATTTTATGGATGCCGCCTATGGCATATCTGATAGTGTTATGCTTATTACACCGGCACGTTTCCTTTTCAATGCAGGTTACACTCCGAAAGAATGGAATAAAAGAATGTTAAATGATGACCATTTTAAAGTGATGGAGTATGAAGTAGAAGCAAGTCGGGTTTTCCCAAATACAGATATTAAAGGTGGGGTTGCTATTACCTATCGAGACCAACAGAAAAATTTTGGTGCAATAAAGGTTTTTACACAACATCCAGAAATGAATGGGATTTTGCATAAGGTGTTAGATGACGGTTTTGTTGGTCTTAATGAGATAATTGTAACGAGTTTTGCCTATCATTATACTAAAGTGTTATATGAAGAAAATCCGATATTATCTGGTCGTGCGAGTAAAGGGCATGATTATGATATTCAGTCGAATGCATTTTCAGTATATCCGGAAGTCTTTGTGGATAAACCATTGGATGATGAGGATTATATTCGGATTCTTGGCAGAGACGGGAATACTCGATGTTGGAAGTTTATCAAACGAAAATATGTTACTGATGTGTCAAATTTAGATGCTTATAAGGTGTTTTTTCCAAAGGCAACTGGCACCGGTCAGTTTGGGGAGATATTACCTGATGCAATAATCGGTAAACCAGGTGATGGAGGAACAGTTACATTCTTTACCATAGGGCATTTTGATTCTCAGACGGAATCATTGAACTGTGTGAAATATACAAAAACAAAATTCGCACGTGCCCTTTTGAGTGTATTAAAAGTTACTCAGGATAATACTCCGGGAAAATGGAAATATGTTCCCCTTCAGGATTTCACATCCTCATCTGACATTGATTGGGCGCAGTCGATTGCTAATATCGACCAGCAGCTTTATAAGAAATACAATCTTTCTGATGAAGAAATTAACTTCATCGAGACTAATGTAAAGGAGATGGAATAAATGCAAAAGCCGAATATTAACACTGCGAAGAGTGTTACGCCGATGATTTATGCTTATACCACTCCTGAAATTGCCCGTCATGACGGTTGGACAAAGATTGGTTATACAGAACAGGATGTGGAGACACGGATTAAGCAGCAGACACATACTGCGGATGTGCGCTGGAATCTGGAATGGAAAGGCAACGCCTTGTTTGATGATGGTTCCGGAGAACGCTTTACAGATAAGGAATTTCATGCTTATCTCCGAAAATCCGGAATTGAGCAGGAAGCTGGAAAGAATAATGAATGGTTTCATATCACAGGTCAGGAATCCAGATTAAAGTTTTATGATTTCCGGGCGAATCATGGGATTTTACAGCAGTTGTCTTCGGTTGTTCCATATCAGCTTCGTAAGGAGCAGAAAGAGGCTGTGGAACAGACGCTTGCATATAGAAATGACCATCCGGGCGGTGAGTTCCTTTGGAACGCAAAGCCACGGTTTGGAAAAACCTTATCCGTATATGATTTCTGTAAGAAATCCGGCGCACAGATGGTTTTGATTGTAACGAACAGACCGGCGATTGCAAATAGCTGGTATTCCGATTACATGAAGTTCTTAGGTACAGAATCCGGGTATTATTTTGTCAGTGAAGTAGATGCTCTGAAGGGGAAACCGGGTGTTCTGACTAGAGCTGAATATTCTCATCTTGTATCTCATGCAAATGATGAGGATATTGTGAATTGTATTGAGTTTGTCAGCCTTCAGGATATGAAAGGGTCTAAATATTTCAGCACACGGGGTTTTAATAAGCTGCGTGAGGTAGCAGAAATGGAATGGGATGTGCTGGTGATTGATGAAGCCCACGAGGGTATTGATACATATAAGACGGATGTGGCGTTTGACCGTATCCATCGGAAATTTACGTTGCATCTGTCCGGTACGCCGTTTAAAGCACTGGCAAACAATAAGTTCCCGGATAATGCGATTTTCAACTGGACGTATGCAGATGAACAGAAGGCAAAGCGGGATTGGGATGTATCTTCGGAAGAAGAAAATCCATACGAATCTCTTCCAAAGCTGAATTTGTTTACTTATCAAATGTCGGAAATCGTCAAAGACGAATTGCAGCAAGGTGTGGAAATCAATGGAGAAACAGAGGAATATGCGTTTGACCTGAACGAATTTTTCAGTACAACAAATGGAAAATTCAAATACGATGCTTCCGTGGATAGATTCCTGGATGCGCTGACATTGCAGGAAAAATTTCCGTTTTCCACTCCGGAATTACGGGCAGAGTTGAAGCATACGTTCTGGTTTCTGGACAGGGTAGACAGCGCAAAAGCACTGGCTGCAAAGCTGAAAAATCATCCAGTATTCAAGGATTACGAAGTGGTTTTGGCAGCCGGTGACGGGAAGTTGGATGAAGACGAAGAGACAAAAAAGGCTTACGATAAGGTTGTGGAAGCAATCAGGAATCATGAGAAGACGATTACCTTATCCGTGGGTCAGTTGACCACTGGAATTACGGTTCCGGAATGGACAGCTGTGTTGATGCTGAGCAACGTAAAGAGTCCGGCTTTGTATATGCAGGCTGCATTTCGGGCGCAGAATCCGTGTATGTTCAAGAATGGTTCCAGTTACGCAAGAAAAGAAAATGCGTATGTATTTGATTTCGACCCGGCGAGAACATTGACCATCTTTGAAGAGTTTGCCAATGACTTGTCAGCAGATACGTCTGCTGGACGTGGAGATTTGGAAACAAGAAAAGAACATATTCGGGAACTGTTAAATTTCTTCCCTGTCATCGGTGAAGATGAAAACGGTGAGCTGATTGAACTGGATGCGGAAAAGGTTTTGACCATTCCGAGAAAGATTCGTTCTGTGGAAGTGGTACGGAGAGGATTCATGAGCAACTTCCTGTTCCAGAATATTTCGCAGGTGTTTGGTGCGCCGCAGGCGGTCATGGATATTATCAATAACTTTGAAGCGGTGAAGGAACAAAAGGATAAACCAACACTTTCTGAGGAAACGAAAGAGAGCCTGCACCTGAATGATGAAGGTGACGTGGACGTGCCGGATGACATTATTATTGGTGTAACAAATGATGTGTTCGGTGATAAAATTTTTGCACCAACAGAGGAGGTGATTACGACTGTTTCCGATATTGCGGATACACCGGATAAGGCGGCTTCCGCTCTGGAAAAGTTGAAGAAAAGCACACATGACAATATGACTGCGAACATCATTCGGGAAGCGAAAGATTCCTATGGTTCTGAGATGAAGGCTGCTGACAAACGGAAACTGGAATCGAAAATCAATGGTGCTGCGGATAAGCTGATTGATACATCGTATATGAATTATACGATTGAGAAGAATGTCATTGAGCAGGATAGGCAGGATGCGTTACAGTCCCGGCATGAGACGGGACGTTCTACAGCAGAAATCAATCAGGAATTTGATGAAAAGATTGAGAAAGCAACGGAACAATTCCAGGAAACATTGTCATCCGGATTTAAAGAATTGGTAGAAGAATCGAAGAAAGATGTTGTGAAAACGGTGGAGACAAACAAGCTGGAACGTGAGAAATCCACGATTGAAGAGGGTATCCGTGACCACTTGAGAGGGTTCTCACGAACCATTCCATCTTTCCTGATGGCGTATGGTGATGATACCGTAACGCTGGCAACGTTTGATACGATTATTCCGGATAATGTGTTCAAAGAAGTGACAAGCATTACGCTTGACCAGTTCCGGTTCCTGCGGGATGGCGGTTCGTATACGGATGAAGAAACAGGAGAAGAAAAAGAGTTTGCCGGACAGCTGTTCGACCCAGTGGTATTCGATGATTCTGTGAAAGAATTTCTGGCATTGAAGAAGAAACTTGCGGATTATTTCGATGAAAAGAGTGTGGAAGATATTTTTGATTACATTCCACCTCAGAAGACAAACCAGATTTTTACGCCAAAGATTATGGTGAAGAAAATGGTGGATATGTTGGAGAAAGAGAATCCGGGGTGTTTCGATTTGCCAGATAAAACATTCATTGATTTGTACATGAAATCCGGTTTGTACATTGCGGAAATTGTGAAGCGATTGTATCAGAGCGAAGAGATGAAACGGTTGTATCCGGATAAGGATGAAAGGCTGAAACACATCTTTGAAAAACAAGTTTACGGCTTGGCTCCGACAGAGATTATCTATAAGATTGCGACAAGCTATATCCTTGGTTTTGATGAAGATGTGAAGATTACGAAGCATAATTTCAGACAGGTAGATGCGCTTCCTTATGCGAAAGAAGGAACATTGAAACAGAAACTGGATGAAATTTATGGAGACTGATACAGTGTACATGTGATGAAAAATCTGGTATAGTAAAGATGTGAAAAATAAAATAATGTTGTTCATGTGGAAAACTCAAAGGAACGGTGCCTTGTAGGGATGCTGGTGTAAGACGTCCGGGAGTGTTGCAGGGGTGACGAACTGCAAGACGAGAGTACAGCTTGTCAACATAGAAATAAAAGCGGTGAACAGATGATGGAGATGTGAAGTCTCCTGATTCTGTTTGCCGCTTTTTCTTTTGAAAAAATTTTAGAGAAAAGAGAGGTATTGAATATGAGCAGTGTAAAAGATGTACGCCAACAGTTGGCAAAAATGCAGCGGGAAATGGAAGCAAAAGAATTGGAACTGTATCGTGCGCAGGCACAGCCGCTTCTGGATTCTTTTGTAGATTCTTTGCTGAATGATAAGGAAATTTGTAAGAAGTTAAAGGACTACAATAAAGAGGAAATTCGCTTGATTGCGGCACAGTTTGGGAAAGATTTTGACCGCATCGTGTCAGAGTGCAATACAGATATCGAAGTGGCAAGACAGAAGAGAGCAGAGCGTGCGGCGAAGAAAAAAGAGAGGGCAGCAGTTGCTCCGAAAGAGAAACCGGTACAGATACCTGTGACAGAGGCTCCGAAGGAATGGACTTACGTGGATGATGAAGGATGGACGGTCCATATGGTACGGGATGAGAATGGACAGGAGTCTATTAAAGAGTGGACCCGTGTGGATGAGGACACAGGAAGGATGCTGCATAAGACGAAGCAGGAGAATGGCGATGACCTTATTTGGCGTGAACGTCCGCAGGCTGGAAGTTACGGGTATTGATGAGTGATTCCAGCTGTGTATATTGATGGACGGCATGCGGTGCCGTGAGAAAAGAGAGGCTGAGAGAAAAACCGGAGGTTTGTCTTTTGGAATGGCAACGGGAGGTAAGAGTTCCGTTGACAGGAAGGTTAAGGGTGCGGGACCGGAAACGAATTGTGTCCGGAATCCTGCAAGAAGGAAGGGGTTGAGGGGAAACGCAGTTTCCCTCACAAGTAAGCCGGTATTTCCCCGGTATGGGGAAATCCGGCGTGAGGGTTTTCGGCGGAACCGCCGACAAACCCTCTACTTGCATTTCAAATCGGTTCCGCAAAATTACTTTTCAGTATTTCTGACATCAGACGTTGCCAAAGCTATAGGATAGGTTTGGTGACGGTGGATTTTGCGGACATGAAATGTGGCAGGAAGGCTGTGCTGTAAAGCACAGGGAGACTGCCATCGGTAGAAGCCGTATCTCTATTAGATACGGCGAAAAGACATGCAATAGGCATGTCATAGCTGCTACGGAAGGAGGTGCCTGGTGATGGCGACAGAAAAAACGGTAGAAAATAACCAGCAGGAAAATCAGATGGACAAGGAAGAGAAGCAGAAAGAAATGCTGGTGAAGGTGACGGCAAGGATTGCGCAGAACGTGAGCGATATTATCAGGGAGATAGCAGATGAATATGGTGTGAGCTTCTCTGAGGTTGTAAGGCTTTCGATAGACGGACATCTGGAAAATTATCTGGGAATTGTTCGGTACATAGATAAGCGGCAGGCTGATGAAATCAAGAAGCAAACTATCCGGCTTGCGAATGAAATGGAGAGTATCCGGAATGAGTTGAAGCATATTGGTGTAAATGTGAACCAGATTGCAAAGGGGAATAACTTTGCTGCGCAGATAAACCGTCTGTATGATATGCATTATCAAACGCAGGACCGGAGAGAGAAGACGGAGATTTTGTACCAGATTCGGAATCTGGAAACTCTGCAGCAGGAAATTCATGTTAGGAACCTGCGTCCGGATGCACAGAAGAAATGTATGGATAGATACGAGGAAGTGAGCAGGGAGGTGGCTAGAGCGTTATGGCGTATTCGAGGGTAACTAGGACAGCTTTCGGTCGGGATGCGCTTGAGTACGCTGCCGGACATGGAATGGGACACAACCATAACGAGCATCGGAACGTAGATGTCGGATATGTGAACTTGTTACCTGATATTGACCCGGCTTACCAGATGGAAATGTACTGGAACCGTGCGAGAGCAAACCATAAAATACAGGTACTCCGTGTGGTCCAGAGCTTTAGTAAAAAGGAGTTAAATCCACAGGATGAAAATGATATCCTGACAGCAAACCTGATTGGACAAGAGTTTGTACAGAAGTATTATCCGAACCGGCAGGCGGTGGTCTTTACGCAGATAGACGGGAAGTCTGGGCTTGTACACAATCATGTGATTATAAGCGATACAGATATCTTTACTTATAAAGGTTGTACGAAAGAGCAGTATCATTTCCCGAAGGTCAAAGAGTGGACAAATGCGATTGCCGGACAGTATTTTGAACTGGATTCCGGCGTGCAGCAGGTCGAGGATAAGACAACACAGATAGAACGTCATAAGAGGGAGATTGGGGAATACGTATGGAAGGATGACCTGAAAGAGCGTATTACGTCAGCGATGGCGTCAGCGGAGTCTGAACAGGAATGGCTGCAGAACCTGGTGCGTACCGGCGTGAATGTCGAAGTGCATGATTCAAAGAAACGTGGGCGGTATTATACGTATGAATTGGTGGATACTTCGCAGTTCCCGGCAGGGAAAAAGATTCCGCAAAACATGAAATCCAGGTCGTACAAGTTAGGGACTCTGTACGATTCTGACCATGTACAGGAGTTCTTCAAAGAGAAGGAATCGGAACTGGAATTAGAGCGGAAACGGCATGGTTTGAGTGCGGATGCTGACGCAAGTTCTTCTGTAACAGAGGAGCCGGAACCGCAGGTATCTGTGTTAGAAAAAGCATCACAGGAGAGTGATACGGCAGCTGCTGCAGCGGTGCAGATGCAGCGCAAGCGGGAGAAAGAGGAAGAGAAACAGCGCCTGAAAGAAGAAGTCCGTAAGAAAATGGAAGCTCGTCATGCAAGAGAAGAGGCAGAGCGGGAAGAGGCTCGGCGGAGGAAAGAAGAGCAGCGAAGACGAGAAGAGGGGCAGAAAGAAACTGGGCGCACGCAATGGACTGAGAATAGGAAGCCGTCACAGACAATACCGTCTGTGCGTACTATTCGGGGTGAGGATGGAAGCATTCGTATTGAGGGAGTCGGAAAGAGGAAAGCCCAGTTCCATAATCCGGATGGTTCGGTTGACTTGACAATGGAATTACAGATGAAAGCGGATGAGGAGCGGCGAAGACGGAATGCGAAGCGTGAAAAGGATATTGGTATCCTGCAGACGGATGGCTGCCGCCTTCTTGATGAGGTTCGTGATATCAATCAACTCAGAAGCAGGACGGGCAAAAAGGGTAAGAAAGGGTCATCTCGGCGTCAGATTACCGGGCGAGAGGTTGCAGACCGGATTGACCGGTCAGTACAGTGGCAGGAACGGAAGAAGAATGACCGGGGATTCGGAGAATAGACGAAAAGAACCACGGATTTTTGCCGTGGTTTCTTTATGTCCAATATGTGGGCGATTTATGGGCATAGTGTGTGACATTGTGTGCCCAAAGTGTGGCACATATACGCTAATAGGTTATAGATGCCTAAAGAATGTGCCACATCATGCCCCTATTTTTCCCACAGTGTGGAACAAGTGTGGCACATTGTGTGTGACATATACGGGGGTTATATGAAATGTGCGGTAGTGTAAAAAACTTTGTGGCTTTGGTAAAAAATGGCTCCTTTTTGGTAA
>ERZ1643247.3128-NODE-3128-length-12095-cov-6.733472_pt1 | contig 12095 bp, 11 predicted proteins | sample MGYA00579264_ERZ1643247 | MGnify/ENA primary metagenome ERZ1643247 (study PRJEB29033, sample SAMEA4952262) | chicken gut metagenome | biome: Broiler Chicken; feature: Gastrointestinal Tract; material: Caecum | place: Ireland | collected 2018 | study: Broiler... | reverse complement strand
CGGACCCAGAGTACATTCCTTGGCTCCGGGACCTGTGTAAGGACAAAAAAGTGGATGTCCTCATTCCGTTTATCCAGGGAGAATTGCCTATTGCCTCCAAGTATGCCGAATCCCTTTTGGAAGTTGGCACTCATGTCTCGATCACGGATCCAAAGTCTCTGAACCTTCTCAACGATAAAATTGCCCTCGCAGAACGCTATCCCGAATACTTCCCGGCTCAGAAGGTTGTAAATTCGTCGGATGGAGTTCGCGAATTTGCGGAAAAGGTCGGGTATTACGACGGTGACCATCCGATGTGCTGCAAGATTGCTGGGAAGTGCGGTGGTCTGGGGTTTGCTATCCTGGATGAACAAAAATGGATGGACGTCACGTTTTTCAATCGTGCCGGAAGCAATCGATTCATCAGCATCGGACAGCTTTGCGAGATCATGGATCACGATGGAACGGAGGTCATCCTACAGGAGTACATCCGCGGAACAGAATATTGCACTGTGGTACTTGCAGATCACGGGGAGGTGGCCGGCATCTGCGGATTCATGGGATACGCTATGGAGTTTGGCTGCTATACTAGCGGCGCCATGCTCAAGAACCAGATGGCATACAACATGACCGAGCGGGTGGTCCGAGAGACCGGCCTCGATGGCAATGCTTGCTTTGACTTCATCCTCAAAGAAGATGGTACGCCCATTATGTTGGAGTGTAATCCCAGAATCAGCGCAGGCATCGCATTTCCTGACAGGGCAGGGGCGGATTTTGTCTATCAGAGGTGCTTACAGCTTATTGGTGAACCATTCCTTCGCGAGTATGACATAGACTATGACCTCAAGATGGTTAGGAACGATGACTTCTACTACTATAAGTAAGCCCAGAGATTTCGGAATCTACTGCATGAGCGTCAACCGGTGGGATTCCATCATGACCAAGAACCTCGTGGAATATTGCACGTATGTTGTAAGAGAGGAGCAGGCAGATCAGTATCGTAAAGCCGGTATTGACGATATGCTTATCATTCCAAAGGGAGCGGTTGCCGGATTCATGAGCACCCTTTACTGGGTTATCGAGAACACCCCGGAAGATGTTATTTGTGTTGCAGATGACGACATCAAGAAGATGTGTTATCGAAGCGACAAAAGATATCCAATCGTAAACAAGGACGGTACTCCAGATGTGGAGACGGCCACAATGGAAATCGAAAGGATCGGCCAAATCCTGTACGATCTTGATCTCGGTTTGGCTTTTGAAAATGCCAACCCGGCATCTTACGTCTATGACAGGGAGTTTGGATTTAAGGGTATGCCTGGTCACATCCGATGGATCAATAAAAAATGCCTAAAGGCAAAATTTGATTGGGATGACCCTGCCGGCAGTGACATTGATATGGTTATGCAGGAACTCCTGTACAACCGTATTATTTTACTTCCGAAATATTTCTGCACCGAGGCGTTCATGGATACGAACGCTGGCACTACGGTATCCCGTCAGAAGCATATAGATGTCACCATCGCAATGCACAACAAGTGGGGAGTGTACTACGACTATGATTACCGAAAAAATGTTGCGAGAATTAACGTCAAGAGGTAATAGCGTTCGCACACCGCTCTACATTGTCAACCAGGATAACCTGCGAGAAAACATCTGCCTACTTCGGAAAGCCCTTGAAAGCAGATTTGACAGGTTTGTTATCGGATATTCCAACAAGACCAACGGAGCGGATCCGGTTCTTCAAACAGTTGCAGAATGTGGCGCATGGGCGGAAGTGGTTTCGCACAAAGAATATTTTCAAGCTCTCAAATATTTTGATCCTGGTCACATCATCTACAACGGCGTTATTCCGGATTTCTTTGGTAAATTTCTAGTTCTTGAGTCTGGCGGGATAGTTAACATAGAAAACCTCACAGAGCTGGAGGCGGTCAATCGAAAGGCTGAAGAACTCGGACGTGTTCTTCGGCTTGGAATCAGAATCAATGTTTCCTTAGAGGGGCACCCAGCATCCAGGTTCGGGATTCGGGTCACGGATGAAATCTTAAATACTATCCGGTCCATGAATAACATCATAGTAAACGGAATACACTGCCACATCACAAAAAGTCGGGACCTTGAAAGCTGGTCCGAGAAGTCGTACAAGATGGCAGAGATTGCAAAGCTGCTCGATGTTGATTACATAGACCTTGGTGGAAATATGTATGGGCCTATGTGCTCATCTGTAAAAAAGCGGTATGATAATGTCCCTAGCTTCCAGGACTACGCGGATTGCATATATCGTAGTATGCACCAGGTGTTCGGAGATAACATCCCCTGTATCGTCGTTGAACCCGGAACAGCTATTGTAGCCAACGCCCAGTCTTACGTTTCTCGCATTCTGGACATAAAGAGTATTGCTGGACGATCCTTGGTTACTCTCGATGGGAAAGGGTCGGACGTGGAAACGTTTGTTAATCCGGTAGACCGATTCCCCTATATCATCATATCCCGTTCAGGCAACTATATTGAGAATGCCACTGTATATGGATGCACCTGTACGGAGTTTGATATTTTCATTTCAAGCTGTTCCGGAAGGATGGGGGTGGGGGGCCTCATTGCGTTCGATAACGTTGGGGCCTACTCCAACTCACTTGCTCCTGATTTTATCCAGCCATATCCTCCGTTTGAATCCTTCAGCGACAATGCTGGTTTCAAATAAAACGATATAACGTTAAAATATTGTTAAAAACGTCCAGTTTGTATTGACGTAAAGCTATTACATGTGCGACAATATAATTACAGAAAATATATGTAATTATTGCAAGATGGAAAGGTGATACGTTGATGGAACTGAAAACTTACAGCGGATATAATCTGTATGATATGTCGTCCATGCTTCAGAAGGCGATTCGTAGAGGAGATGTGTTTCATGCGTCGTTTGCGGCAAAGGAGATGCACGTCAAATATAGAGAATACTTGTGGAGAAGACTACTTACCGTTTCCGCTGAAGACTGCTACGGCATTATGACTAAAGAGATTGTTGCTCTGTGGGAAGCTGACCAAATCATCAATGGTAACAAATGCAAGAGCTGGATTTTCATCGCAAAGGCCGTTACGCTTCTTTGCATGGCTAGAAAGAATCGGGACGCTGATTATGTGTGCCTCAACTTTATGTGTCCCGACAAAGAACTTTCCCCTGAAGAAATCAATGAGTTTGGATGGGATGGGCTTCCCGAGTCAGTTACTGTTCCTGACTGGGTGTATGATTGTCACACCCGTAAAGGGAAGATGATGGGAAAGACCAAGCTGGAAATGGTTATCGAAGAGAATGCCGCTTTGCAGCCCCATCAGCTTAACCTTTTCGATGATGGAGATTTTGGTCAGATGGTCGAAGACGACCGTAAACATGGGAAACTTAGCCGCAAAGATGAACAACTTTATAAGGAGTATTCCGCTAAATCTAAGCGCTATTATTGATCGTATCTAGTCAACCCATATACCAATATTCAACAACAAATAAAATGAGAAACAAAGCCTCCCACGTCCATCCTTGGGAGGCTTTGCTGCGTTCATAGAAGAGGGTGGTGGAATGGCTAATCCGAAAGGAGGGGTGGAAAACCTCCGTCCCGTCAGAACCAAGGAAGAAGCAAAAAAGCGGGGAGCTGCCGGAGGAAAGAAAAGCGGGGAGGTAAGAAGAAACAAGCGCGACGCCAAAAAAGCTATCGACCTTATCTTGAATATGGGTGTTACTGGAAAACTAGCAGATAAACTAGAGGAGCTTGGCATTGACTCGAAGGACATGACCTATTTGACTGCCATGACGGCGGTTATGGCTCTCAAAGCGTCCAGTGGCGACGTCCCGGCATATCGTGCACTGATGGAGTATGGCGGGTTCAATCCGGAACTCATCCGAAAGGAAAACGAGTCCAGAGAACGCGCTGCATATGCTAAATCTCTTCAAGGCAATTCAGATTCTCCTGCCGAAGAAGATGCGCCGGCAGAGGACGTCCAAATTTATCTGCCAGATAATGGAAGATGATTTTCATTTTAGAAAGGTGGCCCAGCTATGATTGTGCTAAAGCCCCAACCTGGGCCTCAAGAACAGTTTCTCGCAACCCCGGCAGACCTTGCTATTTACGGAGGCGCCGCTGGAGGAGGTAAGACATATGGTCTTCTTCTATCTGCTGTTCGGTACAAGAACGTGAGAGGGTACGGATGCACTATATTCAGAAAGAACTACAATCAGATTTTTTCAGAAGGCGGCCTATGGGATGAATCGGACAAGATGTATCGGTTCATTCGAGGAGCTATGCCTCGTGTATCTCGTGGAAGATGGGTGTTCTGTGATAGGTATGGATATCCTGTCTCTAAAATTTCTTTTGCCCACATAGATAGCGATGATGACCTTCCATCGTGGCAAGGAAGCCAGTTGTGTGGGTTGTGCTTTGATGAACTTACGCATTTTTCTGAGAAGCAGTTCTTTTATATGCTCTCTCGAAACAGATCGTCTTGCGGCGTTGCTCCGTTTGTCAGGGCCACCTGCAACCCGGATGCAGACAGTTGGGTTGCCAAATTCATTGAGTGGTGGATAGATCAAGATACAGGATACCCTATTCCAGAGCGCAGCGGAAAGCTCAGGTGGTTCGTCAGAAGAAGCGAGGTAATCTACTGGGCAGATACCAAAGAAGAACTTTGGGAAAGGTTCAATCTCAACACCCCAGAGGAGAGAGGCGAACCCAGATCGGTTACTTTTATCATGTCGTCGGTCAAGGACAATCAGGCCCTTCTTAAAGTTAACCCGGGATACCTTGCAAACCTTAAAGCCCTTCCGCTTATCGAGCGAGAACGTCTTCTTTACGGAAACTGGAAAATCAAAGCCGCATCTGGTATGTTCTTCAAAAGAACTCAGCTTGGAGACATACTTGAAAAAATCCCGAAAGACGTTGCTCGTTGGGTTCGTTGCTGGGACCTTGCTGCAACCGAAAAGTCGGACAACGGAGATCCTGCATTTACTGCTGGCGTTCTTATTGGAAAGCGAAAGAACGGCAGATATCTTATTGCAGACGTCATCAACAAGCAGATGTCGGCTTCAGACGTTCGTAAGACAATTAAGCTGACGGCGCAGGCTGATAGAGCCACATATAAAAGAGTTCGCATCCGATTGCCAAAAGATCCTGGACAAGCAGGAAAGGACCAGGCTGAGTCATACATCAAGTATCTGGCCGGTTTCGATGTTTGTGCAGTCGCAGAGACAGGCAGCAAAGAGGCCAGAGCTGAGCCTATGGCAGCGCAATGGCAGGCTGGGAACTTCGACATCGTTGCAGGTCCTTGGAATGAAGAATACCTTCTCCAGCTTGAGAATTTTCCGGATGGAAAGTTCAAGGATATGGTTGATGCTTCAGCTAACGGGTTTGCTGAACTTGAGGCAAGAAGTGCATTTGATGTCAACAGTCTGATTTGATTTTCAACCAGAGAGGTGCAAAACATCATGGAAAACAATAAGGGGTCACAGATGGACCGTATCAACCGGTATGCCGACCTGATTTACAAGCATTCCGGCAAAGCTGTGCGCCCGTACCGCGCAGACGGCTACATGAACATGATGACGAAGTACGGCACCCAGAAGGATTCGTCTGAGCAGTATAAGTATGTTCCAGAAGATTCCGTTCCCGATGAACTCCTGACCATGTACTATGAGAGCAACGGTCTGTTTGCCAAAATCATTGACACGCCGGCAGAAGAAGCCGTAAAGCACGGATTTGAGCTGAAAGATGTTACCGATCAGAAAGTACAAGACTTCTTTGAAGATGCTCTCGATGAGCTGGACTGGGAAGAGACAGCCATGACCTGCATCAAATGGGCACGGCTGTTCGGCGGGTCCATTGCCGTTATGCTCATCAATGACGGCAGGGGTCTTGACGAACCCGTAGACTGGAAAAATATCCAGTCCATCGACGATATCCGTATTTTTGACCGTTCCGTTATCCAGCCGGATTACACTACGCTTTTCAACTATGACCCAAGAGATCCGTTCAGCACACGCGGGAGCCGGCTCGGTATGCCAGAATACTACCAGGTGTTCAGCAAGTATGGGGCCTTTACCGTCCATGACAGCCGTTGCCTCGTGTTTCAGAACGGCATTCTGCCGGAGAACACCACCAATTCCATCTATCAGTTCTGGGGCGTTCCCGAGTACATCCGTCTGAACAAAGCAATCCGAGATGCAGAGCTTGCACACCGCAGCGCTCCTAAGTTGCTTGATCGTTCCGTCCAGCCCATTTATAAGATGAAGGACCTGTCCGCAGAGCTTGCGACAGAAGAAGGGGAAAATAAGGTTCTTAGAAGGCTCCAGGTCATTGATATGGCCAGGGGCCTTTTGAATAGTCTGGTGATTGATTCTGAAGGCGAGGACTACGAATTCAAAACGTTCCAATTCAGCGGTATCAATGATGTGGTGAGCGCGTCCTGTAACCTGCTTTCCGCGCTCTCCAATATTCCCCAGGTAATCCTTTTTGGTCAGGCCGTCGGTGGTCTCAGCACGACAGACGACACCAGTATGGAGAACTACTACAACTATGTAGAGCGGATCCAGAAGCGGATGCTGCGTAAAAACCTTCGGTATCTGCTGTCTATCATTTTTCAAGCCGGTCTTGCAACTGGTGAGATTGATGAAGTTCCCTCCATCAAGATCAAGTTCAATCCGCTGTGGTCCCTGAATGATGTACAGCAGGCAGACCTGGACTTGAAGAAGGAGCAGGTCAAGCTCACGCGTGCCCAGACGGCTCAGGTTTATGTTGGAATGCAGGCCATTGACCCAAGTGAGGTGCGCAAGAAACTGGCGGATAGCGAAGAGTTCGACGTTGAAACCATGCTGGATGAGTATGATGACGAAGACTTGTTCCCGGATCAGGAGGATCAGGATGTGAGGCTTGGCGGTTCCAACCCTGAGGAATCTACCGCACAAGCCCCAGATGGCCAACTGGTAGAACAAGGCGGTTTCGCAGATTACGCACAGGGAGTCAGCGTTCAGGAACACAATGCAGACCCGGAAGAAGGCGGGAATGCTCCAGCTGCGGCGCCGGCCGCTACCAAGCTGCCCCAGGATATGAGCGAGAAAGAGCTGGCTGAGGCAAAACAAAACACTGATAGGGCAGACGGGATTATCAACCGCACCCAAGAGGACGGCTGCGCTGGCCCTAACGATTCTGGACACGAGGATTCCTCCCTTGGCTCCGTCGGAGTTATTGTCATCTCCGATGGCATGATTCTTACTGGTATCCGCAATCACGATACCGGCATGGGTCTGATAGGAGGTCCAGGTGGTCATATCGAACTGGGTGAAACCCCGGAGCGGGCTGCCAGGCGCGAGACCGAGGAAGAGTTCGGAATCATCCCGAACGATTTGATTCTTATCGGTCAAGGCCCCGTTGAGAACGGAACCGGTTTGCAGCCATATGTTTTCCTCTGCACGGATTACAGCGGTACCCCAACCTGTATGGACGGCGAGATGGCGGATCCGCAGTTCCTCACGCTCGAAGAGATTCAGGCGCTTTCCTACTCGCTTTTCAAACCATTCGCAGATGGTGTTGAAGTGATGCTCAACGAGTTCTCCGGAAAATCTCTGGACACAGATTGACGACATTGAGGTCGATGAAGCCGTGGATTGCTGTGGAGCCTAGCCTAGAGGACGGAGGAGGTGAAGATCTGTGAACGACAAGAAACACCAGCGAATGGTCCAAGATGCAGTCAAAGCCAAATTTAAGGGCCGTAAAGAAGTCAAGAGCAGGTCTATACCTCATTATCCTGAAGGCGCTGAACGCGAATTCAAGAGAGTCACAAACGGGTATATACGACTTCTTCGTCAATCTCTCAGAGATCGTCTGCCGGCCATACTTGATGCCTATAAAGTTGAGTATCACCGAAAAGATTCCCGCTTTGATGCCTCTCAAGAGCTCGACTCCAAGGTCCATGAAGAACTGACTAAGGTAGCCGAGGAGCTGGAGCAAAAACTTGCCACATATGGACTTGATCGTCTTGTCGAGAAAGTTGCCAAGCTCACGGAAACCCACTCTCTCCAAGAGTGGAAGCGCGTATGTAGGGATACGCTCGGTATTGATCTCTTTAGCGATTACTACAACGCTGATTTCTACGAAGAAGCCATCCGCCGTTGGGTATCAGAAAATGTCCGGATGATTAAAAGCATCCCCAATGAAACCCTTTCTTCGATGCGCGAGATTATCTCGGACGGGTTTAAGAAGGGCAAAACGGCTACAGATATCTCAAAGGACATCCAGAAAGCCTACAGCGTATCAAGGAAAAAAGCCCAGTCTCTTGCCAGAGATCAGGTGGCTACACTGAATGCTGAAATTTCAGAGCTCCAGCAAAGAGATGCCGGGTGTTCTAAATACAAATGGTCAACCTCAAAGGACCGCAGAGTTCGTCCTTGCCATCGTGATCTTGACGGAAAGATATTCAGCTGGGATGACCCGCCCGAGATGTGGTATGAGACCAAGGCTGGAAGGGTGTACACTGGACGACGGTGCCACCCTGGTAAAGACTTTTTATGTAGATGCGTAGCTATTCCGGTTTTTGATTTCGATACGGTCGATGTGCCCATATCGGAAAGAAAGGAACAGGATACATGACGTGGAGAAGAAAGAGAAAATTAAAGTCTATATCCGTTATCAAAACGGGAAGACAGTCTGTATCTGCTGCCGCAACAAAAAGGGATGCAATAAGGATTGCGATCCTGACGTAGTGGAGCGGGACAAGTTCAACGGATGGGAAGATACATTCCAGAGAAACCGATATGGAAAGTACCCGTATCCCGACAAATCGAACAATAGAAGGGGCTGAACTACGTGAAGAACGCACAATCTATCAGGATTCTCACTCGGCAAATCTGCAGGACGTGTGAGCGCATCGAAAGTCTTACGGATGGAATCTGTGAGGCTGATCTTTCCGGTAGCGGGTCTGCCGGCGTCTATAAAGACATCATGCTGAACGAACTGGAGAATGCCCAGATGCTCACTCTCAAGCTCACCGAGATGGTATCTGAGGTTGCGTCCGAATCCAAGAGCAACGAAGATGGAGACAGCGGCAGCGCATTCTTCTCTGGTGAACTCAACCATGAGGAGGGCGACAAAGAAGACGGCGAGGATGATGACGACCCTGACATAGGAAATCCTCCCAGCGGTCCGCCTTTTTCTGTCGGTGTGATCGTCGTCTCTGATGGCAAGGTCCTTGTCGGCACGAGGCTGTCCGATGCTGGGCGCGGCCTGCTTTGCGGCCCTGGCGGCTACGGCATGGAAGGGGAGACCCCAGAAGACGCTGCGCGGCGCGAAACGCAAGAAGAATTTTGTATCACCCCTGTTGAACTGATCCCGATTGGTGACGGCAAAGAAGGTGAAGACGGCTTTGCTCCACATCTTTTTATCTGCACCGCGTTCTCTGGTGAACCAGAGTGCAGCAGCGATGAGATGGGAAATGCGTCTTTCCTTTCCCTGGAGTCCCTGCCCAAACTCTCCAAGCATCTTTATCAACCGTTTGCTGATGGTATCACTTCGATGCTTTTAGCCCTCAGCACTGATAATAATGACGGCAGCGAAGGATCTGGCAACTGGGGCCATGAAGGACGTCCCGGTAAGCTCGGCGGCTCTGCAAGCGGCGGCGGTACACACAACCGCATGGGCGATAAGAAACAGGGCTTCACTTCTTTTTCTAAGCAGAAAAAGAAATGGGCAAAGCCTCATAAGATCACCCTGGAGGAGCTTCAGAAATGTCCCGATGGAACAATTATCACCGGTGTAAAGGGAACCTTCAAGAAACGCGTTAAAAAGGAATTTGACTACAGCTCGGGAAAAGAAGTTGAGGTAGGATATTTTGTCAATGAAGACGCTGGCACAAAAATCCCCATTGAAAAGATGGCTAAGAACGTAAGCAAAAAAGAATATGGTCTTGCTGTTCCTGATAGCGCGAACAAGAATTACCGCAAGTTCAAGGTAAGGGATGACGAGCGATTCTCTGAAACACGAAGAGCCTCCGCTTTTACAACTGATAACCCCAAAGAAGCTGATGACCTCTTTAGAACAAAGTCGGGAGAAATATGGAGTGCTCTGGATGATGAATCAAGAGACGCCCTTAATTCCTACACCGGATCCGGCTATATTTCTATCAATAAGGGGCTTAGAACGGGAGACCTCGACAGCTACACAGCAAATAAAGTAAACCGGATCACGGATGCAATTTCTCAATCCAAGCTCGAAAAAGACACGTGGCTGTATCGAGGCGTTGACTATCAGGCAGCAGAGAAAATGCTTGGCCTCGAAGACGGAACGATTTCGTCTATGGACTTGGGAACTCTTACCGGAAGAACTTGTCACGATGACGCATTCATGTCGTGTGGTACTGCCAAGTCTACCGGCTTTACCGATGAATTGGTCAGTTTTACAATCTACTGTCCTGAAGGCACAGAGGCTCTCTATGCCGAACCGTTCTCTCAGTATGGCGGAGGCGACGGCCGTCGATGGGATTCCGTCCAATCAGACGGAAAGTCTTCTCAAGGTTTCTTCTCCGATGAATTTGAGACCATCCTTCAGCGTGGTACGGAAATGCAGGTTATCGAGGCCAAAAATGATGGAGGCAGGCTATCCATTACTGCCCAGGTCATAAGCCAAAACTACAAGCCGGTTGGCTGAGTCAGCTTATCAGCTGTTCATACAGAATACTTGCATTATCTGCACAAATGTGGTATAATACCATTATAAAATAACGATATACCGTAAAAATACCTAGGAGTGATAGAATGGCAAAATGGGATCACGATGACTGGGTAACGGTTCAGCCGGACGAGAAGAAGATTGTATGCAAAGATTGTTACTTCCGCGAGCTAGACAGAAAGGCAAGCGATAAGGTTACAATCAAGGGGTGCACACTTGGCGTCTGCCAGGTATTTCCTGTTACAAAGCCATCTGAAATCTTGTTTGACAATGAATCCTGCCCTTACTATTTGGATGAGAACGAAGATGAGGAGGAAGGTTAATGCTGGGAGCTATCGTTGGGGATATTGTCGGGTCTGTGTATGAGTTTCGCAATCACAGGAGCAAGGAGTTTGAGCTGTTCAAGCAGCAGTGCTTCGCGACCGATGACAGCATTATGACCCTTGCCATCGCCAAAGCGGTGCTGGAAAGCGCTCCAGATCACCACGATTTGGCTGATAATGCAGTCAAGTATATGCGCGAGGTCGGGCAGCCCTATCCATACTGTGGCTATGGCGGCCGTTTCATGGACTGGATGTATTCAGACAAACCGAAACCCTACAATAGCTTTGGCAATGGTGCGGCCATGCGCGTCAGCCCGGTCGCTTATGCTGCAAAGGGCTTAGAGGAAGCCGTCGAGATGTCGAAGGCGGTTACAGCTGTCACTCATAACCACCCCGAAGGCATCAAGGGCGCAGAGGCTACAGCAGTATGCACTTGGCTGGCTCTCCACGGCGCAGGCAAGGACAGAATCCTTGATGTGGTGAATAGCCTGTATTATCATATCGACTTTACCATCGACGAGATCCGGCCTACTTATCGGTTCAACGAGACCTGTCAGGATACTGTTCCGCAGGCTCTTGAAGCTTTCTTTGAATCGACTGATTTTGAAGACGCAATCCGTATTGCCATTTCCGTTGGTGGAGATAGCGACACCCTGGCGGCCATTACTGGTGCGGTGGCCGGCGCCTACTACGGTATACCGGGCAACATCGCAAAGCAGGCTTCGTCTTACCTTGATGGCAGGTTGAGCAATATCCTGTCTGCGTTTGAGCGTAAGTTTTTATGCTTGCCACTTGTCCGACTCTATACAATTTGTAAATCAGGAACACTCGAAAGGGTGTTCCTTTTTTGTTGCCTTCATATGCCAGAAGCGGCAGGGAAGGGAGGTGATATCCCTTGAATTTGCACCTGAAAACCATGATGGAGGTGAGGACTTATGACCCCAAAGCTGACCCGCGTAGTACGGCTTGACAGTGTTCCGCTCGACAAGGCGTACTACACGGACGAAGGCTATCTGGTGGACAGACCCATCCTTACCAGTACAGGTATCTTCGAGTACACCAATCCGGATGGTTCTATCAGACGGGAACTCCG
>ERZ1643247.3126-NODE-3126-length-12101-cov-25.498672_pt1 | contig 12101 bp, 7 predicted proteins | sample MGYA00579264_ERZ1643247 | MGnify/ENA primary metagenome ERZ1643247 (study PRJEB29033, sample SAMEA4952262) | chicken gut metagenome | biome: Broiler Chicken; feature: Gastrointestinal Tract; material: Caecum | place: Ireland | collected 2018 | study: Broiler... | reverse complement strand
AAAAAATCGCTATGCGACAGCTTTCGCAGGCCATCGCGTAGCGATTTTGTTCAATCGGGATTTGATGAGCTTATCAAGGAGTTTCACTTCATTTTCACGGTCAGATAAAATACTCATCATTTTGTCTAACACATCAACTATTTCTTTTTGTTTTTCTACAGGGCATATTTCAATTTCCACATTTGACAAAGTTGCTTTGTTAAGTGTTTTTCCCATAACCGCCTTATTGCTACCTTGATCCCAATTTTTATACTTAAACATATAATATATATACTCTGGGAGCAGTTCGATAACATGTTTATCATGGAAAGCCATGATCGCTTCATTTGAATACATATCTTCTGCAGTTATTGCCGTTTTCCCAATTGATAACTTAAAACTCATGACAACTGTATTAGCAGGTATAACTTTAATTCCGCTTTCTTCAACTGCACTTTCAGAAAGATATTCTTTCGTATCTGATATGTATTTTTCGGCCTGTGACAAATCAGCTATCGAAATCCACTTATAATCCTTGGTATTCCAATATTCTGAATTGTTTCTAGATGGTGTCTTCCCCATCTGTAAATCAAATAGCTCTTTCAATTTATATCGCATCTTTTATCCCTACAAATCTGAATTTATTTTATAATTTGTTGACTAAATTATAATTATTTCATATAATATTATTGAACCACTGAAACCGCGAATGCGACGTAGGTGGTGTTTTATTTTGGATAAATCACAAAACCGTATGTATGCTTTTCGTTCGCTTTCAGGTTAATTTTTTCTGTCTGTTTCAGTGTCGCCATAACTCTTCCCACAAAATTCTTATCAATCACATTTGCCACACGTTTTGGGAGTTCTTTATCCTTTTCATAACACAAATAATATAAATGAACAAAAAACGATATAAAGTCACAAATCTGTATGAAATAAGACTCCGAAGAATCTTTTCCCATAATATCCTCAATCAAATTTTTGATCGGTTGATTTCTATATCCATATGAATACTGTGACTGTATGGGATTATATACCCGAATAGCTCTTGCTGTCTTTCTCATAGGAGCAGTTCTTCCTTTGTCTGTAATAATAAGATAATTCCACTCCCCTTTGCTATCGTTTTCTATTCTCTGAATATTATATTTCAAAGCATTTTCCAATACGGGATAATCTTCTTTTTTTATTTTAGTTTTATCAATTATCACGTTGATAATCTTTAAATTTAATTCACCAATCATTTTTGTAAATGCAACAATGATCTCTTGCTTTTGCTCTTTAGTCCATTTATACTTTCTATATGGATTTTTATCTGTCAAAAAATGTTTTGTATGCATCTCTTCACTTACATGAAATCCATATTGCTCTTTCAACTCTTTTCTTAGTTTTCTAATTTTGTCAAAATTATCCTGCCAGTTTTCAGCCGGCATGTAGATGCTTGTCAAAATGAAATGATCGCTTGAAGCCGTTGTAATTCCATCATCACCAGTTTCATCAAAATATGTCAGATATGTTTTCAAAAGTTTGCTTCACCCCTTATATATTCTAATCACGTAACATTTCCTCCAACTCCGCCAGATTCTTCGTAATCTCCATTTCTAGCTCATGCAGATTCGCCATAATCTCCTGTGTAGACGGATACTCTATCGGTACATATTCCACTTCTTTATACTTGTTAATGGAAAGGTCATACTCATTATCAACGATATCCTGTTTCTCCACAAAAAAAGACTGTTCTGTCCGTTTCCGCTCTGTCTCCTGCGCCCGATTTCGGAACCTCTGAATTATATCCGGTATATCATTTTCATTAATCGGATTGCGTTTATCATCCAGGCTGAATCCATCTGCTTTCATGTCATAGAACCATACTTTATCTGTGTCGTCATGTCCTGTTTTCGTAAAGATCAGGATAGCGGTGGATACTCCTGCATAAGGTTTAAACACACCAGATGGCATGGAGATAACCGCCTCCAGACAATTTTCTTCTACCAATTCTTTACGGATTGCTTTATGAGCTTTGGAAGAACCAAACAAAACGCCGTCAGGAACGATACAGGCACATCTTCCACCTGTTTTCAGCATTTTCAAAAACAATACCAAAAACAGAAGTTCCGTTTTCTTCGTTTTCGCAACTTTCAGCAGATCCTGAGATACAATGTCATAATCAAGACTTCCTTTAAACGGCGGATTTGCCAGAATCAGACTGTACTTTTCCCTGTCCGGATTCTGATCAGAAAGACTGTCTCTGTATTCAATATAAGGGTTCTCCACGCCATGCGTCATCATATTCATGGCGCCAATACGCAGCATAGTTCGATCCATATCAAATCCATGGAACATATGATTCATATAATGATCTTTGTTTTTCCGGTCAAAAAATACTTCTTCCTTTTTATGTTCTTTCAGGTATTCGCTGGCCGCCACCAAAAAGCCAGATGTTCCACAGGCCGGATCACAGATGATTTCATCCGGTTGCGGATCCATCAGTTCCACCATCATCTTAATAATATGTCTTGGGGTTCGGAACTGCCCGTTTACCCCTGCTGTTGACAATTTCGATAAGAGGTATTCATAGACGTCTCCTCTTGTATCTGCATTTTTCAGCTGTGCCATCTGTTCATATATTTCGTCCATGGCCGTCACAATTTTATCCAGCATCAGCGGTGTCGGTATTTTAAAGATTGCGTCATCCATATATTTGGCATAAGCACTTTCTTTATTTCCATGAAGATTTTTAATGAACGGGAAGACCCATTCCTGCACGGTAGTGTACATTTTCTGAGCCGGGAAATCATGGAACACACTCCATTTCAACTGATTGCCCGCTATGCTCCGCTCTCCAATCTGCACTTCTTCCGCAAAGATGCTCTTATATGGAAGTCCGAGCATTGCACTTTCTTTAGTGTGCAGATTATCCGCGTCATCCAGATCCCGAATAAACATCAGATACGTCATCTGTTCAATCACATCCAGCGGATTAGTAAGCCCTCCGGTCCAGAAGATTTCCCATAAACTATCAATTTTATTTTTTAATTCACCTGTTATCATACTATTCGTTCTCCCTGTTCCATACATAGGCAGTATAACGACCGCCTCCGATTTTTAAAATCTCGCCTTTTTTCACCATATCTGTCAAGGCACGTTCCACAGTCACACGACTGATATCCGGACATTTTTCCATAATCTGCGCTCTTGTCATCTTTCCTATAGAGCCACGGACAATCTCACGAACACGCTCCGGTTTCGACATTCCGCTGGTAGATAAAAGCTGTACCCTGGAAGAAAAATCACGATAAGCTGCGACAATCACTCCCAGCATATATCGAACAAACGGCGCATCATCATTTTCCTCTTCATACCAGTGCAAGGAACTTTTCTGTAAAGTTTCATAATAAGTCTCTTTCGACTGTTCAATCAGCTTTTCAATACTGATATACATTCCCACAATATATCCTGCCCGGTATAGCAAAAGTAAAGTCAGCAAGCGACTCATGCGGCCGTTTCCATCATTGAAGGGATGGATACACAAAAAATCCAAAATAAACATAGGGATCAGGATCAATGGATCACACTGGGAATCCTGACAGGTATCCTGAAAAGCATTACAGATTGCATCTATATATACCGGTGTTTCCCATGCCGGAACCGGCTGAAAACGTATAGTTTTATTTCCCAGTCCATCCTCCTGTGCAATCACATTATCTGATGACTTAAAACTGCCGCCTGCATTGCCTGCAAATTTATACAAATCGCGATGAAGCTGAAGGAAGATAGAGGATTTTACGGGTATATAATCATAATTTTGATGTATCGTATTTAACACATCCCGATACCCCGCAATTTCTTTCTCACTTCTTGTTTTCGGCATCGTCTTATCCCGAACAATTTTTTTCAAACGCTCATCCGAAGTATAGATACCTTCAATTTTATTGGAGGCCTCCGTACTCTGGATTTTGGCAACTTCCAGCAACTGGGTAAGCGTATCTGCTTTTGCTTCCACAAATAGCGTCTGCTCCCCTTTATATTCATGAATCTGCGCCACTAAAGCGACAATATCCGGTTGTAATAAACTTTCATATCTCTTCTTATAATCAAAAGTTCTCATGAAATCTCCTTACACACTCTCGAACTTTACTTGTTTTCATCTTATCATATAACATCATCATAATCAATTTTAATCTCGTCATTTTCTTTATTTTGACGAGCTTAACCAAAAAATGACGAGTTTAAAAAACTAGTATAATAAATTATTTCTCAAATCAATCTTCAGATTACAAATCCCTTCCCAGAAATTCTGCAACAGGATAATGCATTTCTAATCTCTTTTTACTGCTACCTTTTCAAATTTAAGATATGATATTAAGCATTCCACATAATTGCTCATGGACTAGGCAATTTATAAGAAGAGACACCGAGCAGAAAATTCATAAATCGTCAATGGACCTATAGAAATAACTTTTTCATTCCACATTTCCAGAGATCTATATAAATACAACGCCTCTGGTTAGCCTGTATTATTATTGCTGCCAAAATGTAGCTACTATTTTCTCAAAACATTTTCTTGCCTTCTTGTTTATATCTTTGCATTTCTTATTTGATAAATATATAGGCAATCAAAATATTTAGTCAAATCAAAAAGCAATACATCAAAAAAATAGCAGGCAATCCTGTAGACTACCTGCCAAATAAAATAATCAATATAAACTTTTCATCACTCAAACTCAGCGTGTCCCTTGATATTGTTAACTGTATTTATTTAAATTTTACATCAATTATTCTGGCTTGCTGATTTTCGGCTGCCAATATGTTGCCATCATTTATAATGTTATAATTTCTTTCAAATCATCTATTTTCATAGGCACTGAAATATATCTCCCATAATTTAAGGGTACCGTTGTTGCATGGGTAATAAAATCTATTAAATTATGAACAAAATGATTAAATGCATATTTATTATCTACCATATTAAATACTGAATTGGCACCAATTTTTCCGGGCATTACTTTTATAGGATATTGTTTCGTATCTAAAAATGATATATATGCTCCCGTAGTAGATAAAATTTTATTTATATATTCACATTCTTTATTACATTTCTCTTGCATAACCTTTATTATACTCGACGTTTTCGCATTCAGATCTTGACATAATAAAAATGTAAAGATTTGTTTCAAAGTATCTCCGTCACTATTATATTCTATTTTTTCATCACCAAGACTATTACGAATAGTAGTTGCTGATAAATATTTTCTATAGTCATATCCATCATTATTATATCTTTTTAGTTGATTAACCTTACTTAATTTGATAATAGCATCTTTAACTTCTGTCATGCTCGCCACAGATTTAACCTCTCCAACAGCAATAACACTTTCACAATTATAATACGTATTTTCCGAATTTCCATTAACATTAAACTTCATAGCAAAATTTTCTTCATACAAAATTATGTCACACTGTTGTGAAGTGTTTCCATAACTATCTATTACAAAGCCGCTTCCAACGCCAACCCCAGCAGGCAATATATTTTTTAATTTTATTCTAGCACTATTTTCTCTGCCGCCTCCCACCGCATGTGGGTGAGTCGTCATTCCAGCTTTATTAAATTCAAAAACCAATTCTTCACCCAGCATCTTTATATATTCTTGTGTATTAAAACTCTCATTCACTTTATCACCTCAAAAATAAATTTATGGCAACAAAACTCATAAAAATAAAATAGGTCAAATACAGCAGGTAATCTTATAGACTACCTGCCATATAAAATAATTATTGCATTTTGTACTATTCGAACTCCACTTTTATATTTGCACAGTTAACAATAATATGTATTATAGATTCGTATTTCATCCGATTTATGTTATTTTATATGCATGATTCATTTCGTTCATAATATTTTTGTAGCCAAAATGTAGCCACTATGTTTATTCACCTCCTTTTTCTAATACCACATTTTCTATTCATCATAAGCTTTATCTACTAACTTACAAGACTGTCTTTATAGCAATTTATTTTGGATTGAACCTAATATTCTCGCCAAAAGTTGAATTATCTAATTTTCAAAAACAGCTTTTAGATAGCATACAAACAGTCAAATAATATTTTGTTGTATTCTCTTTTCATGTTCCTTAGCGATTCCTGTAAAATACAACTACAAAAATCTCTTTTCAGTTCTTAATTCTATCTACAGTCTCATTGTATAAATCCATAATACGCTTAAACCATTAGTAACGTCTCCATATCTTTAGCTAAGATTATCTTCCTCATTTTATCGTATTACGCACGAGAAGATAAAGAACTTATTTACTACATCTCATATGGCGAAAATCATTCAATTATAACAATAAAATGTCAATCTCATTTTACACAAAAATTTATTATGAACACCTTTCACCGTTTGAGTTATTGATATCTCTTACAGTATTATTAATAGCTTCCAACCTCTCAAACGTAAAACCCACTCCAAACTCCAGCATGTGCGTTGATTGATTAATGCCAATAGTATTTTTATCTCCCATTTTAAAGTATACCATAATATTTTTTAGTTCATATGGGAAAAGGATTCGAATTTTTCCATTTTTGGGGTTCTTTTCATCGACTATATTTATGAATTTTCCCTGCATTCTAATCATCTTTTCTGTATCCTTTGACAAAATTTCAACCATATTAACCACACCTTTTATTCGTCCCATTCCCTTTCCAGCTACTAGAATGTCTCTAATTTTTTCTGCCTTTATAAGGCGGAATTGCGCATTATTACAAGCAATTTTATAAGCTTGTTTGTGATAGCCTAGAGCTATACTGGAGCTTTCGGAATAACCATCTAACGCATTAAGATAGTATAAAACTGCCAGATAATAAAATGGGCGTGGGTCGTTAAGCATTTTCATGTTAGACTGAATCTCTTTCCACTTTTCAGCAACTTTAATTCCAATCTGAACAGGAACCGTTGACTGTTTCGCGACTTTTAACCACCGATGGCAATCATTGCATCTCCTCTGTTGTTCCCATCGATCTGAAATAACAACTGTTGAAAAAACATTCTTTTCCAAATTGTCTAAAACTCTTGCAACATCATCTTCTTTCATTTCAGTATACGGATCTTTTCCGTCCTGATGGTATTTCCCTAAAATAGCACCCACCAGTCCTGATCTTAAAATGTACAGTTCTTGCGCATCTTCTCCTTTTTGTTTAACAACATTATTAATGGTGTTAGTATAATACTCTATTGCTTTTCCATAATTATTGAACATAACTCCTGAATTATAATTTGTTGATAAGTTCAGTAGACGTTTTTGATCTTTCGAATCAAGTACCAGCTCTCCCAGTTCACTGATTATACTATTAATATCATTCATATAATTTCTCTCTTTAGAAGAAAGTTTAATTAATTCATCGGAATTGTTAATCTTTTTTCTTCTCACTAAAAACTGCATATAGGTCATTAGTAAAGAGAGCTTTGAAACATATCCCCTGATCAATTCTCCAGCAAAAATTGTATCATCAAATTTATTCAGAGCTTTCTCCATAATCCCTTCCAGCCGCTCAAGCTCTGCATCAGTACACTGTTCGGGACTATCTTTCCATGCATTCAATTGATCTTGGCACTGCTTGCTCAAACTCGTTCCATACATATGATATATATATGCATCCTCAAACCCTCCTCTTTTCATAATACTTTCGGCGACCTCACACCACTCAATAGATTTCCTACTATTTTCCATCATTTTTAGCGAAGCCGTAGATGCTTTATATAGTCTCCCCATATGTCCGCAAATATGAGCTGCCATTTTAAAGTACAGTTCATTATTAGTAACTGATATCTGATCCACAGTCTTCTTTACTCCTTCTGCAAGCATACACATAACTTCTTCTTTCGATTCTTGCGAAGGTAGAGCAAGAATCAATGGAGAGAACTCCGAAACATCTGTGTAACCATTTTCATCAACATCTATTGCATTTTTATAAATGAACAATCGTTCAAAAAGAGTTTTATAATATAATGTTACCCCATTTGAGTTAATTTCCAATAATTTTATTATTAATTTTTCTAGAACATTCCGTAAATTTTCCTGATATTCTGTTTTAAATAATTTTTCGGAGCATTGTTTTATAAGTTCTCTGCTAATTAAATTGTGCTTTTCTCTATATAATTTTACCTGCAGGGTCTCATCATAACTTCCTATAAACGCATCCTTTGCATACGGATACTTTTCTAAATAATCAGAATTCACAGACAATGGTATATATTTCCTTACAATATCTTTTGTTACACCAATTCTCCCATAACAATTGATAATAGACAATATTAATAAAAAATCTAGCTCTGGTTCCGAATCAACCCTTTCTATAATTCGTTTAACATACTGCGGCACACCATTAAACTGTTCATCCTGATAATAAAGACCAATCAAAAACGGGCATCTCATTCCACTGTTTTTAGGAAAAACCTCATCAAAATGTTCATTCTTATATTTAAGTATCTCGTTAGTTAAATTCGACTGATTTTCAAAACGGCTTTTAAGTATCCCCACTGTTTCTCTTGTAAGAGAATTAAGCTTATATGTATTTTGAGCTTTACCTCGCATTCCTGGGCCTAGCCTCCTCACCACCAATAAAGCGTATGGTCGATCAACAAGTCCCATCTCATTCTCTAAATTCTCTAACTCACTAATTGAAAAACTACTTTCATCCGCAATAAGAAAGACGCCTTTTCTTGAATGATTATCATAAAGATTTTGTATCAAGGGTTTAATTTTGCCATACTCATAGTGCTTCAAAATTAACGTTGGATACTCTTTATGCATTTTCCATGCAATACTTTTTGCAGTAGTTGTTCCCCCAAATCCCGCATCATGCAGAAGATAAAAGATTGCTTGTCTTGGATTTTCCTGCTTAGCACCTAATACAGTCTTTATTTTATTTATCATAATTTTATATATTTCATGATCCATCAACTCCAGAATTTTCTTTGTATAAAACAAACTCCATGCTGCCTGACCTCCCAGATAAAAAGATTCCAACTCCTCTTTCTGATGTTCCAAATCCATCCCAATATCAGAAATCAGAACCTCAAAATAATCCTCCAGATTCACATATAAATTCGAATTCAGCTTTACTAAACCATTATCAGCTGGGAACTGCATACTGTCATACTTCTTTATTTCCAGAAAATCTTCTGAGTGCTCACTGTATTTTCTAAAAAAATGTGCCATCGAAATTTGATAAATATCATAGCAGTCTGTAACCGCCTTTCCTCTGGAATCCAAAAATATATTCTGTAACTCTCGTTCAATTTTTCGCTTGTCATATGCCCCCAACATTACAAATCGCGCTCGCTCAGAAAAACGATCCCATACAATTTTCATCAACTCTTTATCCAATACATCCGGCCTTTTTATAAAAACGAAGATAATATCACCATTCGAATTCTCATATAATTTACGAGTAACTTCTGAGAAGATATCTTTCATCTCTCTTAAATTCATCGGTGATTGCTCATCATCCAGTGAAAAAATCATTTTTTCACCAATATGTATCCAGCTCGTCGTTCCTCTTCTCAATACAGATTCTCTGATTATACCGTAATTCCCAGATAAATCTTTAATATTCTGCCTATGAGTATTGCTTCTCAGGCCTCCTTGCTCAGAATACCCATCATAATCAAAAATAACATCCCACTGAAGCTCTGTAATCGAACTCTTATCTTGGTTACTCACATCATGAAGTGCATCCGCAACCAAAACATATGTATTTTCCGTTGTGTTAAACCGATTCACTTTTTCAAAAAAATCATTAAAATCAAAAATGGGTGCTTCAAATACAGGAACTGTTACATTGTCTATTTCCAATTCACGCAAAACTCTATTAAAATTATCCCTAAACCTCCATATATCCCTCAGATACATTGTCATTTGAAGACTCGGATAGTTAATATTTTTACTACCATTCTGGATTGCCTGTTCACATAGTACAGAAAAATCTTCCTGCTCCGAATTGTCTAACTCCAACAATTTTTCTACATATTTCCTCAAAATATTCAAGCCCACCTGATTAAAGGACTCCACATCAATTTTTTCGATTTGTGATACTCCTTTCAACATTCGCTGAAATCGAGCAACAATATCTTGCGATTCATCCTCTTTTTCTCCAACAGAAAGTTTTACTTGATACTTCTTGTTCCCATCTATCCCTGAAACCGCATAATAATCGATTCCCCAATTCATACTTCCCGGACGATATACGTAAGGTATCAAACTATATTCATCTCTATCAGTATCATAAGTACCTACTAAACATGACATTACAGAATATCCATCCATCTTAAAGCCGCCGGAAACAATTTCCAGAATATCCTCCGTTAATGGATGAACTCCTAATTGGTGAGAATGTCCACATAAATATGCTGTTATTTTTTTATTAGAGAATAATTTCATAATCCGTCTTTTATCTGAATCCACAAGATAATCAAGTGAATGATGTCCAAGAACAAATACGGGCTTTCCACCTTTTATGCAATCAAATAGGCTAATCAATTGCGGCTCGCACAAATATAACTGATGTTCATCATTATCATCGCAGGATGTAATGCATGTATTAAGCATAACAATCTCTACATCATCCGTATGTATAATTTGGTGTGGATAATCTCCTTTTTTCTTCATCCCAAGAATATTTTCTCGATTTTGATAATATCCATCAAAAGCTTTGATAAGCAGACTTCTACTCTCATCATCTGCAAATTCACTTTCAAAAGTAACCTCTTGCTGATCTTTATCACGAATATCAGCTATCTCTCTTTTCCTATGTCTCAATGTTCTTGGAATATCATGATTGCCACATACCCAAAAAATATTCTCTTTATCTTCTATTATTTCGGTATCCATTAACAACTCTTTTATCCTTTGTTGTGCCAGAGAATAATCATAACAATCTGCTACATCTCCCGTTATAAAAATATACTTAAATTTCCCGTTTTTTGTTTCCTCTTTTAGTGTTTCCTTTAGACTGTTAAGCGTAAAACTTATATCAAACCCTTCACTTATTTTGAAATGTAAATCAGATATATGTAGCCATTTAAATTTATTCATATTTTTCCCTATATAATGTTTATGAAAACTTAAACACCATATTTCCTTTCTCATAATAGTTTAATACAGTAGTACAAATACATTTAAATACTGTAGATTTTTGATATTTTCCTGTCACCTTAACCACTCTAAGGTACCATAAGCTGAATTTCGTTCATCTTACTCTATTCATTTAGGTAATTACCATTTTGTATGCACGCTTTCTTTGTGTCCTCAAGCAATTCCATAATTTCTTATTTAACTGTACATTATCATCTTTGAATTTTTTTTATCTTGCCTTCCCCAAAATCTATATCTTCATCTATCTCCATACTATCTTCTTTAATTGCTGCTCCACATACACTACAAATTTTGCATTGGGTCTTACTTTATTACCGCAATACTCACAAGACATCCTTGACTCCTCCTTATACAACTATCCTTTTGTAATATTTCTAGTCAACATCACCAAAAACTCAGAATCTTTGGAAAATAATTTATATAAATATAATACATTTACACACTCTCACTAGTCAATATCAGTATACTTTATTTTTGGTTATGTTCAATCAGCATCCTTGGCTCGTTTTTCTTAATATCCTCCTTCCACAGATAAACCTTCACATGCACTTTTTCCGGATCAACCAGATCCGTTGAAAACTTAACAGAGTGAAAAGAATTCTCTTCATACATTCTAATCAGCAACTTCTTAAACTCTTCTTCATTTTCTATTTCATTACGATTCGCCACAACTGTCAGATACTGCTCATTGTTCATAATGATACTACTGATTACATCCGGCTCTCCTTCAACTCTCCTTTCTTCCCTCTCCAGTCCGATTCCCAATATCGTAACAACTACAAGCACAAGCACTACAGCAATCACCATCTTCCATTTTCTTCTAATTTTTCTCTTCTTTTCCATTATATTACATCCTCTTTGTTTGCAATCTATACATTGCAATTATATGAGAATTTTATACTAAAATCAATGGCAAAGAATTCGTGTAAATGGAAAGAGGTGAAATCTTTATGGCTCAAAAACTAAAGCAAA
>ERZ1643247.3123-NODE-3123-length-12120-cov-3.085039_pt1 | contig 12120 bp, 9 predicted proteins | sample MGYA00579264_ERZ1643247 | MGnify/ENA primary metagenome ERZ1643247 (study PRJEB29033, sample SAMEA4952262) | chicken gut metagenome | biome: Broiler Chicken; feature: Gastrointestinal Tract; material: Caecum | place: Ireland | collected 2018 | study: Broiler... | reverse complement strand
TAAAATGGCGCGGCGGCTGGGTTTGCCGCTCTACCACTTCACCTTTTTCACACAGCAACTCATCGCCTTTCGCCACCACAGGCAATGGCGTGCCGTCGTTTTCTTCATCGCGCTCTTTGCTGCCTAACAGCGTGCGCCAGCCTGCTTCAGCAAGAAAACGCGCTTTAGCGACAAATTTGCCTTTGGCAATGTCCAGTTCGATAACACACTTGCGGAACACCGCATCCGGGCAGAACTGCATCAAGTACTGACGAGCAATCAGGTTATAGACCTTCGCTTCGTTCTCCGTCAGGTTGATCGCAGAACTCCGTGCGGTCGGAATGATGGCGTGGTGCGCATCGACCTTTTTGTCATCCCAACAGCGGTTGCGTATATCTGGATCTACCACTGGCTGCGGCAACAGATCCGGTGCATGAACGCTGATGGCATTCATCACCGCGTGGCGTCCGGCAAAATTTTCGTACAGTTTCTGGCAGATATCAAGCACGTTCTGCGCGCTCAGACCAAAGCGTTTTGCCGCTTCAATCTGCAACGCCGAAAGCGAAAAAGGCAGCGGCGCGGATTCTGATTCCCGTTTATCGTTATAGCTGGTGACAATAGCCGGTTGACCACTAATGCGGTTAACCACATGCTCCGCCAGTGGACGATGTAACAAGCGCCCTTCTTCATCCTGGTACGGTTCACACGCTTCGCTCGGTTGCCAGATAGCGGTAAACCGCTCATCGGCAGGTGTCACGATATGTGCTTTGACTTCAAAGAAGTCTTTCGCCACGAAGTTTTCAATCTCTTCATCGCGGCGCACCACCAGCCCAAGCACGGGCGTCTGCACGCGTCCCACGGAAAGTACGCCCTGATAACCGGCATTGCGACCGAGAATGGTATACGCACGGGTCATATTGATGCCGTACAGCCAGTCGGCACGCGCTCGCGCCAGCGCAGAAACGCACAGCGGTACAAACTCACTGTTGGAACGAAGACGGTCGATCGCCCGCTCAACCGCCTGCGGGTTCAGGTCGTTTATCAAGCAACGCTGCACCTGCTGGCGCTTTTCCGGTGCCAGTTGCAGATAGTCCAGCACTTCATCCACCAGCAATTGCCCTTCACGATCCGGGTCCCCGGCGTGAACGATTTCGCTGGCTTCATGCAGGAAGCGTTTGATGACGTTAAGTTGTTTGGTCACGGAGGGTCGGGGCTGTAATTGCCACTTTTCCGGGACAATCGGCAAATCCGCAAGATTCCAGCGCGCATAGCGGCTGTCGTAGGCGTCTGGCTGCGCCTGCTCAAGCAGGTGACCGATACACCAGGTCACCACCTGACCATTACCGCACTCGATAAAGCCATCGCCTTTACGGTGCGGTTTGGGCAGGACATCAGCAATGGCGCGCGCCAGACTCGGTTTTTCGGCAATAAACAACCGCATTGAATTAACAGATCTCAACCATGGCACGACCGCCGCGCGCTGGCACCAGTTCGCCAATCGCCGTCAGTTCAATGCCAAACTCGGCGGCTGTAGCTTTAACCTCATTTTCTGCTTCCGGCATGACCGCCAGCAGCAAACCGCCAGAAGTTTGCGGATCGCACAGCAAATCGCGCACTTCACGCGGCATTTCACCCATCAGATGACCGTAGCTGGCAAAGTTACGTTCGGTGCCGCCAGGCACTGCACCCAACTTAATGTACTCTTCAACCCCCGGCAATTTCGGGATCGCGTCATAGTCAACGCGCGCCTGCACACCTGCGCCCTGACACATTTCGCTCAAATGGCCCAGCAGACCAAAGCCCGTTACGTCGGTCATCGCTTTTACGCCTTCAATGTTGGCAAAGGACGCGCCTGCGATGTTCATCCGGCACATCACTTCCGTCGCCAGTCCCTGATGTTCTGGTTTCAACAGTGATTTTTTCTCAGCCGTGGTAAGAACGCCGATCCCCAGCGGTTTCGTCAGGAACAGTTTGCATCCGGCTTGTGCGGTACTGTTTTTCTTCACCCGCTCGGTCGGTACGATCCCCGTTACCGCCAGACCAAAAATCGGCTCCGGCGCATCGATGGAGTGACCGCCAGCCAGCGCAATACCCGCCTGACGGCATGCATAGCGTCCACCTTCGGTCACTTCGCGGGCAATTTCTGGGGAAAGTTTGTTAATCGGCCAGCCGAGGATCGCAATCGCCATAATCGGTTTGCCCCCCATCGCGAAGATATCGCTGATGGCGTTAGTCGCCGCAATGCGGCCAAAATCGAAAGGATTATCAACGATCGGCATAAAGAAGTCGGTGGTACTGATAACGCTGGTGCCATTGCCCAGATCGTACACCGCCGCATCGTCGCGGGTTTCATTACCCACAAGCAAATTCGGATCAACAAACTTCGCCTGCTCACTGTGCAGGATGGTTTCCAACACTTTTGGGGAAATTTTACAGCCGCAACCAGCTCCGTGGCTGTATTGGGTCAAACGAATCGAGTTCTCGCTCATGGACATCTCCTGTCAATGCAATCCGGGTATGGTAACCCTCATTCCGTGAAGTGATAAGTGAGAGTGTCTGAATTCCTGCGCCTTTGCTCACAATCCAGACAGTTTCGCGACAATTATCAGAAATAAGTTACAAACGGCGTCGGGTCCGGGACGTTAATCGACGTAGATGCTTTCAGCTGCGGCGTACCGAGGTAGAGAAAACCGACAATTTTATCCTGCTCACGGCAACCGAATGCTTCACGCACTACCGGACTTTCAGTTAATGCGCCACTGCGCCAGATGCCGCCAAACCCCTGGGCAACTGCTGCCATTTGCATCGCCATGACCGCGCATCCGGCAGACATTTCCTGTTCCCATCGCGGGACTTTATGATTTTCTTCGCATTTCGCCACCACCGTGATGATGAGCGGTGCGCGGAACGGCGCATTACGGGCTTTGTCGATAGCTTTGTCATCACTACCGGCAGCAATCGCCCCCTGTTCCAGTACGGCGCTGAAACGCTCGCGCCCTTCCCCTTCAATCACAAAAAAATGCCACGGTTGCATGGACTTATGGTCCGGCGCACGCATACCCGCACGCAGGATGTTTTGCAGTTGTTCACCCGTTGGCGCGGGTTCAGCCAAGCGGGAGGCGCTACGGCGATTGATCAATAGTTCGAGTGCATCCATTTGATTAACTCCTGTCGTGATATTTATTCACAAAATTAACACGAGAGTGGATTTTGTTACAGCACAGTCCGCAATTCCTGCTGACAAGTACCGGTTGGGTCATTACGATAACCACATCTATTGCGCCTGTGACAGGTGTGACCTTAAGTTGGGAGAATACATGCGAACCCTTTGGCGATTTATTGCCGGATTTTTTAAATGGACGTGGCGTCTGCTGAATTTCGTCCGTGAAATGGTACTTAACCTGTTCTTTATTTTCCTCGTACTGGTTGGTGTGGGGATTTGGATGCAGGTCAGTGGTGGTGATTCGAAAGAAACGGCCAGTCGTGGCGCACTGCTGCTGGACATTTCTGGTGTGATCGTCGATAAACCCGACAGTTCTCAGCGGTTTAGTAAATTAAGCCGCCAGCTGCTTGGTGCCAGTTCCGATCGTCTGCAGGAAAACTCACTGTTTGATATCGTCAACACTATTCGCCAGGCGAAGGACGACCGCAATATCACCGGTATTGTGATGGATCTGAAAAACTTCGCAGGCGGCGACCAACCGTCTATGCAGTACATCGGCAAAGCTCTGAAAGAGTTTCGTGACAGCGGGAAACCGGTTTATGCCGTTGGCGAGAACTACAGCCAGGGGCAATATTATCTCGCCAGTTTCGCCAATAAAATTTGGCTGTCTCCGCAAGGCGTGGTTGATCTGCACGGCTTTGCCACCAACGGTCTGTACTACAAATCGTTGCTGGATAAGCTGAAAGTTTCCACCCATGTGTTCCGCGTGGGTACGTATAAATCTGCCGTTGAACCGTTTATTCGTGATGATATGTCACCGGCAGCCCGCGAAGCTGACAGCCGCTGGATTGGTGAGCTGTGGCAAAACTATCTGAATACTGTTGCCGCTAACCGGCAGATCCCTGCTGAGCAGGTATTCCCTGGCGCGCAAGGGTTGCTTGAGGGTTTAACCAAAACCGGTGGCGATACCGCGAAATATGCACTGGAAAACAAGCTGGTCGATGCACTGGCATCGAGTGCGGAAATCGAAAAAGCACTGACCAAAGAATTCGGCTGGAGTAAGACTGATAAAAATTATCGCGCCATCAGTTATTACGATTACGCATTGAAAACGCCGGCAGATACCGGTGACAGCATCGGTGTCGTCTTTGCTAATGGCGCAATTATGGATGGCGAGGAAACTCAGGGGAATGTTGGCGGTGATACCACTGCGGCACAAATCCGCGACGCTCGCCTTGACCCGAAAGTGAAAGCGATTGTCCTGCGTGTTAATAGCCCAGGCGGCAGCGTTACCGCGTCTGAAGTGATTCGCGCTGAACTGGCAGCAGCCCGGGCAGCGGGTAAGCCTGTGGTTGTATCGATGGGCGGCATGGCGGCATCTGGTGGTTACTGGATTTCCACGCCAGCTAATTACATTGTGGCTAACCCCAGCACCCTGACCGGTTCTATCGGTATCTTCGGCGTGATCACCACCGTAGAAAATAGTCTGGATTCGATTGGTGTTCATACTGATGGTGTCTCAACTTCACCGCTGGCGGATGTTTCTATCACCAGGGCACTGCCGCCGGAAGCGCAGCTGATGATGCAGTTAAGCATTGAGAATGGCTATAAACGCTTTATCACGCTGGTTGCTGATGCGCGTCATTCGACGCCGGAGCAGATTGATAAAATTGCCCAGGGCCACGTCTGGACCGGTCAGGATGCAAAAGCTAACGGGCTGGTCGATAGGCTCGGGGATTTCGATGATGCGGTCGCCAAAGCAGCAGAGCTGGCAAAAGTGAAACAGTGGCATCTGGAATATTACGTTGATGAACCGACCTTCTTCGACAAAGTGATGGACAACATGTCTGGTTCTGTCCGGGCAATGTTGCCAGATGCGTTCCAGGCCATGTTACCTGCACCGCTGGCCTCGGTAGCCTCTACCGTTAAAAGTGAAAGTGACAAGCTGGCCGCGTTTAATGACCCACAAAACCGTTATGCGTTTTGCCTGACCTGCGCCAACATGCGTTAAGTCTTGTACTGAGTGGCCGACAGATCGTCGGCCACATTATTTTTTACGTCGACGAATCCTCTTCCCGCTGTTTCGCCCCATATTTCCTTATCCGCATAGTATCAGGTGCGCTCCCCCTGCCTCACGTATATACTTTTGCTCTTTCGATATCATTCATATCAATATCATGCAAAAGAAATCAATTTACGTTGCCTACACGGGCGGGACCATCGGGATGCAGCGTTCCGAGCAGGGTTATATACCGGTGTCAGGTCATCTACAACGCCAACTGGCGCTGATGCCGGAATTCCATCGCCCGGAGATGCCAGATTTCACCATTCATGAATATACGCCGTTGATGGATTCTTCTGATATGACTCCAGAAGACTGGCAGCATATTGCTGAAGATATTAAAGCGCACTATGACGACTATGATGGTTTTGTCATTCTGCACGGCACCGACACGATGGCGTATACCGCCTCTGCGCTGTCGTTCATGCTCGAGAATCTCGGTAAACCGGTCATTGTGACAGGGTCACAAATCCCGCTGGCTGAGTTACGCTCTGACGGACAAATTAATCTGCTGAATGCGTTGTACGTTGCGGCGAATTATCCGATCAACGAAGTAACGCTCTTTTTCAATAACCGATTGTATCGCGGCAACCGCACTACCAAAGCCCATGCCGATGGTTTTGATGCGTTTGCCTCTCCAAACCTTCCTCCGTTACTGGAAGCAGGTATCCATATTCGTCGTTTGAATACGCCACCCGCCCCGCACGGTGAAGGGGAATTAATCGTTCATCCAATCACCCCACAACCAATTGGCGTAGTGACGATTTATCCAGGGATTTCTGCTGACGTCGTGCGCAACTTTCTGCGCCAACCGGTGAAAGCATTGATTCTGCGCTCCTATGGCGTGGGTAATGCGCCACAAAACAAAGCCTTCCTGCAGGAATTACAAGAAGCCAGCGATCGCGGTATTGTGGTGGTCAACCTGACACAATGTATGTCCGGTAAAGTGAACATGGGTGGTTATGCCACCGGTAACGCCCTCGCCCATGCCGGCGTAATTGGCGGTGCAGATATGACTGTAGAAGCCACGCTAACCAAACTGCATTACCTGCTTAGCCAGGAACTGGATACTGAAACCATTCGCAAGGCCATGAGCCAAAACCTGCGCGGCGAACTGACGCCGGATGATTAAGGAGACTGTAATGCCCCCTCGCGCCCTGTTACTGGTCGATTTACAAAATGATTTCTGTGCTGGTGGCGCGCTCGCCGTGCCGGAAGGTGACAGTACGGTGGATGTCGCTAACCGCCTGATTGACTGGTGCCAGTCGCGCGGTGAAGCGGTTATCGCCAGTCAGGACTGGCACCCGGCGAATCACGGCAGTTTTGCCAGTCAGCACGGTGTAGAGCCTTATACGCCAGGCCAACTCGACGGTTTGCCACAAACCTTCTGGCCAGATCACTGTGTGCAGAACAGTGAAGGCGCACAATTACATCCGTTACTGCACCAAAAAGCGATCGCAGCGGTGTTCCATAAAGGCGAAAATCCTTTAGTTGACAGTTACAGTGCCTTTTTTGATAACGGCCGTCGGCAGAAAACCTCTCTCGATGACTGGTTACGCGATCATGAAATCGATGAATTGATCGTTATGGGCCTGGCTACTGACTATTGCGTGAAGTTTACCGTGCTGGACGCGTTACAGTTAGGTTATAAGGTAAACGTGATTACCGATGGTTGTCGTGGCGTGAATATCCAGCCCCAGGACAGTGCGCACGCGTTTATGGAGATGTCAGCAGCTGGGGCAACGCTATATACGCTGGCAGACTGGGAAGAGACACAGGGGTAATTTTACGCTGGCCTACAATTCTGTACTGGCATTGTAGGCCAAATAAAACACGTCAGTGGCACATCTGGCAATTGATGCCATCAACGAAAGATTTAATTCACCTCAGAAATCTCTTCCAACGACACCTTCCGCGTTTCGATGCCAAAAATGGAGAGAACCAGCGCACAGAGCAATAACATGACACCAAGTACCATAAACACCGTGATCGACCCATAATGTGTTAATAATGCCGCAACGCCATAGGGCGTGAAGACTGCGACGATCCGTCCGACGGCATTAACGAAACCCGAACCGCGCAGGCGTAAATGCGTTGGCCAAAGCTCCGGGATATAAACCGCCGACGCGAAGCAAACATACATGTATAAAAAGAAGATCATCACCAGTCCATAGATTAAAATCGCCCACTCTGTAGTCTGAATTGAATAGATATAGCCTAACACGGCAATAATAATAAGTAAGGTGGAGCCAAATAACCGACGAGGAAAATGATCAATAATTAATGCCGCAATAAATATTCCTACCGGAGCGCCAATCATAATAACAGCGGTCATTAATATTGATTTATCGACATCAATGCCGGAGTTAACAAATATGGTCGGTATCCATACGGTGATGGTATAAAGCGAAATGTTCATTGCAATTAAAACAGTAATCGCGACTAATGTACGTCGTAACATTTCACCTTTAAACAGGAGCCAGAAAGTACCCTTGATTACTTTAACCTTGCTGTTGCTCTGATACGAAGTAAGCGGGGGTAAACGAATACTCTTCTCTCTTTCAATTTGCTGCTCTACTTCACGAAGTTGGCATTCTGCACCTGCGATTTGCCCTTTCCCTGCCAGCCATCGTGGCGACTCGATAAAGTATTTACCTGAGAGAAACCAGGCTAACAGTATGCCAATACCACCCAGCAGAAACATTATTCGCCAACTAAAAAAAGCGATAACCACCACGCCTATCGCCGCAGACAGCATGGGCGACCAGTTACCAACAAATGAGAGCCGCGCGGACCATTTTCCACGCACCGTCGCGGGGATAAACTCCGTAAATGAGGCATAGCCAACCATAATCAGCGCCCCCATTCCTGTTCCCATCAGGAAGCGAAAGAAGATGAGCCAGTACATATCAGGGACAAAAGCGGCCCCTGTTGCAGCAATACCGACGATGAGAAGATTTATGCGAAACGCCCTGCGCCGCCCAAAGTAGTCACCAATGAGCCCACCGGTAAGGGAGCCGATGAAATAACCAAACATTAATGCCGAGGTAAAGGCGGCATTGAGGAAATTATTTGACCATCCATTGCTTACCAGCTTTGCTAAGACGACATTACCGGAGTAACTCAAAAACCCTGTTAATAACAGACTAAAGCTTATAATACCAAATATACGATAATGAAACCGGGCCAAAGGCAAGCGGTCCAGTCTTGCGCCAATTTGATCATATTGTTCCATTAGGTGCCTCGGATTTGCTAAAAAGGTAGCAATTGCGGCAAATTCACTTGCCGCATCTTTATCATCATTTTATTTCAAGGCGCAGGAACAAATAATATTGACAACGTGTGCTTAAATTACCACACCAGCTGGATATTATTGTCTTTGCAAAATGCTATCCACTCTGCACCCGGTGATTTATCAGTTATTATGTAATTAATATGACTAAAATCAGCTAACTGGACAAAAGCTTTGCGATCAAACTTAGAGTGATCAACCAATAACGCAACTTCTGTCGCCTGACGGATCATTGTCTTTTTGATTTCAGCTTCCGCTTCATTAGAGTCCAGCGCGCCGCTGTTAATATCAAGACCTTTACAACTCATTACCATGATATCGACATGATAGCGCCTGATGATCTCTTTAGTAATTCTTCCTTGCAGTGAAAGTGTATTTTTGTTTAGTTCCCCACCCGTTGAAACGACTTTAATTTCTGACTGAGCCAGAACATGAATCGCTTCCGCCGAGTTGGTTAGCAACGTCAGGCCACTACGGTCCTGTAACAATTTGAGCAATTCCATTACGGTACTACTGGAATCGGCTGCCATGGTGGTTTTATTGTCGATAAAGGGTAGTGCCTTGCGTGCAATAAGCTGCTTCTCTTCATAAAACGATGAAGCGCGCTTATAAAAATGGATATTCTCCGTCAACATCGCTGTATTTAAAACAGCACCACCATAGGTTCTGGTCAAAAAGCCTTCATCTTCCAGCTTCTCAAGATCGCGGCGAATGGTTTCTTCGGTTACCTGAAAAATCCCACTCAAATTTGAGACTGTCACCTTTTTATCGTTGGCAACCATTTGCTTAATTGCCTGAATCCTGTCTTTTGCCGCCACGATTACACCCCTGTATCTTTTTACATCACATTAGCGCGATTATCGCATAACCGATGTTTACTTTCAAAATAACCTGTTTGAATCACAGATTTTCATCACAGTTTTCACAGAAACAGAGGTGAATCGTGTTGAGTATTTAACGCTCCAGGGCCTCTGCCATTTCCCTCATCAATGTTGCGTCTGCATCCGATAAGTTGATATTCAGTGCCGCGACATTTTCGCGTACCTGTTCCGGTGCAGTAGCCCCACTAAGAATGGAGATTAAATCACTCTGTTTTAATATCCACGCCAGTGCCAGAGTGGGAATTGTGCACTGATAACGAGCACAAAGTGGCTGCCACTGTTCAAGCATATCAATCACTTTCAGCATGTTTTCACGCTGGAACCAGACTTTATTTGCCCGAGCGCCGCCCGGAACGTAATCACGAGTGATGGTGCCGGTCAACAATCCCTGCTCTAGCGGGGAATAAACCTGAACCACAATGCCATTATCACGACATAGTGGCAGCAGTTCGTTTTCCATTGCCCGGTCGAGGATACTGTATTTCGCCTGAATAATATCCAGTTCACCATATTGCAGATACTCGCGGATATGGTCAGCATCGACGTTAGCAGCGCCTATAGCGCGAATTTTCCCTTCAGCCTTTAACTCATTAAGCGGCGTAAAAAATGGCGGCACCGACTGCCAGTGCGTCATGTAGATATCGATGTAATCAATACCCAGACGTTGCAAGCTCGCTGCTACCTCTTCGCGGATAGATTCCGGGGAAAGGTTTTTATACAACTGCCGATCGCCAACTTTGTTGAATAAACTTCCTTTTCGTTCCCAGACAATGCCGCATTTGGTTTCTACTACAACCTGTTCACGGGGCAGTTTTTTTAACGCCTGACCGACGATAACTTCACTATTGCCAAAGTTATATCCTGGCGCAGTATCAATCAGATTAATGCCACAACGATGGGCTTCAAGAATCGTATCAATACATATTTGCCGATCGAGATCGCCATTCCATGCAGGACCGCCGCCAATGGCCCATGTCCCCAACCCCATTCGCGAAAGCGTAATATCCGTTGTGCCTAAAGGTATCTTTTTCATTTGCCTTCATTATCCTTCGTATTCTTCCAGCAATTGTTCGACCAGCTTTCTGTTTTTTACGCCGGTGGTGGCACCGACGCTTAGAACCGAGATAGCCGCCGTTGCATTGGCAAAGCGTGCGCATTCACGCAGATTTTTGCCTTCTAACAGTGCCGCAATAAAACCTGAAGCAAAGTTATCGCCCGCGCCAATGGTGTCGATGGCGGTTATTCCTGCGACCGCCGGCACCTTCATCGTCATGTCACCACGCTTGATAAAGCAGCCGTCTTTACCCGTTTTAATCACCACCGTTTTTACGCCGCACGCAAGAAAGCAGTCAGCAATTTCATCCAGTGTCTCTTTCCCGGTGAGTAATTTTGCCTCGGCATAATTAGGAAACAGATAATCGACATAACTCAATGCTTCGCAAATATCATCCAGCGTTTCATTCAACCGCGGTTTGATCATATCGGCACAGATAATCATCTGCCGGGCTTTAGCTTGCGTAAAAATTTCTGTTAGCGCTTTACCATCCAATAGTGGACTGTTGAAAATACTGGCCAGTGATAATAATTTCGCCTGGGAAAACCGAGCAAAATCAACATCGTCAATATTCAATTTCCACAGACTGCCATTACGGTTTGTGACAAACGTCCGCTCGCCATCCTCCGTCACCAGTCCAACGTTAATAGAGGTATCTATGCTGACGTCCTGCTTCAGGCTTTGAATATCAATATTCTCTTTGCGGCAATGGTCGAGAATAAACTGCCCTGCGGCATCTTTACCAATACGGCTCATTAATGCTGTACGATGGCCCAGACGAGAAATAATTGTTGCTTCATTTATTGCATCACCCCCGGTGGTCATTGCGATTCTTTCAAGAGGATAAGAATCCACATCAAAGATATTTTTACTGACCGGTTGCAATGGAATATCAACAATAGCGGCACCTATACAAATAACGTCGAGATTATCCATATCATTATTCCGCTTTGCCATCAGAACCGAACAGTTTAATTTTTTCCAATGCCCGTTCTTTTACGTACTTCACGTTCTAAATGCAGGAAAGGCTGATCCTGGTTTTCTTTCACTGCAACCATTGCGGCCTGACAGAGCTCCGTATGAATGTTGATTTTCGCGATACCCAACGAAATTGCAGTTTTAATGTCGGCATCACTGATCCCCGATGCACCGTGCAAAACCAGCGGAACAGAAACGGCATCGCGTACGCGTTTGACGACCTCAAAGTTCAATTGTGGCTCTGACGTATAAACCCCATGCTGGTTGCCGATGGCGACAGCCAATGAATCACAGCCCGTACGTTCAACAAATTCAGCCGCCTGGTCAGGATCGGTATAGTGATAGCCCGCCAGAGCTTCCTCATAAACGGTTTCATTACCGACATGCCCTAATTCCGCCTCTACCGGAATACCCAGCGGATGGAAGAAATCGACAGCCTCTTTGGTTAAACGAATATTTTCTTCGAAATCAAACGCGGAAGCATCACGCATTAATGAATTCATACCATGAGTCCAGGCGTTATGAATAATCTCCATACTCCGACCATGATCCCAATGAGTTATTACCGGCACCGTTGCTTTTTGTGCCATTGATACCATCATGTGAGAGAAATCTTCAAATGAGGTGTTACCGACAAAACCTGTACCAAAAGAAATAATAACCGGGGATTTCGCTTCTTCGGCTGCGTCGATAACGCCCATCAACATTTCT
>ERZ1643247.3122-NODE-3122-length-12123-cov-4.738979_pt1 | contig 12123 bp, 11 predicted proteins | sample MGYA00579264_ERZ1643247 | MGnify/ENA primary metagenome ERZ1643247 (study PRJEB29033, sample SAMEA4952262) | chicken gut metagenome | biome: Broiler Chicken; feature: Gastrointestinal Tract; material: Caecum | place: Ireland | collected 2018 | study: Broiler... | reverse complement strand
CCTTCTCTGTACGAAGAATCGCTGCTCCTCCCGCAGACACAACGGCGTATCCGTGTACCGCAAGCGTCGTGCATCCGGAAAATCCATCCAGCATAATAGACAGCGTACTTCCCGAACGCTTTGCCGCAGTCTGTGCACAGATTTTGCCCTTCATCGAACACACTTTTGTCCGTGCATCGGCAATCTCATAGAGGTGGAGAAGCGCATCTTTCCCGTAATCGTATTCTGCACAGTCGTCACGCCCTGTTACCAAGATTGTATTGTCCCGTACAAAAAGCGGCATTGTCAGTTCATCGTATGTTTCTTTATACCATGCTCCGCCTGTTTTTCTCTCCCCAGTTAATAAGTTGGTATACACACCTTTGGGCAGATAATAAGAAACGCTTCCGTCCTCTGCAAAGACAGGTGCGACCAAAAGGCTGTCCCCCATCATATACTGGCGATCCAAAAATGCACATGTCTCGTCTTCCGGAAATTCTAAGACCATCGGCCGCATCATCGGGATACCGGTGCGGCTGGTATCACACCCTTGCGTAAACAAATAGGGCATCAGGGAGAGCTTGAGGCGGGTAAACTTCCTTGCAACAGCAACGCAGGAATCTCCAAACAGCCACGGGACTTTATATGCGCCCGAACCATGGTAGCGCGAGTGGCTGGACAATAGCCCAAATTGCGTCCATCGGTTGTAAAGGTCTGCCGAAGTCCCGTCTTCAAATCCGCCGATATCATGGCTCCAGTATCCAAAACCCGACAAGGCAAAGGAAAGGCCGCCGCGGAGAGTCTCCGCCATGGAAGGGTACGTTGAAACGCAGTCCCCTCCCCAGTGGACCGGATATTTCTGCGTCCCAGCAGTTGCGCTTCGGGCAAAGACAACCGCCTCCCCTTTCCCGCGTTTGCGTTCCAAAAGTTCAAAGACGGCGCGATTGTATAGTTCCGCATAGTAGTTGTGCATCTTTTTGGGATCCGAACCATCAAAATAGCTGACCGTCGTCGGAATCCGTTCCCCGAAATCCGTCTTAAAGCAGTCGACCCCCATATCCAGCAAGCGCTCAAGATGATCCTGATACCATTTTACGGCATCCGGATTCGTAAAATCGACAAGCGCCGTACCGGATTGCCATTCATCGCGCTGATACACCGAACCGTCTGGATTTTGCAGGAAATAGCCGTGCTCCAGCCCCTCGTCAAACAAAGGTGATTTCTGCCCAATATAGGGATTGATCCAAACGCAGACCCGGATCCCCCGCGTATGTATATCCTTCAGCATGCGCTCCGGATCTGTAAAAGTATGACGGTTCCACTTAAAGTTGCACCACTCAAATTCTTCCATCCAACAACAATCAAAATGGAATACACTTACCGGTATGCCCGATTGCTCCATTCCATCCAAGAAGCGCGTTACCGTATCCGTGTCATAATCCGTCAAAAAGGATGTGGAAAGCCACAATCCAAACGACCATGCCGGTGGCAGCGCCGGTTTTCCGGTCAGATCGGTATAAAGCGCAAGCGTACGCTTCATACTGCCTCCGCCGATTACGCAATAAGAAAGGGATTCCCCTTCTACCGAAAATTGTACCCGGTTCACCTTCTCGCTTGCAATTTCATACGAGATATCCTCAGGCTGCATAGTAAATACGCCATAGCCGCGGTTGGTAAGATAAAAGGGGATATTCTTATACGCCTGATCGCTGCTGGTTCCGCCATCACGGTTGGCTATCTCCACAGATTGCCCGTTTTTCACAAAGGCAGTAAAGCGCTCTCCTAATCCATAAACATATTCTCCGACAGATAGAGTGAGTTCCTCTTTCATATATGGCGTTTTGCCTTTATAAACCGCATATCCAAGCGCTTTGTCCAAACTCTGGGTCAAAAGTGTTTCTTTATAGTAAAAACGCATGGCGAAAGGAGCCGGATGCTTGGTTATCCTCACAGACGTATCCCCGCTTGCAAACACAAGCTCCTTATCCGTCTCCTCGATCCGGACATCTGCCTTGGTTCGGTTTATAGAAAAAGCCGGCCCTTTGGGCACCGCACCTTTAAAATGATATGCATGCACCTCTATGATGTCGTTGCGCGGCGCGGTGAATTCAATGGTGATGGTTCCACCGTTCAAACAGTTCCCTTTGTTCTCCATCGTCATGCAGGGTGCATAAACTGTCAGTTTTCCAGCTTCTACGCGGCTGTCATATGCAATTTTCGGAAATTGCAGCTGCATTCCATCCCTAATAAGCCAGTATCCATTTGTAAATCTCACGGCAGCTCCGTCCTTTCATTTAAAATGATATCTCCAATTTCGGAAGGATGGGCAACAATCCGGTCTGCACCGTTTTCTTCCAGTTCCATCCGATCTCGAAATCCCCACAGCACGCCCAGCGTGTAGAGGCCGGCCGCTCTTCCGGTTAACATATCTGTCTTGGTATCCCCCACATAAGTGCAGTCGGACGGCTGAATCCCCATTTCCTCCAAAAGCCGGTATGCTCCCGCAGGATCTGGTTTCCGCGGCGTATCATCGCGCTGTCCCCGGCAATACAGGATACGCGTACCGAACAAAGCCTTTACGATTTTCTGCGTTGTACGATCCGGCTTGTTGGAAAGCACTGCTGTTATCACATTGTGCCGGCGCAGCCGGTCCAACAGTTCCACAATCCCATCATATGGTTTGGTGAGATAAAGCGCGTCTGCGTCATATCCATCATTATAAAGCGGTGCTACCCGCGCGAAATTTTCTTCCGTATCGGCCCCTACTGACCGCAGCATCCCGTGCACAAGTCGTTTGGCGCCATTCCCAACCAGATAGCGGTACTCTTCCTTCGGGATTTCGGGAAGCCCGCTCTTTGCAAGGGCAAGATTGGCAAAATAAGCGATAGAAGAAAGTGTGTCTGCAAGTGTACCATCCAAATCAAAAATTACGCCTTTCATCCCTTTTATGCCTCAAATTGTGCCGTCAAAACCGAGTGCGGCGGCATCTCCAATGTGACATGTTTTTCTCCATACGCGATATCCGCCTTACGGACGACATCCAGCGTATTGGCGGCAACAACTACAACCGTCCCATCCGGATTTTTAGCACATATGCTGTTGGGGGAAAGGCCGCCTTCCGCTTTTAGGATAACGGCGCCTGGTTTTATAAATGCAGAAAAATGCCGCATGATATAAAATTCCGGATTTAATCGATATGTATCGGAATCAGGAAGAATGGTAATCATAGCATTCTGTTTCCAGCCCCATGTGCTCTCGCCGCCTTCAGGCAGCACCATATTCCAGTAAACATATGCCTCTGCACCGTTTTTCAAATAGTGGAACAGCAAAGACGCGACATATTCCGCATATTCAAAGGTATTTTCGCCGTCTCCGCATTCATTCTCTGTCTGCATCAGGCGAAGTTCCGGATATGCCTGATGCGTACGCGCAATCGCATATTTCCCCGCCCATTGGAAACCGGCGCCTTTTAAACATGCACGCGTCTGATTATCGGCTAATACGATATTTACATAGCGATCAAAAGATCCTTCATTGATCGTGCCGAACCAAAGTTCCGTATCGTCGCCGGCTGCGCGGAATGCAGGAGCTAAATCCTCTTTAATAAAATCCCGCATAAGAGATGGCTCCCACACACAAGACGGGAATTTCTGGTCTGCGACCGGTTCATTCTGGACATGGATCTGTTCGATTCGCACGCCCTCTTTCCGGTAAGCGGCAAGGTATTTTAAAAAGTACTTCGCATATGCCTTGCGCGTCTTTTCGTCATCACAAAGGCGCCCGAAATTGCAGGCTTTTTTTGTTTTCATCCAGGTCGGCGGACTCCACGGAGAAGCGAATAAATGCATATCCGGACAGAGTGCAAGCGCATCTTTCAGATAGGGAAGCAGATACATCCGATCGCGCGCAATGGAGAAATCCTTCAGTTCATAATCTCCATCCGTTTCATCATAGCTGTACCACGAAAGCGCATAGTCGCTTGCACCAATAGGCAGCCGTCCCATTGTAAAGCCACAGCCCTCTTCGCCAAATAGAAGGGACAACACCTCTTGCTTTTTTTCTGTAGAAAGCTTTTGCAGAACCGCCCCACCGATTTCATTAAAGCAGCCGCCAAAACCGCGAAAGCTCTGCTGTGTTTCATCGGAAATGAGAAGTTGCGTATCTGCCGGCCCTTCGACCGGGGACCCCTCTTGCCAAAAGGCGTCTTTTGTTGTGATAATTGGTTTGATCATTGCTGTTTTCCTCCCTTTGTCCTTTCATTTCTTTGCTGAAATTTTCCCGTAAACCATACCAACGCCTTTTCCGGTAAAAACCGTTCAAGGAAATGGATAGCTTTCATTGAAAAGCCCGGTATAATGACCAATTTCCCGTGTGATGCACCGGAAACCGCCGCCTCGGCGGCTTTTTCAGGCAAGATCCCGCGTACGGCAAACCGGACGTGAGCCGTGTCCGAAAAATCCGTATCCACCGGGCCGGGACAGAGCACGCTTATTGTCACATTGTGCTTCTTTGCCCGCAGTTCCCCGCTGATCCCTTCGCTAAGACGAAGGATATACGCTTTGGTCGCATAATAGACCGCCATCCCTGTGCCGGGCAAAAAAGCGGCAGAAGACGCTACATTTAACACCGTGCCATAGCCTTTTTCCACAAACTGCCGTATGAACCGTTTGGTAAAAAACTGTACGGCGCGCACATTTAGATCGAGCATAGAAAACTCACGCTGTTCATCTGTTTCCGTAAAATCTCCGCACAAGCCGAATCCCGCATTGTTTACAAGCAGATCCACCGGCAGCGTCTTGACCTGCTCGAAGACTGCTTCACATTGCATTGGATCCGTCAGATCTGCTTCTATTAATATCGGTTGATTGTGCAAACCGGAAGCAGTCGCTTCCAGCGTGGATAGGCGCCGTCCGACCAATATCAGCCTGCACCCGTCTGCATCCAGCTTTTGTGAAATAGCGCGTCCTATCCCTCCGCCTGCTCCGGTAACCAAAGCCCATGTAAATGTCCGTTCCATTCCATCCTCCTTACCGCGCATCCCCCATGGTGAAGACATACCCTTTGGGAAAATGCATCCGAATATAGCATGCCATTTCTGCGCGTCCATACGCATGTGTGGAGTGGATATTCAGTTTTTGAGGGAATTTTTGATTGCGTACCATCCATTTGAGTACATCAAGCCCGGTAAACCGCTCTCCCAAAGCGTAGTCAAGCGAAACGGTGTCATATACCTTGGTGCCCAGTTCAAAAATGCAGTCCTCAAAACTCCGCACCAAAACATACCCTTCCGGTTCGCGCCTTATATCATCTAAAAACAATTTCATTGTACCCGCACCGCCTGCCTTTGTAAAGTATTTCTGTAAAATCACGCCGATATAAAGATAGGATTTTTAACAAAAAACCGCTGTGATATACTTGTCATTTTACGCTTAAAAAGGGCTTTCTGCAATCCCCAACCCAAGAAAAGCATATCGCCGAAAAAAGGCTGCGCTGTACTGTCGTCTTTCTGCCTGCATATAATAAAATTCCAGCCGGAATACGATTTTTCCGTACAATACGGCATAGCCCCCTGCGGCAGCTGCCGCAGGGGGCTGTATGTCAAGGTAACAGATCCTGCATTACAAATATCCTTATTTTACACCGGCAATAAATCCGCCGCCGATCAACACATTTCCATCATAAATGACCAGCGACTGCCCTTTTGACACTGCGCGCTGCGGCTCACAAAACTGTACTACAGCATCGCTGCCGTCCAAAAGGGTAATCTCTGCTTCTACCGGCTTTGCGACAGAGCGGATTTTTACCTGCCCCATAAACTTCCCGGATGGGAAATCCCCCGCAGTTGCCGTGATGTCAGACAAAAATGCCGTCTTAGAAAGCATTGTGCTATCCATATCTGCAAGATAGATGCAGTTTTGAACAGGATCAATGCTTCTGACATAAACCGGGCGTCCAAGCGCAACGCCTAAGTGCTTACGCTGTCCGACTGTATAGTGCACAATCCCTCTATGACGGCCGCATACGCTGCCGTCCGGCCCGATAAAATCTCCTTCCGGCATTTTCCCGCAGGCACGCTCAATAAAACCGGCATAATCTGTCCCTTCAATGAAGCAATTTTCCTGGCTGTCCGGCGCCGTTGCACAAGACAGCCCTAGGGAAGCGGCAATACGCCGGACCTCATCCTTCTCCATGTTCGCCAGTGGAAAAACCAGCTTAGACAACTCTTTTTGAGAGAGCCGATAAAGCATATAGGACTGGTCACGCTTATCTGAATCCCCGCGGAGCAATTCCACAATGCCGTCTGCACGGCGGTGCAGCTTCGCATAATGGCCCGTCGCCGCAAGGGCGCACCCTTGCCTGTCCGCTTCTTCTATCAAATGGCGGAACTTTATCTTCGGATTGCACACTACGCACGGGTTCGGCGTTATCCCCGTCTGATAAGCGTGAATAAAATAAGAAATAACCGTTTGGCTAAATTCCTCTTTCAAATCAAGTACTGTCAAGGGGATTTCCAAGCTTTCTGCCGCTTCTTGCGCTGCAGCCACTGTTTTGTCGTGCAGATCACTCATCTTCATGACAACCGCACGGACATCATATCCCTGCGTTTTGAGCAAATGAGCACAAACCGTACTATCCACCCCGCCGGAGAGGGCAACCAAAACCTTAGTGCGTATCGCAGGCATGGCAGTCTGTCTCAATTTTGCCGACAAAGGGCTCTGGATCAATCCCTTTTTTGGTATAATAATCAGCAAACGCCGCTTTGATAGCCTGCTCCGCCAAAACCGAACAATGGATCTTAGCCGGCGGCAGACCATCAAGCGCCTCAATCACAGCTTTGTTTGTCAATTTCAAAGCTTCTTCAATCGGTTTCCCCTTAATCATTTCCGTTGCAATAGAACTTGTCGCAATTGCAGCGCCGCAGCCGAATGTTTTGAATTTTACATCCTCAATTTTCCCATCCTTGATTTTCAAAAACATTTTCATGATATCGCCGCATTTTGCATTGCCGACTTCACCAACGCCATCTGCATCCGCGATCTCACCGACATTACGCGGATTGGCAAAATGGTCCATAACCTTATCACTGTAAAGCATATAACAACTTCCTTCTTTCATTCAAATTCCGTATCAGTTGTTCCAAATCGGGCTCATTGCGCGCAGCGTCTCAATAACCCTTGGCACGCATTCTAAAATATAATCAATATCCGCGTCTGTTGTCTCCTCATTGATCGAGAGCCTTAATGAGCCATGCGCAATTTCGTGCGGCAAGCCGATTGCCATCAGCACATGCGAGGGATCCAGCGATCCAGACGTACAAGCCGAGCCGGATGAGCCGCAGATTCCCATCATATCAAGCCGAAGCAAAAGCGCTTCCCCTTCAACTGCCTCAAAGGAAATGTTGACGTTACCTGCAAGACGGCGTTCCCTTCCCCCATTCAACCGGGTTTTGGGCACGGCGGACAAAATCCCGTCGATCAAACGATCACGCTTTTGCCGTATTTTCTCCATACGTTCCGCAATGCCTGCAGCCGCCATCTCCATCGCAACGCCCAATCCAACGATAGAGGCAAGGTTTTCCGTACCGCCGCGGCGGTTGCGCTCCTGTGCACCTCCGTCTATAAAATTCACCATGCGCACACCCTTGCGTACAAAGAGTGCGCCAACGCCTTTCGGCGCATGTATTTTGTGCCCGGACAGCGACAACATATCGATATTTTGTGCTTTTACATCGATTTCCACGTGGCCGACCGCTTGCACTGCGTCGGTATGGAACAAAACACCTGCATCCCGGCAGACTTGTCCAATCTCAGAAATAGGCTGAATCGTACCGATCTCATTATTCGCATACATAACAGAAACCATCGCTGTTTTTTCTGTAATTGCATTTTTCACCTGCTCTGCCGTAACATATCCCTCTGAGTCCACCGGAAGATAGATTATCTCAAATCCCTGACGCTTTAGATGTTCACACGTATGCAAAACCGCATGATGCTCAAAATTGGTCGTAATAATCTGGTTTTTCCCTTTTTGCCCCATCAGTTCGGCGGTACTTTTCAGCGCCCAGTTGTCGCTCTCCGTACCACATCCTGTAAAATAAATTTCCGTAGGCTCTGCCCCGATAGCGGCAGCAACTTTTTGCCGGGCGATCTCGATGGCCTTTCGTGCGTCCCTGCCAATGGAGTAAATACTGGACGGATTTCCATACTGCTCTGTCAAATAGGGAACCATCGCATCAAATACTGCCGGACTTATTTTTGTGGTCGCAGCATTGTCCGCATAAACAAATCGTTTCAAGAAGATGCTCCTCCTTTTATACAGCAAAGATCGATTTCCGCCGGCCGTCATAAAGAGTGCAGCCGCAAACCCTATCCGGGCGGTCGCCGGTATATTTTCACTTGTCTTTCCTGACGGTTTTTATTATATACTAAATTAGTAGGAAAATCAACCGTATCATCGCAACTTTTGATATGCAGCCACAGCCATTTCGTCACAGCGTTCATTTTCCGGATGGCCGGCATGGCCCTTCACCCATTGAAACGTCACTTCATGTATGGAAAGAAGCCGCAGCAGCTCTTCCCAAAGGTCCGGATTCTGTGCTTTTTCCTTTTTATTCCGCATCCACCCCTGCGACTGCCACTTTTTCGCCCACCCCAGCGTGACGGCATCCGCTACATATTTGGAATCCGTAACCACCGTCACACGGCACGGGCGTTTTAGGGCCTGTAATCCCCGAATAACAGCCGTCAGCTCCATACGGTTGTTTGTCGTGCTGCTTTCTCCGCCGGAGAGTTCCTTTTTAACGCCGCGCGAAGAAAGGATTGTCCCCCATCCTCCAGGGCCCGGATTTCCGCTGCACGCACCATCCGTATAAATTGTCACATCATCTTTCATTTGCAATCCCTCATCATTTTGTTCTTTTTATCATACCATATTCCGTCCATGCAAACAATCTATAGAGGAAAAGCCATCGTGGAAACTTTGTAAAATGAAACGTACTTTCCTTTTTGCGCGGCACCCCTTTTATGTATAGAATCTTAACAAATCTAAACAGAAAATGCCTCACATCCCGCGTCTAAATCATTCGTTTAGCATGTACGGCGGTATTTTTCCCGTCATATCAACCCGGATAAATCTCTGTAGGTATAATGAAAAAAGGACTGCCCATATGATTCCGTCAGCACCTGGACTATCCCTTTGTTCTATACAGCAGGCCCCTTTTATTTGGGCTTTTGCCTTTGCTGTCCATCCTGCTCATAAAAAGAGGCGCCGCTTAAAGCGGCGCCTCTTTTTATGAGCAGATCTGTAAGCCGGGTTCTGTCGCGTACGGCAATCTATCTTGGCGGCAGGTCGCCCTGCGCGCTCTTCGCCACCCGTCGGGACCGTCGGACCAACGAATCCATCCCAATCGGTGTTGCATCGGATAGGGTTTACATGGCCGTATACTCTCGCATACGCCGGTGAGCTCTTACCTCGCCTTTCCATCCTTACCGCAGACGCGGCGGTTTCTTTCTGTTGCACTTGCCCTGGAGTCGCCTCCGGCTGCTGTTAGCAGTTATCCTGTCCTGTGATGCCCGGACTTTCCTCACGGTTAAAACCGCGCTGCCGTACAATCTCCTCTTTTTTATTATAGCAAAAAAAATTTTTTCGTCAATCAGTCCGTATTGGTCATAATGAATTTACAAAATCGCAATATGGAGCAAGATGGGGGTGGTATACTGATATCCAACAAACAAGAGGGGACAGAAGGGCTTTATGAATTGGTTGATGCGCTTTTTTAACTGGTGGGCTCGTTTTATGAGCGGCCGATACGGAATGGATCAGCTCGGCATGGCGACAGCGGTGGTGTATTTGATTGTTGCGTTCCTTTCCGGCTTGTTCCGCAGCCCAATTTTGCAGCTTATATCTCTTGCGCTGTTGGCGCTGTTTGTTTTCCGTTCCTTTTCAAAAAAAGCGTCCAAACGCTATCAGGAAAATCAGGTGTTCTTAAAAATATGGCGGCCAATTTGGTCGTGGGTGCGTCATCCCGCCCAAACTTGGAAAGAGCACCGCCATTATAAATATTACCATTGCCCAACCTGTCGGCAGACGCTGCGCGTTCCGCGCAAAAAAGGGAAAATCCGTATACGCTGCCCCAAATGCGGCACGGAATTTATCAAAAAAACCTAAAAAATGTCCGCAGCCATTTGACTGCGGACATTTTTCGTTATATGATGACTATGGTCTTTGATATCGCCTCTTTATTTTATCTTTTACTGTTTGGAAAGGTGATGGAAGCAATGTTTTCTTTTAAAATCAATACAGAATGTAAACTCCCTCCAATTGGATACGGTACGTATAAAAGCGTTGGCGGTGATTACACTGCTATTTTTCGAGAAGCACTCCGGCAAGGATACCGTTACATCGACACCGCTTCATTTTATGGAAATGAGGTAGAAATTGGAACAGCAATCAAGGAAAGCGGGTTGAAACGGACGGATTTGTTCCTCGCTTCTAAAGTATGGAAAACGGAGATGGGGTATGACGAAACACTGCGTGCTGCGGAGCATTCTCTCAGCCGGCTTGGTACCGACTACTTGGATTTATATCTCATCCACTGGCCGCGGCCCGACCTTCAAATGTCCGAATGGGAAAAACTCGACCGTGAAACATGGCGCGCGATGGAGCGGCTTTGGGATGAAGGCGTGCTGCGCGCAATCGGCGTAAGCAATTTCCTGCCCCACCACATTGAAAACCTTGCCGTCACAGGTAACGTCGCACCTGCCGTAAACCAGATTGAATTCCATCCCGGTTATCCGCAGCTCGAAACCGTTGCTTACTGCCACACACAAAATATCCTTCCACAGGCGTGGAGCCCGCTTGGACGTACCCGTGTGTTGGCGCACCCACTCATCCAAACGCTCTCAGAAAACTATGGCAAAACGCCGGCACAGATTTGTTTAAATTATGCGCTGATGCACGGCGTTATGCCGCTGCCGAAAGCCTCTTCCCCGGAACGCATGCGTGAAAATTTAGATGCCGCTTCTTTTTCTATGGAAGCGGAGGATGTTGCAGTGCTTGACGAAATGGAGACCGTCGGTTGGAGCGGCCTCCATCCTGACAAGGAAAGAGCCTTTACTGTATGAGTAAAGCCTCCCCTTTTACGCTCTATGAAAATTGCCGGCTCTGCCCAAGGGAATGCGGTAAAAACCGGCGTGCAGGGCAAATCGGATTTTGTGGGATGGACGCCGCACTGTACATCGCCCGTGCTGCACTGCATTTCTGGGAGGAGCCCTGCCTTTCCGGATCAGAAGGATCCGGCACAGTCTTTTTTTCCGGCTGTAACCTGCGCTGCGTCTATTGTCAAAACCACAGCATCAGTCAGGAAAAGGCCGGAATCCCTATCACGCCGGACCGGCTTTCTGAAATTTTTCTGGAACTACAGGATAAAGGAGCTAACAATATCAATCTGGTAACAGGTACGCCGTTCCTGCCGCATATCATCTACGCAATCAACAAAGCCAAAAACAACGGCTTAATTATACCCATTGTATATAACACCAGCGGCTATGAGTCTTTGGACGCGTTACACCTGCTCGACGGCCTTATTGACATTTATCTGCCGGATGTAAAATACGATAATCCGTTTTATGCTGCGCGTTACTCCAATGCCCCAGACTATACCGATTATGTGTGGCCCGCCCTTTGCGAAATGGTGCGTCAATGCACGCCGTGCCGTTTTGATTCGCGCGGGATTATGCAAAAAGGGGTTATCGTACGTCATCTGATGCTTCCCGGGCGCATGGCTGATACCAAAGAGATCCTGCGTGAACTGTACCGGACATTCGGTTCTCAAATCTACGTTAGCTTGATGAACCAGTATACCGTTTTATCCAAACAGGTCCAAGCATATCCGGAGCTATGCCGCAGTATCACGCCGGAGGAATATGAAGAGGCGTCTCTCTTCGCTATTTCGCTTGGCATCCAAAACGGCTTTTTACAAGAAAGCGGGACGGAAAAGGAAAGCTTTATTCCTGCTTTTAACGGCGAAGGCGTTCTGCGCGCTGAAAAATAAAGGGTATATTATGCAAAAAGCAGAGGGCCATCCGCAAGTGAACTGCACCCCATTTGTTAGACAGTATGATATACTGGATAACAAGTGGGGTG
>ERZ1643247.3119-NODE-3119-length-12131-cov-5.417357_pt1 | contig 12131 bp, 12 predicted proteins | sample MGYA00579264_ERZ1643247 | MGnify/ENA primary metagenome ERZ1643247 (study PRJEB29033, sample SAMEA4952262) | chicken gut metagenome | biome: Broiler Chicken; feature: Gastrointestinal Tract; material: Caecum | place: Ireland | collected 2018 | study: Broiler... | reverse complement strand
TCGCTTCGCTGTTTTTGGCTGGCACGGCCTTTTTCTGCTTCGCATTGCGCACTGCGCCGCGCGCGGCGCTGCACAAAAGGGGGCGCCGCCCCCTTTTATCCCCTGCAAGCTTTTTGAAAAAAGCTTGAGCAAAAACTTTACTGTTTGGGCCGGAAGATTCACTCCGCGCGCTCAGCGTCGCGTTGTGCCTTGCTGAACACACACCCGCAGTAATCCTGCCGGTAAAGATGATATTTCTGCGAAAGCACAATCGATCGCTTGAACCCTTCCCGCTTCTTGAAATCGGAGGGCAGCCAGCGCACGCCGTATTCCGCCGCAACGCGCTCCCCGATCTCGTTGAGCTTTTCCGCGTTCTTCAGCGGGCTGATCGACAGCGTCGTGCAGAACCAGTCAAACCCGCGGGCGGCCGCAAGCCGCGCCGTCTCGCGCAGGCGCAGCTCGTAGCACGCGAAGCACCGCGCGCCGCCCTCCGGTTCCCGTTCCAGGCCGCGCGAGGCCGCCAGGAATTTCTCCGGCTCATACGCCCCTTCCTCCACCACAACCGGGTGGGAAAGCGTCATCTCCCGCACAAGGCGGCGCGCTTCCTCCGCCCGGTGCGCGTATTCGGAGGCGGGCGATATGTTCGGGTTATAGTAAAACAGCGTGATGGCAAAGTATTGCGAAAGGTATTCCAGCACATAGCTCGAGCACGGCGCGCAGCACGCGTGCAGGAACAGCGTGGGCGCTTCGCCGCCCTCCGGCAGAGAGGCGAGAATCCGGTCGAGCTCCTTCTGGCGGTTCACGCGGTTCATTCTTCCTGCTTCACCGCCACGGCAATGCCCAGCTCTTCCAGCTGCTTCGGGTCCACGCGGCCCGGCGCGCCGCTCATCAGCTCCGCGGAGGAAGCCACCTTCGGGAACGCCAGCACGTCGCGGATGTTGTCGGTGCCGAGCAGCACCATCATGATGCGCTCCAGGCCCCAGGCCATGCCGCCGTGCGGCGGCGCGCCGAACCGGAACGCGTTCAGCAGGAAGCCGAAGCGCGCCTGCGCCTGCTCCGGCGTGAAGCCCAGCGCCTCGAACATCTTCGACTGGATCTCCGGGTCGTTGATACGGATCGATCCGCCGCCCAGCTCGTAGCCGTTGCACACCATGTCGTATGCCTTCGCATACACGTGGCCCGGGTCGCTCACGAGCTTGTCCACGTCCTCGTCGCGCGGGGCGGTGAAGGGATGGTGCATCGCCACATAGCGGTTCTCTTCCTTGCTGTATTCAAACTGCGGGAAGTCCGTCACCCACAGCAGGCACGGCTTCGAGGTGTCGATCAGGCCGAAGCGCCTGGCCAGCTCGCAGCGCAGCGCGCCCAGCGAGGCGAACACCACGGAGTTGTCGCCGCTCGCCACAAGGAACAGCACGTCGCCCGGCTCCGCGCCCATCGCGGTGCGGATCGCCTGCGATTCCTCCGGCGTGAGGAACTTTTCATAAGACGACGTTTCCTTTTCGGCCAGGCGCGTCCACGCCAGGCCCTTCGCGCCGTACGCCTTGATCCACTCCTGCAGCTTGTCGATCTCCTTGCGGGAGAGCTTCTCTGCCTCGCCTTTCAGGCAGATGCCGCGCACGGAGCCGCCCTCCGCCAGCGCGCCGGAAAATACCTTGAATTCCGTGTTCTGCAGCGCGCCGCTCACGTCCACCAGCTCCAGGCCGAAGCGCATGTCCGGCTTGTCGCTGCCGAAGCGGCGCATCGCCTCGTCCCACGTCAGGCGCGGCAGCGGCAGCGGCACGTCCACGCCCAGCAGCTTGCCGTACGCTTCGCGGATGAATCCCTCGCCGATCGCCATCACGTCCTCCTGATCGACAAAACTCATCTCGAAGTCGATCTGCGTGAACTCCGGCTGGCGGTCCGCGCGCAGGTCCTCGTCGCGGAAGCAGCGCGCGATCTGCATGTAGCGGTCAAAGCCGGAGAGCATCAAAAGCTGCTTGTACAGCTGCGGGGACTGCGGCAGCGCGAAGAAGTTCCCCTGGAACACGCGGGAGGGCACCAGATAGTCGCGCGCGCCCTCCGGCGTGGACGCGATGAGATCCGGCGTCTCGATCTCCAGGAAGCCGTTGCGGTCGAAGTAATCGTGCGCGATCTTCACGAGCTTGTGGCGCGCAATCAGGTTGCGCTGCAGGTTCGGGCGCCGCAGGTCCAGATAGCGGTATTTCAGCCGCGTGTCCTCCTTCACGTTCGAGTCCTCCACGATCTCGAACGGCGGCGTCTCGGATTTTGCCAGCACGCGCAGCTCGCGCACCTCAATCTCGATCTCGCCCGTGGGGATCTCCATGTTCTTCGACGTGCGCTCGCGCACCACGCCGCGGGCCGCCAGCACAAATTCGCCGCGCGCCGTGAACGCCTTCTGGAAGATCTCGCGGTCCGTGCTCTCGTCGAATGCGAGCTGCACAATGCCCGTGCGGTCGCGCAGGTCAATGAAGATCAGCTGTCCCAGGTCGCGCTGGCGCTGCACCCAGCCGCACACCACAACCTCCTGCCCGATATGCTCCGGGCGCAGCGTGCCGCAATAGTGCGTGCGCTTGAGCCCCGCCATCGTCTCTGCCATAACAAAAACCCTCTCTTTAATCTTCTATACTCGTGCGCGGCGCGCCGCCGCAAAACGGGAGGCGGCGCGCCGGTCTGCCGTTTTTCTTCCTGTTCCCCCGGTCAGAAGGAAAGATCTTCCTGCTCCGTCACGGCCGTGAGGTAATCGTCGAGGAAGCGGCCGCCCAGCGAGATCTTCTTTTTCTCGCCCGTTTTCATGTTCTTCAGCTCCGCTTTCCCCTGCTCGAGCTCGTCGTCGCCCAGCACGAGGGAGTAGGCGGCCCCCAGCTTGTCGGCGTATTTCATCTGCGCCTTCAGCCCGCGGCCGTTCACGTCGCACGCGGCGGGCACACCGCTCTTCCACAGCTCTGTGCACAGCCGGAACGCTGCCGATTTCGCCGCGTCGCCCAGGTAGCCGAGGAACACCTCGCACGGCTCCATGCCCGGCAGCTCCACGCCCTGCGCCTGCAGCAGCAGGAGCAGGCGCTCCATGCCCAGGCCGAAGCCGAGCGCCGGCGTGTGCTGGCCGCCCAGCTCCTCCACAAGACCGTCATACCGCCCGCCGGCGCACACGGCCAGCTCCTTGCCGTCGATCTCCGCGAGGAACTCAAACACCGTGCGCGTGTAGTAGTCGAGCCCGCGCACGATCGAGGGGTTCACCGTGTAGGCCACGCCCGCCGCGTCAAGCAGCGCTTTCACGTGGTCGAAGTGCGCGCGGCAGTCGCCGCACAGGAAATCGATCATCTTCGGCGCCTGCGCGGCCACCTTCCCGCACGATTCGTTCTTGCAGTCGAGAATGCGCATCGGGTTGCGCTCGAGCCTGTCCAGGCAGGTGCCGCAGAGCTCTCCCCGATGGCTGCCGAAGTACGCTTTCAGCGTTTCGAGGTATTTCGCGCGGCACGCCGGGCAGCCGATGGAGTTGATCTCCAGCCGCACGCCCTTCACGTCGAACAGCGAATGGCCCAGCAGGATGACCTCCGCGTCGGAGAGCGGGTCGCCGGAGCCGTAAAGCTCCACGCCGAACTGATGGAACTCCCGCAGCCTGCCCTTCTGCGCCTTTTCATAGCGGTAGCAGGAGGTGAAATAATAGAATTTCACCGGCAGGCCGCCGTTGAACACGCCGTGCTCGAGCATGGCGCGCGCCGCGCCGGCCGTGCCCTCCGGCCGCAGGGTGACGGAGCTGCCGCCCTTGTCGAGGAAGGTGTACATCTCCTTCTGCACAATGTCGGTGGTGTCGCCCACGCCGCGCTGGAACAGCTCGGTGTGCTCAAACACGGGCGTGCGCACCTCGCCGAAGCCGTGCAGCTCCGCCTCGCTGCGCATCACACGTTCCACAGCCTGCCATGCGGCGGCCTCCTGCGGCAGCACGTCCTGCGTGCCGCGCGGCGCCTGTGTCAAAAGCTCCATCTTGTGTCCTCATCCTTTCCATAAAAAAACCGTCCCGGACCGGGCCAAACGGCCTGATCGAAAGGGACGGGGGAATTTTTTTCCTTAACGCGGCGCACCCATGTCCGGGCGCCGTGCAGCCGGCTCCCTTTCTCCTGCCCCCGTCTCGCGGGGGCCGCGGCCTTCCCCGGGTGATCTCCCGGCAGGCCGCCTGCGCTGCGGTGCGGAAAGCGGCGTTCCGCCGCTCCGCGGAAGCGATGCAAAATCGGCACGGCTCCGCCCGCCCCCCGGCAAACGCCGGGCAGCACAGGGCCGCACCTGTATTGTAATCGATATTGCGCGAAAAAGCAACCCCGTTTCACGGGGCGGCGCGCGCCGGTTTCACGCCGGTTTCCGGGCGGACGTCAGGCCTTCGTGTTGAGGATGTTCCGCCAATCGAGATCGCCGCGCTCCAGGCCGTGAATCAGGACCTCCGCCGTGGCAATGTTCGTCGCCACGGGAATGTTGTGCATGTCGCACAGGCGCAGCAGGTTCATGTCGTTCGGTTCATGCGGCTTCGCAGTCAGCGGATCGCGGAACAGAAGCAGAAGATCCACTTCGTTGCAGGCAATGCGGGCGGCAATCTGCTGGTCTCCGCCCTGGCTCCCGGCCAGGAAGCGCTGGATGCGCAGGCCCGTCGCCTCGGCGACCATCTTGCCCGTTGTGCCCGTTGCGCACAGGTTGTGGCGGCTCAGAACGCCGCAATACGCGATGCAGAATTGCACCATCAGCTCCTTTTTGGCGTCGTGTGCAATCAGTGCGATGTTCATCGTGACCCCTCCTTTGGTTGGTGTGATGTGGTTGTAAAACTAAAATCTGCGGAGAGAAACAAGCGGGACCTGTTCGCCTTCCAGACGGGCCGCCAGCCTCCCGATGGCCAGTGCGCCCTGCGTGTGTTCCGGAAACCCGGAACCGCCCGCGCCCGCCGCGGCAAGCCCGGGATCTTCTGGAATGACGGCGATCAGCCGGACTCCGGCCGCGTCGATCACGTCGTCGAGGCTGTGATACACTCCCTGCCTGCGGAAGGCTTCGCCGGAAAACCGGTTCACCACGAGGCGCTGCTGCAGAAGCCCCTCGTGCTCCAGTGCGACGCGCGTCCTGGCGGCGTTGCGCAGGCAGACGGGATCGGGGGTGGAAACGAGGAGCGCTCGCTCCGCCGCGGCCACGGCGCTGGCAAAACCGGCGCCCAGCCCGGCCGGGCAGTCAATGAAAATGTAGTCATAATAGCGCGCAAGCGCACTCACAAGCTGCTTCATCACGCCGGGGCTCACGATCTCCGCCTCCGAAAACGGCGCCGCCAGCAGATACAGCCGCTCCTGCCACGGGCAGCGGTAGATCGCCCGGTTCAGCTCCGCGTTGCCGGAGATCACGTCCCCCACGTCGTACACGCGCTCCTGCGCGATGCCCAGCATGTGGTCAAGACAAGAAAGCCCGGCGTCTCCGTCGATCAGCAGCGCACGCTTGCCGCGCTTCGCCATTGCGGACCCCAGGCCTGCCGCGAGGGTGGATTTGCCAACCCCGCCTTTTCCAGATGTGATGACAGTTACAACACCCATTGGCTCCTCCTTAATAGTACCATCGTATCACAAATTTGAGGCGTAGTCAAAGAATTTTTCGTAAATATTGCGATCCAAATGGCAATTCTGTGTGGTATTACAAGGCTCGGGAAAGGGTTTTGTGGATTTTTCGCCGCCCGGCCCTGTCCGCCGCGAAACGGGGCGGATCGCGGCAGGGTTACGCCTGCGCCGCGGAGGAGGTCCCGCCGTTCTGGGAGGCGGCGTCCCCGTTCTGTGCGGCGGCCTGCCGGCGCTCGCTCTCGGTGCGGATCACGCCGTCGTCGCCCACCTCGGCGTCGTAAAAATAGGCGTCGAGGATGTCGCGCACCACGTTCTGGCAATAGGTGCCGGAGGAACCGTGGTCGAGCACAACGGCAAAGGCGATCTGCGGGTCGTCCGCCGGGGCGTAGCCGATGAACGTCACGTTGTCGGAGCCGCTCGAGCGTTCCGCCGTGCCTGTCTTGCCGGCGATCTTCACCGGGTAATTGCCGAGCGTCGATTTCGCGCTGCCCTCCGTGATGACGGCCTCCATGCCGGCTTTCACGTAAGCGAGGTTTTCATCGGAAACGCCCACGTTGTCCACGATCTCGAGCTCGATCTCGTCCTTCACCGTCTCGCGCGTGTAGTCGGTGATCTTGCTCACGATCGTCGCGCGCGGGCGGTTGCCGTTGTTCGCGAGCGTGGCGGCGTAGGTGCACAGCTGCAGCGTGGTGAACGCGTTGTCGGACTGGCCGATGGCGGCGTTGAGCGTTTCGCCCTGATACCACACGTCGCGCGAGCCGGGGCCGGCCAGCACGCCGGCGCTCTCGCCGATCTCAATGCCTGCCTTCACGCCCAGCCCGAAGCGCTGGCAGTAGAGGTTCATGGCCGTGATGCCGAGGCGGTAGCCCGTCTCAAAGAAGAACACGTTGCAGGAATCGGCGATGGCGCTGCGCAGCGTGATGGCCCCGTGCCAGCCCAGGCAGGTGGGGGCGTTCGTGGTGCTGCCGTCGGTGAAGCGCGTGTAGTAGTGGTTGCACGTGATCACCGTGGAGTTCGTGATGACGCCCTCCTCCAGCGCGGCGGCGGCCACGGCCGGTTTGAAGCACGAGCCGGGTGTGAATGTGCCGATGAACGCCTTGTTCACGAGCGGCGTGCCCTGCGTGTCGTTCGCGAGCGACGCATAGTAGGAGGCGTCCTCCTGCGCCTGCACGAGATCGTACGTCGGGTATGTGCCCGCCGCGAGGACGGCGCCCGTTTTCACGTCCATCACCACGGCGCCGCCGGTGTAGCAGTCCTCGCCGTGGCCGGAGGAGCGCCCGCCCGCGTTCGTGGCGTTGAGCCGCTCGGCGTTCTCGCGCGTGCCGAGGATGTTCTGCTCGAGCGAAGCGTTCACGACCTCCTGAATGCGCTTGTCGATCGTGAGATACACGGTGTCGCCCTCCTGCGGGGCCTTCGTGATCGTCTCGCCCGCCACGGAACCCATGCTCGTCGTCTCCACAACCTTCTCGCCGTCCTCGCCGCGCAGCGTCGATTCAAAGGCGCTCTCCACGCCGCTGATGCCGATGCTGTCGTCAAAGGCGTAGCCCTGGTCGCGGTAATTCTGCTCCCAGTCCTCCATGGAAGAAAATTTCCCCATGCGGCCCACAATATGCGGCAGGAGCGTCGTGTTTTCATATTCGCGCGCCGTCGTGACCTCGATCGACATGCCCGGCAGCGACTGGCTGTTCTCGCTCAGGATCGTCACGATCTCGAGCGAGACGTCCGGCGCGACGGTGTACGGGTTCGAGGAACCGAACTGGCTTTTCACCATATTGTACCGCACGGAGACGATGTCGCGCGTCTCCTCCATGGTGTAGCCCTCCACGCCGTACCGCTCGATCAGCGCCTCCATGCACAGGTCGGCCGTGGCGTAGCTGTTCACGTTGGCGTAATCGCGGCCCTTGAGCGTCTCGATCTCCCTGTCCTCCCCCTCGGCAAAGACGTAGGCGCCGTCCTGCACGAGGATCGGCAGCTCGTCCGTCCATTCCTCGCCGTAGCTGTCGAGCAGCGTGACGATCTGGCGGATCGTCTCGTTTTCCTGGCGCGTCGTCTCCGCGTCGCTGCCCTGCTGCATGTAGGGCCAGTTGAGCACCACGGCGTAGCCGGTGCGGTTCACGGCGAGCGGCTCGCCGTTCACATCGAGGATTTCGCCGCGCGCCGCGGGAATGGCCACGGTGGACTGTGTGGAGTGGTCGGCGGTGGCCAGCCATGTGCTGCCGTTGAGGATCTGCCAGTCATACAGCCGCAGCACATAGAGGGCGAACACAAGGGCGACGAGCAGCACGCACACAACGTACCGCCACATGGGGTGGCTGCGTTTTTCCATGGGGGCCTCCTTTCCGGGGGTTACTCGCGCTCGCGCAGGAAGAGGGCGAGCGCGCGGTTGAAGTAATAGGTGATCGGCATGAACACGAACGAATAGCCCATGCGCGGCAGATAGTGCCACGTGTAGGCGTAGCCGGCGGAGCCGTAGCCCGCCAGCAGATAGAGGAACAGCCACTGCAGCGAGAGAACCAGGAACACGCCCAGCGCCCCGGCCAGCAGCGCCGTGAGCAGGTTGGTGCGGATGAGCTCGGCCGCGAGCAGCCCCAGCAGCCAGCACAGCGCGCCCAAAAGCAGCGCGTGGAAGCCGAAGGGCGCGTTCATGCCGAAATCGAGGAAGAGGCCGGCCAGCACGCCGAACGCCATGCCGGTGATCTCCGTTTCAAAGAACGCGATGGAGAGCGCCGCCGGGATCAGCAGCACGGGCCGCTCGCGCAGCACGGGCGGCAGCAGGCCCGGCGTCTCCTGCACCATGAACAGCACAAGGATCTCGAGCACATAGGCAAAGCACCGGATCCCCTTGTACCGGCTCATGCGCCGCCTCCCGCGGAGGACGCGCCGTCCCCCGCAGAGGAAGCATCGTCCCCCGCCGCGGAGGACGCAGCGGACGAGACGGCCGCCTGCGCGCCGCCGTCCTCACCGGAAGCGGCGGAGGGCCCGCTCATCATCGCCTCGCCCTGGCCGAGGAAGGACGTGATCACCATCACATCGCGCACCTCCGTCACGTCCACAAACGGCTCCACAAGGGCATAGAGCGAGACGTCCGATTCCTCGTGCTCCACGGAGGTGATGGTGCCGATCTTCAGGTTCTGCGGGTAAATGCTGCCCAGGCCGCTCGTCACCACGATGTCGCCGGCCTTCGCCTGCGTGCCGGCCGTGAGGTAGCCGAGCTTCACGAGGCCCTGATCCGAGAGCGTGAGATCGGTGCTGATGACGCCGCTCTCCCCTACCTGCTTGTCCGTGGCGCCCACCTCGGCCGTGCCGCCCATGCGCGTGTCGGGCGAAAGGAGCGTCGTCACCTCGGCGGAGATGGAGTTCACGCCGGAAACCCAGCCCACCACGCCCTCGCTCGTCACCACGGGGTCGTTCACGGCCACGCCGGCGCTCGTGCCCCGGTCGATCGTGAAGGTGTAGAAGCGGTTCGGGTCGCGCCCGATCACGGAAGCCGCCACGAGCTGGAAGTCCGGGTTGAGCTCCTTCATGTCGAGATACTCATAGAGCTGGGCGTCCTCCTTTTTCAGATCATAGTAATCCACGAGCTGGCTCTGCAGCTCGGAAATCTGGCGGCGCAGCTCGTCGTTTTCGGCCAGCAGCTCCTCGCGGGAAGCGGAGGCGTCCCGCGCCGAGACGGCGGCGTTGTTCGTCACGAGCGTGCTCACGCGCTGCATCGGCGTGGCGAAAAAGCTCAGAATGTTCGACGGCGCGGCGCCGCCGAATCCGGCCGTGCCGATCATCAGCACCAAAAGCGCCGCGCACACGGCCAGGAAAATGCGGAAACTGCGGGAATGGAACAGATCGCTGCGGTTCATGGCGGCCTCCCTTGCGTGTTTTTTGTGTGAAAAAGGCGGCGCGGGGCGGTTTTTTCACCGCCCCCGCCGCCCGGGGAACCGGCCGCGCTCAGCGGCGGTTGTTCTTGTAATAGACGCTGGGCATGGAAACCTCCAGCCGCTTGCCGGTGCCGTCCACCACGCAGTCGAGCGGGCTGTCCGCCACATGCACGGGCATGCCGGTTTCGCGCTCCACGAGCTGGTCGATGCCGCGCAGCAGCGCGCCGCCGCCCGTGAGCATAATGCCGTGGTCGATGATGTCGGCGGAAAGCTCCGGCGGCGTCTTTTCCAGCGTGCTCTTGATGGCGTCCACAATCGTGGTCAGCGGGTCGGAAAGCGCCTCGCGCACCTCCTCGGCGGTGATCGTCACGTTCTTCGGCAGGCCGTCCACCAGGTTGCGGCCCTTGATCTCCACGCTCGCCCCGGCGTTGTCCTCGGTGGGGTAGGCGGAGCCGATGTCGATCTTGATCTGCTCGGCCGTGCGCTCGCCGATGAGCAGGTTATATTTCTTCTTGACGTAGGAGATGATAGACTCGTCGAATTTGTCGCCCGCCACGCGCACCGAGACGGAGGTCACGATGTCGCCAAGCGAAATCACGGCCACCTCGGCCGTGCCGCCGCCGATATCCACCACCATGCTGCCGGTCGGCTCGGCCACGGGCAGGCCCGCGCCGATCGCCGCGGCCATCGGTTCCTCGATCAGCTCCACCTGGGAAGCGCCCGCCTGGCGCGCGGCGTCCTCCACGGCGCGGCGCTCCACCTCCGTGACGCCGGAGGGGATGCACACCACAATGTGCGGCTTTGAGAACATCGTGGAGCGCAGAACCTTGCGGATGAAGTGCTTGAGCATCGTGGCCGTGATGTCAAAGTCGGCGATGACGCCGTCCTTCAGCGGGCGCACGGCCACAATCGAGCCGGGCGTGCGGCCGATCATGTCCTTGGCGGCCGTGCCCACGGCGAGCACGGTGTCGCTGCGCACGTCCACCGCCACAACGGAGGGCTCGCGCATGACGATGCCCTTGCCCTTCATGAACACAAGCGTGTTCGCGGTGCCGAGATCAATGCCGATATCCTTGGAAAACATGGAATGTATCTCCTTTCGCGGCCGGGGCCGCTGTTGAATTCTGTCTCTGCCGCCCGCGCGGCGGCGCCGGAAGCCCGGTTTTGCCGGAAAACCCCCGATCAGATTTATTATACCCTTTCGAGCAGCGTTAGACAATAAAAAAATTGTAAATTTGCCGCGGTTTCCGCATCGCGGGGCGGTTCAGCCGCCCGAGGGGAACTGCCGCAGCAGCCGGGCCACGCGCGCGATCGGCAGGCCCACGACGTTGTAGAAATCGCCGTCCACGCGCTGCACGAGCAGAGCGCCCAGCCCCTGCACGCCGTAGGCCCCGGCCTTGTCCATCGGTTCGCCGGTGGCGACATACCGATCGATCTCCTCCGCCGTGAGCGGGAAGAACGTGACGGCCGTCGTCTCGGCGCCGCTCTCCTCACGGCTGCCGCACAAAATGCAGAAGCCGGTGTGCACAAGATGGCCGCGCCCGGAGAGCGCGGCGAGCATCGCGCGCGCCTGCGATTCGTCCTTCGGCTTGCCGAGGGCGCGGCCGTCGAGATCCACCACGGTGTCGGCGGCGAGCACGACGTCGTCCGGCCGGGCAAACCGGCGCGCCGCTTCGGCCTTGCGCCGGGCGAGGGCCAGGGCCGTTTCGCGGGGCGAGGCCCCGGGCGGGGGCGTCTCGTCCGCTTCGGCGTTCACCGCCGTGAAGGGAAGCCCCGTGCGCGCCAGCAGCTCGCGGCGGCGCGGCGAGGCGGAAGCCAGAATGAGCATGGGTATGCCTCCCGGTTGAGGATGCGCGCCGCGCAGGGCGCGTCAGTCGTGGATGTGGATACGGCTGTAGATGAGGATCGCCGCGAGCAGCAGGATCGCCTGCGCCACGTTCAGGTTGATCTGCAGGCCGAACGTGAGCTTCAGAATCGCGAGATCCACCGTGGTCGGGGCGAGGCCGAAGTCGGCGGCCAGCCCGAGCCAGGAGAGATAGGGCACGCCTGCGGTCACATTGCCAATCACCACGCCGAGCACGATGGCCAGCAGCAGCAGGACGGCGAGCAGCAGCGTGCGGATGAGACTGCGCTTCATTCCGTTTCCCCCTTCCCGATGGCGGCGCGGCCGGTGGAGCCGAAGCCGCCCGCGCCGCGCGGAGTGTCCTCCAGCTCCGCGCACTCCAGCACGGGCAGGGCGGACACGCGCGATACGAGGAGCTGGGCGATGCGCTCGCCGTTTTCCACAATGCACGGTTCATTTGTGAAATTATAGACGCCCACGAGGATTTCCCCGCGGTAATCGCTGTCGATAACGCCCACGCCGTTCGTGAGCAGGAGGCCGCGGCGCATGCCGAGGCTGCTTCTGGCGAAGAGCAGCGCGACGAACGAGGGATCGGGCAGCGCGACGGCGACGCCGGTGGGGATCATGGCCCGGCCCCCTGCGGGGACGACGAGCGGTTCCGGGAGGCAGGCGCTCAGATCGAGCCCTGCCGAACCGGGGGTGGCGCGCTGCGGCAGGGAAGCGCCTTCGCGCACGCGCCGGACGCGCAGGATTTCTTCAGGATGCGGCATGGTGGTTCCTCTCTTTTTCCAGTTGGTTTCAGGCAACATCAGTAAAGTTTTTGGTCAAGCTTTTTTCAAAAAGCTTGCGGGGCGCGGCGTGCCG
>ERZ1643247.3118-NODE-3118-length-12133-cov-4.831098_pt1 | contig 12133 bp, 7 predicted proteins | sample MGYA00579264_ERZ1643247 | MGnify/ENA primary metagenome ERZ1643247 (study PRJEB29033, sample SAMEA4952262) | chicken gut metagenome | biome: Broiler Chicken; feature: Gastrointestinal Tract; material: Caecum | place: Ireland | collected 2018 | study: Broiler... | reverse complement strand
GGGCCGCAAGATGTCCAAGAGCCTGGGCAACGGCATCGACCCGCTGGAAGTCATTGAACAGTATGGTGCCGACGCGCTGCGCATGATGCTGATTGTAGGCTCCACCGCCGGCAACGATATGCGCTACAGCGATGAAAAGGTTACCGCCAGCCGCAACTTTGCCAATAAGCTGTGGAACGCCGCCCGCTTTGTGCTGATGAATCTGCCTGAAGATTTCCAGCCCGGTATGCCGGAAGAATCTTTGCTGGATATGAGCGACAAGTGGGTACTGTCCGAACTGTCCAAGGTAGCGGCCGAGGCCACTGCCAACCTGGACAAGTACGAACTGGGTCTTGCCGCCGAGAAGGTGGAGAACTTCATCTGGGAAGTCTACTGCGACTGGTATATCGAAATTTGCAAATCCCGCCTGAACAGTGACGATGCCGCTCAGGCCGACACCGCACGCAAGGTGCTGGTCTATGTGCTGGACAAAGCGCTCAAGCTGCTGCATCCCTTTATGCCGTTCATCACCGAGGAGATTTATCAGGCCCTGCCCGGCAGCGAGGAGACCATCATGCTCCAGACCTGGCCCGGCAACCTGAACCTGCCCGTTTGGGAAGACGAGTGCGCCGACTTTGAAAAGCTGATGGATTACATCAAGGCCGTTCGCGCCATGCGCAGCGAGATGAACGTCCATCCCGCCAAAAAGACCACTATGGTCATTGAGACTGCCTCCCCTGCCGCCTTTGAAAAGGGCAGCGTGTATCTGGCCCGCTTTGCATTTGCCACCGATGTGACCCTGACCGGCAAGTACGAAGGTTCCACCGAAGGCATGGTTACCGTGGCCACTCCGGCCGCCAAGGGCTACATCCCCATGATGGAGCTGATCGACCGTGAGAAAGAACTGGCCCGCCTGAACAAGGAACTGACCAAGGCCGAAAAGGAAATGGCCATGTTCCAGAATCAGCTGAACAATCCGAAGTTCGTGGAGAAGGCCCCCTCCAAACTGGTGGAAGAGACCCGCGCCAAGCTGGCCGCCGCCCAGGAAAAGGCCGCCAAGATTCAGGATTCCATTAAAGCGCTGGGCTGAGCTGCCAACTTGCAAAGGAGCGATTGACCTATGGAAGCAGGAATGACACGAGAGCAGGCATGGACCCTGCTGCGGGAATACAACCAGGAGCCGTTCCATTTGCAGCATGCCCTGACGGTGGAAGCTGTTATGCGCTGGTTTGCAAATGAACTGGGTTATGGTGCTGACGCTGATTTCTGGGCGCTGTGCGGGCTTTTGCACGACGTGGATTTTGAGCGTTACCCCGACCAGCACTGCACCAAGGCTGCCGAGATTCTGCCCGCCGCCGGTGCCAGCGATGCGCTGACGCACGCGGTTTGCTGCCACGGGTACGGCCTGTGCAGCAATGTGGAACCAGAGCACGAGATGGAAAAAGTGCTCTTTGCCACCGACGAACTGACAGGGCTGATTGGGGCCGCCGCCAAGATGCGCCCCAGCAAAAGCTGCACCGACATGGAGCTGTCCAGCCTGAAGAAAAAGTTCAAGGATAAGAAGTTCGCCGCCGGTTGTTCCCGGGATGTGATCCGCCAGGGAGCCGAGATGCTCGGCTGGGAACTGGACACACTTCTGGACCGTACCTTGCAGGCCATGCGCGCCAGTGAAGCGGATATTCAGACCGCCATGGCTGCACTGTAATCCCGCTTTTCTTATCTATAAAAATCCCGCCGCTGACAAAACCGTCTGCGGCGGGATTTTTTGTAACTATGAGAGTTTTCGTTTTCCACGACCGGCAAAGTCCACGGGCGCAAAACAAATGGCCCCCCTTGCACTGCAAATCATAACACCAACAAAAACCCCCGCACCGTAAGGCGCAGGGGTCACTCGTTCCAACATAAAAATTGCAAGGGGAAATATCAGGCGGCAGCCAAATTACTTGCGGCCCTTCTTGGTGGTCTTTTTCGCAGCAGGCTTCTTGGCGGCGGGCTTCACAGCCTCGGTCACAGCCTTAACAGTCTCTTCCACCACGGGTTTTGCAACCTTAACGGCTTCTTCTACCACGGGCTTGGCAGCCTTGACAGCTTCATCGGCAGCGGGCTTCACAGCCTCAGTCACAGCCTTGACAGTCTCATTGACAGTCTTGACAGCCTTCTTGGCAGCGGGCTTGGTGCTGGCATTCTTAACCGCCTTTACCACTTCTTCGGCAGCATCGGCGGCCACATCAGCCATGTTCTCGGCCGCAGCGGTCAGTTCAGCCTTTGCCTTGGCGGCAGTGGCCTTGGCGCTGGCCTTGGGTTTGCGGGTCACTTCGTTGATGGTCCAGTACTGGGTGGTGCCGTTCTCATCGCGCCAGATCTGCAGCGCTGCGCCGTTGTCGGTGTTCATGCCGACAACATCCAGCAATTTGCCGGCCAGGTTGGACTTGATCTTGACGCGGCCATCGTTGGAAGGCTCCACGACCCACAGCTGGCTGGACGCCGGGGCGCCCTCCCACTGGTGAACGCGGGTGCCGTCGCTGACGCCGCCGCAGTCGAGGTCCAGCATCTTGCCGGTAAAACGGTTCTGGATACGGTAGACGCCGTCGCCGGCGGCCACAAAATTCCACTGCTGCCATTCAGCGTTGACATTGTCCCACAGCTGAATCTTGGCGCCGTTATCGATGTTATAATCAGCAACCTCCACAACCTTGCCGTTGGCAGCGCTGATGGTATAGAACTTACCGTCGGTAAGTACGGTCTGGGCAACTTTCTTTTTGGGTGCCATATTGGAATTCCTCCTAATACGTTGAGCGGCCACATTTTATTTCCCTCGGGCCGCATTCTGTTCCACCGCAATTGTGCGTGGCTACGTTCTCTATTATAACCACTTTTTTCCAGTTCGTCAACTTTTTGTCGCTGTTGCGGCATTTTGCACAAAAAAACCGGAATGGCACAAAGCCATCCCGGCATTTTTGATTGATTCGGACGGATTTTTTACCGTTCTTTTACGAGTTTTCCGCAAAATTGCCGGTGTACAGTCGATAGTACCGCCCCTTCTGGGCAATCAGTTCGTCGTGGGTGCCGCGCTCGATGATACGGCCCTGTTCCAGAACCATAATGCAGTCAGAGTTGCGGACCGTAGACAGGCGGTGCGCGATGACAAAGGTAGTACGACCGTACATCAGGCCGTCCATGCCATCCTGCACCAGCTTTTCGGTGCGGGTATCAATGGAGGAAGTCGCCTCGTCCAGGATCAGCACCGGAGGATCGGCAACCGCCGCACGGGCAATGGCCAACAGCTGGCGCTGGCCCTGGCTGAGGTTGGTGCCGTCACCGGTCAGCATGGTGTTGTAGCCATCGGGCAGGTGCTTGATGAAGCCGTCGGCATTGGCCAGGCGGGCTGCTGCAATACACTCTTCATCGGTGGCAGTGAGGCGACCGTACCGGATGTTATCCATAACGGTGCCGGTAAACAGGTGGGTATCCTGCAGCACGATACCCAGGGAGGAACGCAGCGCGTTCTTTTCAATGGACTTGATGTCGTGGCCATCGTACAGAATCTGGCCCTTCTGGATATCGTAGAAACGGTTGATCAGGTTGGTGATGGTGGTTTTGCCGGCACCGGTGGAACCGACAAAAGCGATCTTCTGGCCGGGACGGCCATACAGATTGATGTCGTGCAGCACGATCTTGCCCGGATCATAACCGAAGTCCACATCCTTGAAGACGATGTCGCCCTTCAGTTCGGTATAAGTGCTTTCGCCGTTGGCATCGGTCTTTTTCCAGGCCCAGGTACCGGTAGCCTGGTCGGTCTCGGTAACCGTGTTGTCCGGCAGGTACTTGGCGTGGACCAGAGTGATGTCACCCTCGTTGGTTTCGGACTTTTCATCCAACAACGCAAAGATACGCTGGCCGCCGGCCAATGCCATGACCACCGAGTTCAGCTGCATGGAAATCTGAGTGATGGGCTGGTTGAAGTTCCGGGTCAGAACCAGGAAGCTGGCCAGCTTGCCCAGCGTCAGACCGCCAAAAGAATGGATAGCCAAAGCGCCGCCGATGATGGCGCAGAGCACATAGCTCAGGTTGCCCAACTGACCATTGACAGGCATGGCCACCAGAGAGAATGCGTTGGCCTTGTCGGCGCTATGGAACAGTTCGTCGTTCAGTTCATCGAAACGTTCGATGGCGGCTTCCTCATGGCAGAAGACTTTGACCACCTTCTGGCCGTTCATCATCTCTTCGATGTAACCGTTTACGCGGCCCAGTTCGCGCTGCTGCTTGACGAAGAACTTACCGGAACGGCCGGTGAGGAACTTGGTGCAGAGCAGCATGACACCTACCATGAACAGTGCCACAACAGTCAGTGCCGGGCTGAGTACCAGCATGGAGATCAACACGCTGACCACCGTGATGCAGGTGTTGACCAGCTGGGGAAGGCTCTGGCTGATCATCTGGCGCAGAGTGTCGGTATCGTTGGTGTAGACCGACATGATGTCGCCATGGGCGTGGGTATCGAAATACTTGATGGGCAACGTCTGCATGTGGGTAAACATCTCATCACGCAGGCTCTTCAAAGTGCCCTGGGTAATACGGGCCATCAGGCGGTTCTGCAGGAAGATGGCCGCAATACCCACTGCATAGAACAAAGCCACTCGGGTGATGGCACTGATGAGGCCGCTGAAATCGTTGCTCTTTTCCAGCAGCATGGGGGTGATATAACCGTCGATCAGCGTCTGCATGAACAAGGTACCTTGCACCTGTGCAAAAACGCTGATAAAGATGCAGCACAGTACAATGAGAACCGGAATCTTATAGAGGTGCATGACATACGCCAGAATGCGCTTGAGGATCTTGCCCGGGTTTTCCACCTTGGGGCGCGGACCGCGACCGCGGCCGGGGCCAACATTGACTACTTTAGGCTGCTGTGCCATTACGCCTCGCCCCCTTTCTCATCAAAGTCGCCGGAACCTTTGGTCTGGCTGTTGTACACTTCCTGGTAGATTGCGTTGGTCTTAAGCAGATTTTCCGGCGTATCATAGCCGCTGATGTGGCCGTTATCCAGCACCAGCACATGATCGGCATTTTCCACGCTGGAAACACGCTGGGCAATGATAAAGACCGTCGTGCCGGGGATCTTCTCGGCAAAGCTGTGGCGGATCTTGGCATCGGTGGCCGTATCCACCGCAGAAGTGGAGTCGTCCAGAATCAGGATCTTGGGCTTCTTCAGCAGAGCACGGGCAATGCACAGACGCTGTTTCTGGCCGCCGGAAACGTTGCTGCCGCCCTGTTCAATGTAGGTTTCATACCGATCGGGGAAGCGCTCGATAAACTCATCGGCGCAGGCCTGTTTGCAGGCATCCTCAATTTCGGCATCGGTGGCGTTGGGGTTACCCCAGCGCAGGTTCTCGGCAATGGTGCCGCTGAACAGTTCGTTCTTCTGCAGCACCATGGCCACGCTGTTGCGCAGGGTTTCCAGATCATACTTGCGCACATCCACACCGCCGACTTCCACGCTGCCCTCGGTCACATCATACAGACGGGGCAGCAGCTGCACCAGGCTGGATTTGGCAGAACCGGTTCCGCCGATGATGCCGATGGTTTCGCCGGACTTGATGTCCAGGTTGATGTTCTCCAGGGCCTTCTCGCCATCCTTTTTATAGGCGAAGCTGACGTTGTTGAACTTGACGGAACCGTCCTTGACTTCCATAACGGGATTCTCACCGTTGGCCAGGTCGGATTTTTCGTCCAGAACTTCCGCCACACGCTTGGCAGAAGCGGCGGACATGGTGATCATAACAAACACCATGGAGAGCATCATCAGGCTCATGAGGATGTTCATGCAGTAGCTCAGCATGCTCATCAGGTCACCGGTGGTAAAGCTGGTAGCACCGGAAAGCACAATGAGGCGGGCACCCAACCAGGAGATGATCAGAATGCAGCTGTACACAGACAGCGTCATCAAAGGGGCGTTCCAGGAAAGGATCAGTTCTGCGCGCATCAGCAGCTGGCGCACATTTTCGCTGGCTTTGCGGAATTTTTCACCCTCAAACTTTTCCCGCACATAAGCCTTGACGACGCGAATGGCAGATACGTTTTCCTGCACGCTTTCGTTCAGGTCATCGTACTTGCGGAATGCGCCGGTGAAGTATCTGGTAGCGCGGGTCATAATGAACATCAGGGCACAGCCCAGCAGAATGACCGCAACCAGGTAGACGCTGGCCAGCTCGGCGTTGATGGTAAAGGACATGACCAGCGCCACGATCATGCTGGCCGGCGCACGGATGGCCATGCGCAGCAGCATCTGATAGGCGTTCTGGATGTTGGTCACGTCGGTGGTCATACGGGTGACCAGACCTGCCGTAGAGTATTTGTCGATGTTGGCAAAGCTGAAGGTCTGGATATTGCGGAACATGCCGCGGCGCAGATTGCGCGCAAAACCGGTTGCGGCATGGGAGCCGAACATGGCACCCAGGATGCCGACCAACAGACCGATCAGGGCTGCCACCAGCATCTTGGCACCTACCGAGTAGATAACATCCATGTTACCGGCAGTAACGCCGTCATCCACGATGGTTGCCATCAGCTTGGGGATAATCATTTCCATGATTACCTCGCCGATCATGCAAATCGGCGTAAGGATCGAGACCAGGCGGAAGCCCTTGGTCTCCCGTCCAAGTGTTTTCAACAAGATTGATTTCTCCTTTCTACTTTACATACTGTCCTTTTTCCCGACAGCGGCATCCTCCGCCGCCTTGACAAGGCTCATTGTTCGCCCGCAATGGACTGTGCATTGGCCAGGACCCGCTCCAGCACACTGCGTGCTACGGCCTGTTGTTCCGGTGCAATACCGTACTGCAGCGCCCGCTCGAAATTGTCAATGCTGGCACGAATGCGCTCATGGTAAGCCACCCCTTTGGGGGTTGCTGCCAGCCGTTTCAGCCGTGCGTCCTTTTCTACCGAACAGCGCGTAATGAATCCGTCCTGTTCCATCGCCTGCAGAATGGCTGTCACACTGGACCGCCGCAGCTGCATCCGTTGTTCCACATCCCGCTGATAGACATCACGGTTTTCCTTATTGGCCCGCACGATCTCGCCCAGTAGCATGCCGCGCACCCCGGTAAGTTCCGGGGTCACATCGGCTGCAACCCGCGCATCCATCGCCCGGCGAACCACTCGGGAAGTTTGGCTGACCAGCGCCCCAAAATGGTCCTCACGACAGCATCTGGGGCCGCAGTCAGACTGTTTTGTTTTCTTGATTCTCACCTGCCTCCGCCCTCTTTTTTGTTAGGCTTCGATTTGTTCATATACTAACAGTTCATTTGCGTACTTTACTATTATAGCACGGCATGACAAATTGTCAATATAAAAAAACATAAAAAATTCATCCTATTTTTTCTTTGTTGCAAAAAAGAATTCCGGCCCCCGTTTTCCGGGGGCCGGAAGAAAAATAATCGTATAAACTGCCTTGTTTCTGCCTGGTTATTCGGGCGCCTTCATGCTCTCCACCATGGAAATTTTCTTCAGCACACGGTTCATAACCAGGTTGACCAGCGTACTGAACAGCAGCGTCAGCGCAATGGCGTACACAAAGCTCAGCGGCTGGATATCCCGTCCGAACATAACCGCGTCCACCTCCACCGTCACAATGATAAAGCGATGCAATGCAATACCGCCAAAAATACCGAACAGCGTTCCGATCAGAGTCAAGGCAACGCTTTCGCGGTTGACATAGGCGTACACCTCGCGGTCATAGAAGCCGAGCACCTTTATCGTAGCAATTTCTTTAACGCGTTCCGCAATGTTGATGTTGGACAGATTGTACAGCACCACAAAGGCCAAACACGCCGCACATACAATGATGAGCACTACCACCGCATCGATGGAGTTGAGCATATTGAGCACCTGGGCCACGCTGTCTTCCGTAAAGGTAAGGCTGGCTACATTGTCCATATCCAGCAATACCGTAGAGATAGCATCCCGGGCTTCCTGGCTGTCGTCCGTCAACTTACTGAGCACGGCATTGTAGGTCACTTCCTCGCCAAAGCCTTCGGCATAGGTGGAAGCACTCATGTACACATAGTTGCTTACATAGTGCTCGCACACGCCGCTGACCGTGAAGGTTCCGGTTATATCATCGCCGTTTTTCAGGGTGATGGTGTCGCCAGCTTCCACGCCCAGCGTCTTGGCCAGTTTTTCCGTCAGGACCACACCGTCTTCGCCCAAAGGCGTAGGTTTGCGGCCAACACGTTCATGAAGATCGGCAAAGTCCGCGAATTGGTTCACGTCCTCCGGCACCATCAGGTAAACGTCCATTTCCCCTTCGTGGCCATCCTGACGGGTTGCCTGCATGGAAACCGTCATCGACGCTGTAAAAGCATCATCACCGAACAGATAATCGTAAACCGGTCCCTGTTCTACCGCCTCTTCCTTGGTAACGGCCGTCACCAGATCGTAGTGGGAAATATCGCCGTACTGTTTGGTGATAATAGCGTTCAGAGAATCCGAGATGCCGAAACCGGCCACCAGCAGCGACATACATCCTGCCACGCCGATCACAGTCATCCAGAAGCGCTTTTTGTAGCGCAGCAGGTTCCGGCAGGCCACTTTCCAGGTAAAGGGGAAGCGACGCCACAGCGGCGTGATGCGTTCCAACAAGATTCTTTTGCCTGCCTTGGGGGCACGGGGCAGCATAAGCGCCGCCGGGACTTCTGCCAGAGAGGCACGGCAGGCCAACGCAGTAATCCCCACCGAAAGCACCGTCAGCGTACCGCCGGCAAAGACTGCCTGCAGTGCACGCCACGGGGTATAGATCTTGGGCATATAGTACATCATCTCGTAGGCAGACCAGATGATGCTGGGGAATGCCTTGAATCCTACCGCCAGACCTACCACCGTGCCCAGCACGGCCGCCGCAAATGCGTACCACAGGTACTTGCGCATGATCTCGCCGCGGGTATATCCCAGGGCTTTGAGGGTGCCGATCTGCAGGCGCTCCTCCTCCACCATGCGGGTCATGGTGGTGGAAACCACCAGCGCCGCCACCAGGAAGAAGAACACCGGGAAAATGGTGGTAATGGCGGTCAGCTTATCCACGTTGCCGGTAAAAGAAGCATAACTGACATTGTTGCTTCGATCCCAGACATACCACTCGGGGAATTCGATATCATCCACTTCTTTTTGGGCATCTTCAATTTCTGCCCGGGCATCGGCCAGTTCTTGCTCTGCTTCCGCCTTGGCGTCCTCATATTCGATCTCGCCATCCCGCAGTTTCTGGGTATTTTCTTCAATGGTACGCCGGGCTTCATCCAACTCTGCCCGGGCATCAGCCAGTTCAGCTTTGGCATCGTTGATCTGCCGCCGGGCATCATCCAGTTCCAGCTGCTTGTCGGTCAGCGTTGCCCAGCCGTCCGCGATCTGGTTGCGTGCCGATTCCAGCTCCCGTTTTCCGGCTTCGTATTCCGCCAGACCGGCATTGTACTGTGCCCAGCCGTCATCCAGCTGCCGTTTTGCATCGTCCAGCAAAGCGGTACTATCTTCCAGCTGTTTGCGGCCATCCGCCAGTTTCTGGGCGTTTTCATAATCTGCCTGCCAGCTGGCGTCCAGGGTACGGCGTCCATCCACCATGGTGGCAAATCCCGTGACCAGCGGTTCGGTCTGCGCCTGTTCCGCCAGCAGATACTGCAGCCATACCGGTACCATCATACCAAACAGCCGGGTCATGGTTTCCTGTTCTTCCTGGGCCGCCAACCATTCCTGTGACGATTGCAGCACAGACTGCATGTCAGCCCGGTCCGCTTCACAGATGGCGGTAAGCTGCGCTGCCAGTTCCAGCTGTTGCTGCGTGGGGTTCCCCGGCAGCATCTGCAAGGCGTAGAGCATCTTCCCTGCCTGTTCCTGGACGGTGCGTGCCGTGGAAGTCAACGGGAACGGTCCCGCCTCTTCCCCGTAGCATTCCCGCATATAGGCTTCGGCACGGTCCAGCAGTTCATCATAGCTGGTTGGGTTGGGGTACTCGTTTTCAATCATCCAGGCAACAAACCCTTCCACATCCTCTGTGGTCAGGGTCACGCCGGATATATCCGGTGTGTTTGTCTGTAACAGCGACAGAATCTGCTCAATTGTCAGGCCCCGGGATGCCGACTCAGCCGTACTTTGCCCGTACACCGCAGCAGCGCCCTCCGTCTGCCCTGCCGCCGTTTCCGGCGTGCTGGGCGTCAAAAGCCCTGCCATCTGTTCCGGCGTCAGGCCTACAGCGGTTTCTGCCGTACTGCTCTGAAGCATACCATTGATCTGAACAACCAGTTCCTCCACGCCGTCGGTATACTGCTGTTCTGCGGCGTCCAGCTGTACTTTGCCATCCGCCAGCTGCTGTTCGCCCTCTTCCAGCTGGGCCAGCGCATCGTTATATTGCTGCAGGCCGGCCTCATAATCGGCCTGTCCGCTTTCCAGTTTGCGCCGCGCTTCGGCCAGCTGCGGTTCATTGGCTGTCAGCTCGGCTTCTCCTTCTTCCACCTTGGCCTGACTGTCCAGCAACTCCTGGATACCGTCGGCCAGCTGCACCGCGCCATCGTTGACTTTTGCTTCGTTGTCGGTCAATTCCTGCAGACCATCGGCATATTCCTGCTCGCCGTCCAGGTATTCCTGCTCACCGTCGGCCAGTTCCTGGCGTCCATCGGCCAGTTCCTGTGCTGCATCCGCCAATTCCTGGTTTGCTTCTTCCTCGGCGTCATAATATTCCGCCCAGGCGTCGTCGATTTCTTCCTGCGCCTCGGAACGGATCTCGTCATAGCGGGCCTGACAGCGTTCGTCCTGGATTTCCTCCACTTTGGTCTGCACGGCTTCCACCGTGGCCTCGTACTCGTCCGCCATGCTGTTCTGGGCAAGGGTCCCGTCCGCCGTGACGTAGATTTCGGTGTACGTGTCGTAGGCAAAATCCTGCGGCAGCAGATACATAACCAGTTCCACGGTACCGTTGCCCACACTGGCAGGTTCCCGTTCGAAACTGAAATAGTTGGTGTTATGTACTACGCCCACTACCGTGTATTCGGTGCAGGCCAGTTTGGTATCCAGGTCTTCGTTATCGCTGCTGTTGACCGTCAGTTTGGTGCCCACCGGGTATGCGCTGCCGCCAAGGGTAGCACCGGCTTCCACCACACACTCACCGGAAGTTTCCGGCAGGCGCCCTTCCACCAGTATAAGTTTATTGATGGCATCCTCGTCCTCCGGCGGCACGCTGAGCAGCCGGGATACTACCACATCCTCACCGGCTTCCACCAAAAGGTCGGCAGAATAGCCCGGCTGTACCTGCGCCACGCCGTCCACCTGTTCCAGGGCGGAAACATCCTCATCGGTCAGGCCCATGGTAGAAACGATCCGCAAATCATAGAAGTTTCCATCGTCCATGTACTTTTCCATCGACTCTTCCATATCGATGGGCGTTGCATTCAGACCTGCCAGGAAGCCGACACCCAATGCCACGATGGAAAAAATGGCTGCAAAACGGCTGCGCGCGCTTTTGAAGGTACGTACTATATTTTTACGATAGCTGCGCGTCATGTTACCATTCGATCCTTTCCACCGGGGTGGGATTTGCATTGATGGTTTCTTCGATCACACGGCCACTGTTGATGCGGATCACCCGATCCGCCATAGCTGCCAATGCACTGTTATGTGTAATCACGATCACCGTGCGGCCTTTTTGGCGGCAGGTATCCTGTAAAAGAGCCAGCACCTGCTTGCCGGTTTTGTAGTCCAGCGCACCGGTGGGTTCGTCGCAAAGCAAGATCTTGGGATTTTTGGCAAGCGCCCGTGCAATGGAAACACGCTGCTGCTCACCGCCGGACAGCTGTGCCGGGAAGTTATTCCGGCGGTCCGCCAGCCCTACTTCCTCCAAGACGGTGTCCGCGTCAAGCGGGTCACGGCAGATTTCCGCCGCCAGTTCCACATTTTCCCGTGCAGTAAGGTTCTGCACAAGATTGTAGAACTGGAACACAAAGCCCACATCATACCGGCGGTAGGTGGTCAGCCGTTTCTGGCTGAAACTGCTGACCTTCTCTCCGTCCAGCAAAATCGTACCTTCATCACAGGTGTCCATACCGCCCAGCATATTCAGGACGGTGGTTTTTCCTGCACCGGAAGGTCCCAGAATGACGCAGAACTCCCCCTTTTC
>ERZ1643247.3116-NODE-3116-length-12141-cov-3.891445_pt1 | contig 12141 bp, 3 predicted proteins | sample MGYA00579264_ERZ1643247 | MGnify/ENA primary metagenome ERZ1643247 (study PRJEB29033, sample SAMEA4952262) | chicken gut metagenome | biome: Broiler Chicken; feature: Gastrointestinal Tract; material: Caecum | place: Ireland | collected 2018 | study: Broiler... | reverse complement strand
CCCGGAACTTCATTTTTTTCAGCAGCCCTCGCAGCTTCTCCGCTTCTCCACGGCGCTCCGCCTCCAGCCACACCTGTGAATGCAGCGCCTCGCCCATCAATGGCACTGCCAGCATAGAATATGCCCCTGACAGGCGCATATCCCGGATAGCAGTTTTCAGATTCCCATTAAAGCACAGCTCCGCACCCCTGGCAAACGTAGCCAGAACAGCACAGGTCATTCCGTATGCATGACAGAATGGAAGCGCAGAAAAAGCCTTTATCCCTCCGTCCACATAGCAGTTGCTTTCGCTGGCATTGTTCAGAAGTGCTCTCTGGCTCAACATCACAGGTTTACTCTCACCGGTCGTTCCTGAGGTAAATACTATCGCAGCCGGCGCTTCCGGATCCAGTTCCACCGGAAATCCGGTCTTCCCGCCGCACTGTTCCAGAAGCCTGCTGCCTTCCCGGCAGAGACGCCCGACAGCCATCTCCTCCTGTTCCGTCTGGCTGTTCAGCGAAAAAATCCCCATCATCTCCGGTCTTTTTTCCAACACCGGCCCGCAGACCCCGGAACAGCCTGTCGAAGCAAAGACAGCAGAAACGTCTGCCTGCAGGAGCATGGCCCGAATTACTTCGTCCGGCTGCTCCGGATCAATACAGACCGCCGCAGCGCCGCAGAGGGTACACGCCAGATAGGTTACCAGCCAGTAATAGCAGTTCTCTCCCACAAGCGCTATATGTTTTCCCGCCAGCTTCCGGGCACACAGGCTTTCCCGCAAACCTTCCACATCGCGAATCAGTTCGTCATAAGTCCGGCTTTGCTCCTCCTTTTTCCGGGTAAACCAGGACAGCGCCCTTCTCCCCCGGTAATGGCTTCCGATCTCCGTTATAAATTCTCCGAAATCTCTGTAATACCGCACAGTATTCTGTGAGAATTTTTTCACTCCTTCATTCCTCCCTGGCAGTTATAAAGTTCCCTGAGTTCCCGGCCTTTTTCCGCGTCACAAAACAGCATCACAAACATTTCCGCAAGTACCGGATCGAACTGTCTTCCGCGTTCTTCCAGAAGTATCTGCATCGCCTGCTCACAGGTTCTTCCAGGCCTGTACTGACGATTGGAAACGATGGCATCGAAGGCATCTGCTATGGCAATGATCCTGGCTCCATCAGGTATCTCATTCCCTGGCAAACCGTCCGGGTATCCACGCCCGTCATATCGTTCGTGATGTCCTCTTACAATGGGAAGAATGTCCTGCATCCTACTGATCCCGGACAAAATCTTTTCTCCCGTTTCCGGATGCTTTTTTATCTCCGCATACTCTTCTTCCGTCAGGCGGTCAGGCTTCAGAAGGATTCTGTCCGGCACACCGATTTTTCCAATATCATGGAACAGCCCTGCCAGCCGAAGCCGCTTTATCCCTTCATCCGGCAGTCCCGCAGCCGCACCCAGAGCTGCTGCGAGCTGAGCCACCCTGTCCGAATGACCCTTTGTCTCCTCGTCTCTGGCCTCTACAATATAGCGCAGCGTGGTTACTGTCTCCAGGTATCCCGTTTCCATGGTTTTCTGATACTCCCGGATTGTCCGCATCTGCCGGATAGACTTGACACAGGATTCCACCAGAAGCTCAAGCTGGTCAAACCGGTCACTTTTTTCATAGTATCCCTGAATATCCAGTTCTCGGATAGATTTGACAGGCGGCGCCATGCTCTTGTGCCCGGTCAGAAGAATAATAAAAACATCTGTATTAAATTTTCTGATTTCCTCTACTACCTGATCGCCACAGATCGGGCTCATAAGAAAATCCAGAAGCAGAATATCGTATTCGCTCTCCCTGACCCGTTCAATAGCTCTGCAGGGATTATTTTCCACATCCACCCGATACCCGTTTCTCTGGAAATATGCCTGAATGGCGGAAGTCATCAATGGATCATCATCCACCGTTAAAATTTTGAACTGGCTCTCTGCCACCGCTTTATGTTTTCGCATCTGATGTTCCTCCCTTTGTGCCTTCCATATCTTTCAGCATAACATATTCCATCGGTATAGAAATCCCAAAAATGGAACCGCCGTCCGGATTGTCTTCCATCCACATCTTTCCTCCGAATTTTCCCCGGATTACCGTATTACTGATATACAGTCCCAGCCCGGTTCCCATGGCCCCTTTACTGGTTACCATGGCTCTAAACAGCTTTTCCTTCACTTTTTCGCTGACTCCCGTACCTGTATCGGCTACAGAAATCTTCAGATTCTCCGGATCACACTCTACCCTTAGTGTGATCTCACCGCCACCTACCTGCTGCTGGGCGTAAACTGCATTCGACAGCAGATTTGTCAACACCTGAACCAGATTGTTGACGTCACCCTTCAGCGCAATATCTCCCGGCTTATCGCATATGACATTCAGGCGGCACTGACCCGCCATCAGTTCATGACGCATCAGCATGACACAGCGTTTTACTGTCTCGTCCATGGTAAACACAGAATCTTCTACGGTGACTGCCCCCGCCGCCTGCCCTTTGATCGCCGTGATAATATCCGACATATAGGCTGTAGCCTCCCGACCTTTCTGAAACCAATCTCTTATTTCGTTGTAGATTTCCCGATAGTCCGCTTCCGTAACGTCCGGATCTCCCAGGCTTTCTTCACATTCGTCCACCAGGGCTTCCATAGCTGAAATGCTGCCGGAAATTCCCATAATGGGGGTTTTCAGGTTATGCGCCAGCCCGCCTATCATCTGCCCCAAAAACGCCAGCCGTTCCTGTTCCATCATCCGTTCCCTGCTGTCCTGAAGCTGCTGCATACTCTCCCTGATCTGGGTAATATCCTTGAAAATAACTACAAATCCACTTATTTTTTCATGTACGGACAGCGGCGACACTTCGGTTACATAATAACCTCTTCGGACAAAACTGCCTTTTGTCATGGTTACCGCCTGCTCATAGGAAATGACCGTATTTGCCTTTTTACATTCCTCCACAGCAGTAATCATATTGTAAATAGCCGTCTTGCCGGACACATCCTCATCTTTCACACAGTCCCTCAGATACTTGTTTCCCGAAATTCCGTATTCCGAACCAAACACCCGCTCAAACTGCCGGTTGTAACTGATCACCAGGCCCTGATCGCTTAAGACCAGATAACAGTCCGAAATCCAGTCCAGAACGTGCTGGGTAGCCATAGGACGGATATCCAGCAGATGCATCTGGTAAATAGCCAGGCCATTCAGTATCATTGGTACGATAAAGCTCATAGGCGTTGCGGCAATATCCAGATTCATACCGGAAAATGTAGACATCATGCTCACAATCAGCGGACAGATCCCGCTGCCGGCCAGCAGCAGGCACTGTTTAAAATAAAGCTGGCTTCTGTTTCGCAGCGCAAACCGCAGCGGTATAATGATAGTCAGAAGCAGACAGAAATAATTGTACAGCCCTGAAACCATAACATAAGGGCCGAATTCAATATCACTGCGTATTACAGAAAACACCTGGTACTGCAGATGATGCAGCGGGTTTGTCCACGTTACGGCAATGGTGACCAGCGGCATCACAAAAAGCAGCCACAGCCGGCGCGGCATATGCTCCAGGCTGCGTACGAACGCCAGCACAATACACAGAAAGATAACCGGAGCAAATGAGCCTCCCGGCGTAGTCATGCAGTCCAGTATAAAAGCCTCTGTCCCGTTGGGTGACCGCAGAAAGCGCATCAGGATAATCGGAATAACCCATGTGGCATAACACACAGTCAGTGCCAGGTACAGCTTGTGAAGCAGATACAGCTTCGGCGCACGGATGCACCAGATAATAAATACCAATATGATAATCAGTGCAATGCTGAAAATAAGAATCGAACCATCCGTTACCATGGACTACTCCTCTTCTGCCGGCCAGGTTTCCTGCATCGTAAAGCTCTCCAGCAGCTCACCCGGCGATGGAATGTCAAACCGGAATCCTGCCCGGGCCAGGCTGTCCTTTGTCTGTTCTCCGGACACCTGAATCACCGGCGGCTTCAGGCGGATATGATACCAATAATCAATCAGGACGGATACCTGCTCCCGGGCCGGACCCACAGCCGTCCTGGACAGCAGCTCCGTAAATTCCCCGTCCGAAACGATACGGATTCCCGCCTGCAGCTCCTCCGCCACCTGTCCGGTAGTCGGCGGATCCGGATGGATAATATGGAACACCGTACCCGGACCGTCTTTCAGGGCAAGAACGGCTTCCGCCGCATAATCCACAGGGGTCAGATCCACAGAGGTTTCCGCGATGGTACGCGGAACAGCGCCTACCCGATAAAAAGCCCGCATCAGCAGATAAAACGCATTTGTATCCGGATTTTTCTGAAATACTCCGTCAGAGGCCCGGCCTACCAGCCGGCCCAGCCGGAAAATTTTCGTCTCCATCCCGCTTTCCCGTGCTTCCAGCACAAGCCCCTCTGCCAGGTATTTGCTCTTTACATATATGTTGTCTTCCCAGATCTGCCCGATATCATAGTCATTTTCCGTAAATACAGCCCCCGGCCTGCCATCCTTCAGCTGCTCACCGCTGACGCTGCAGGTAGACATATGATACAGCCTGGCTCCGCTCCTCCGGGCAAGCTCCAGGATACAGCGCGTTCCCTCCACATTGGTCCGGAGAAAGGCTTCTTCGTCCGCCGCGTAATGGCGCACATCCGCCGCCGCATGATAAATCTCTCCCACATTTCCCGCCAGGCGCGCGTAGTCCTGTTCCTCCAGTCCAAGGCGCTCCTTCGTCAGATCTCCATCTATAACAGTCAGCCTTTTCCGGCTCCGCATGGCAAAGCCACTGCCGAAATACCATGTCAGACACTCCAGTAGCCTGCGTTCGCCTCCACGCACCAGGCAGATTATGCCGCTCTCTCCTTTATCCAGCAGAGCCTTCAGCAGATGGACACCGAAAAATCCGGTCGCTCCCGTAAGCATGATACCCTTTTTCCGGCCCTGCCGTTTTTCGGCCTCAGGCTCTTCCCATATGGGTTCTTCCGGCGGTACCAGGACATGCTGCCGCTTTTCCGCACAGGCTCCTGCCGCATCTGTACGATATCCCGCATCTGCCGCAATTTTTCCAGACGCTGTCTCCCGGATCTCTCCTGCAGCGGCGGCATCTGCAAGCTTCTCTTCCGTCTCATCCGTTTCTGACAGGTTCAGCCCCAGCAGCTCCGCCTGACGGCGCGCCTCCGGATATTCATAAAACTGTGACAGAGACATCTCCAGCCCGTGGTTGAAATACAGGCTCAGCACACTCAATGCCTCCAGAGAAGTGCCTCCCTGTTCAAAAAACGACTGCTCCGGATCCAGCTCCTGCTTCGTCAGCACCTGTCCCCAGATATCCAGTACAAATCGAACGCCGTCTGCAGAAGCCGCTTTCTCCTGTTTTTTCGGAGCAGGGGACGGTTCAGCCCTCCTGATTTCTGTATCCCGCACCGGTGCAGCGTCCTGTTCTGCCGCAGTTTCCGCCTGCGCCGCAGCCTTCTCCGGTACAGCCTTCACCGGTTCTGCAGCAGAGACACGATGGGCTTCATCCTCCTTAAGCGCATGGCGGATACCCTCCGTAGCCATGGCTGTCAGCGCCCGGAGATCAATCTTGCTGCTGGCTGTCAGCGGCATATTTTCAATAGGAAGTACCCTGGATGGCACCATATATACAGGAAGTACTTTGCGAATTCTCTCCATCAGGCAGCTCTGGCAGTTTTCCACCCGGCTGTCCGGCTGATAGAAGGAACACAGTTCCATGGATCCGTCTTCCTTGCGGATAGCCACAGTAGCCGCCTGCTTTGCACAGCCGGATTCCAGGATCGCACCGGTAATTTCATCCAGCTCCACCCTCTGGCCGTTCAGCTTGACCTGGGAATCCCTGCGCCCGAGGAAATCATAAGACCCGTCCAGGCGCAGCCTTCCCATATCCCCGCTTTTATACATTCTCTCTCCCGGAACAAACGGGTCAGGCAAAAAAGCCTGCTCCGTCAGATCCGGTCTGGAAATATAGCCTCTGGCCAGACATTCACCGGCCATATATAATTCTCCGCAGCCCGTCGGCATTACAGGGCGCATCTTTTCATCCAGGACATAAATACGGCCATTATACAGCGGCCTTCCAATCGTAATGTGGTCGCCTGGCTTTACATCGATCATCGTCATGTAAACCGTAGCTTCTGTAGGGCCGTACATATTCACGCTGACAGCGTCTGTCGCTTTATGCAGCTTGTCCAGAAGCTGCGGCGTCAGCACCTCGCCTCCCAGCAGCACCAGCTTCAGGGAAGCGGCAGCGCGGCAGAAGGCTTCATTTCCCAGACACATCTGCAGTCTCGCCGGCGTCACCTGGAAAATCTCAGCTCCGCTCTCTTCTATAATAGCCGCCAGCTTCCAGGGCAGCATCATCTCTTCTTCGTCCGTCAGCACCACTGTTTTGCCCATAGCCAGCGGGAACAGGCTTTCTCCGATAAAGCTGTCGAACACCACGTTAGTCGTGCACAGGATCGGGCCCGCCGCCCGCGAGAGCAGCTCCCGTATGCTGACAAACAGGCTGGACACGGCGCGGTGGCGCAGCATTACCCCTTTTGGCTTTCCTGTAGAGCCTGATGTAAACATTACATTAACCAGATCCTCATCTTTTACAGCGGCATCCTCGAAGCCGTCTTCCAGACGCTCTGCCGCTTCAACCACCCTGCAGGGCAGCCCTTCCGGCAGACGCGCCGCCGTCTTCCTGTCACAGAGCACATACTCTGCCCCTGCAGTCTCCAGCATATAGGCAAGCCGTTCCTTCGGGAAGGAAGGCAGAAGCGGCACATAGGCGCAGCCATTTTTCAAAATAGCGATCATAGCCGCAATCAGATCCGGCGTCCTTCCGAATCCCAGCCCCACGCACTGGCCCGGCTGTACTCCCGCTTCCCGCAGAAGCGCCGCCAGCCCGCAGGCACGGCGTTCCAGCATATCCCTCGTCATAACCTGGCCGTGGAATACGATAGCCGGCGCATCCGGCTCGGCCTTTACCTTCTGCTCAATAAACCGGTGAATGGGCAGATTGACAAAAGGCGTAGCCGCATAGCGCGGCGCCTCCACATACGTTTCATAATCAGCCGGGCACAGCGGTGATATTTCATCCAGCGTCAGCGCTCTCCCCGACAGGATCTCCCGCAGAATCTGACGCAGACAGCGTCCGTAAAAACGAATGGTATTTTCTTCAAACAGGCTGGATGCGCTTGCCATCTGGAAGCTGTAGCAGCTTCCCTGCCGCGCCGTCTCCACTGTCATATCCATCTTCACTGTTCCTGTGATGACCGGCAGAAACTCCATCGGTTTTCCATCCAGAATAAAAGCAGCCGTATCCACAGGACTCTGCGAAAACATAACCTGATACAAGGGATTCTGGGCGCTCCGCGGCAGCTTCAGCAGTGCCAGAAGCTCTTCCAGAGAAATTTCCTGATGATCCAGCAGCCCCGTAACCTCGCTGCGCACCTCCTGGAGGTACGCCTCCGTCCGCCTGCCGCCCTCCGGCCTAAGCCGCAGAGGCAGCGTATTGATAAACGGCCCGCAGATCGCGCCTGTTCCCGGATGAAGCCTTCCCGCTACCGGCGTTCCGATCAGGAAATCTTCCCGTCCGGAAAGCTTCGACACCAGAATTCCATAGACCCCCAGAAACAGCATAAAGCTGGTAATGCCGTGGTCACGGCAGTATTCATCACAGGCCGCGCTCTCTTTTTCTGTCAACGACCAGCGGTATTCACTGCCTTTAAAATCAAAGGTATGCGGGCGTGGGAAATCAGAGGGCAGCGTCAGAAGTTCCGGCAGGTTTTCCAGATGCCTGCACCAGTAATCCTTCTCTCTCTCCCTTCCTCGTTCCGGCTCCTCCTCCAGGTATACGGAATAATCCGTATAAGAAAGAGGCACCTGCAGCTCCAGGCCGCAATATGCTTCGTTCAGCCGCTTCAGTACCAGCGGAGTGCTCATACCGTCGCCTATGATGTGATGGCTGTCTATAAAAAGAATTCTGTTCCCGTCCGGCTCCTGCCAGATAGCTGCCCGCAGCAGCGGAGCGCAGCCCAGATCAAAGGGCCGCAGAAATTTTCCGGACACTTCCGCAAAATCCGCCCCCTCCAGCCACTCCAGGGCAAAAGGCACCGTCTCTGCCACACGGGCGCTGATGCGTCCCTTTTCCTGCACAAAAGCCGTACGGAACACCTCGTCCGCATGAATCAGCGCGCGGAAGGCCTCCTGAAGCTTCGCCGCGTCCGCCTCCTTCGGCAGACGGAATGCTCCGGGCATATTATAGGCGATTCCCGTAGGATCCAGCCACGACTGGACATAGATCCCCTGCTGCATTGGAGAAAGCGGATAGCTTTCCCGCCGCTCTGCCTTCCGGATCATCCGAAGCGGCTCAGCCCCGCTGTCCTGGCTTCCCTCCCCTCCGTCTTTCTGCAGATGGCGCGCCAGGCGCACAGCCGTACGGCATGCATACAGATCGGCAACCCGCACAGAGCAGCCGAAGGCTGCCTCCAGCCCGGCAATAGCTTCCATAGCATTCAGAGAGTTCCCGCCAGACAGAAAATAATCACTGTTTCCGTCCAGATCTTCCCTTCCCAGCACAGAACGGAAAATATCCAGCACCTTTCCTGCGGATGCCGTGATATGCCCTGCCGAACCCGTGCCTGCCTGCTTCCGCAGTACAGGTTCAGGCAGGCGCCGTTCATCAATCTTTCCGCCCGCAGTCACCGGCAGTTCATCCAGCCGCATGATGCAGGATGGTATCATGTAATAGGGCAGATAAGTGGCTGCAAAGGAAAGAAGCTCTGTCTCCTCCAGCACAGTATCAGAGCAGTAATAGGCAGTCAGCACCGGCTGGCTCTCCACCTGGCAGACACGCGCAGCAGCCGCACGGACACCGGGATATTCGGCAATACAGGCCGCCACTTCACTGGGCTCGATCCGCAGCCCCCGCAGCTTCACCTGATCATCCAGCCTTCCGGCCAGCACAATCTCCCCGTCGTCTGTCCAGCATGCAGAGTCTCCGGTATCATACATTTTCTCTTTATCTTCGAAAGGATTTTCCACAAAGCTCTTTTCTGTCAGCTCCGGCGCATTGCGGTAGCCGCGCCCGACACAGAGCCCGCCCACGTACAGTCGTCCGAACACACCGGTGGGCAGCGGATTCAGCCATTTATCCAGCACATAAAGGCGGCAGTTGTCCATTGGACGCCCGGCTGTAATCTGCTTGGCATGGGACAACTCTTTTAAGCTTACGCCCACCGTTGTCTCAGAGGGTCCGTATTGATTATAGAGCTTCGCTCCCGTAATATTTTTCAGCTTCTTCAGCAGGCTGGCCGGAAACGCCTCTCCGCCGCAGAGTATCCCTTCCATATGACGGACCGCTCCGCAGAACTCCGGCTCCTTCAGAAAAGCCTCCAGGCGGGACGGGGTCAGCGAACAGAATCCCACCGCGTAGCCGCGGATCAGCGCCGCCAGCCTTTTCGGGGATTCCTGTTCTTCTCCATCCGCAATCACAATTGTTTTTCCATTTAACAGAGGGACGATACTCTCCAGCATAAACGCATCAAAGCCCACGCTACAGATAGAAAGCACCGCTCCCTTCCCGTAGATATTCTCCATGGCCTGAGCCAGCTTCCCGATGTATACACCACATAAGCCAGGCTGTCCGGCTTCACCGGAACCTGGGGCACCTGCCCGGTATTCTGTTCCACCTCTTCTGCAAATACTACCGGAATATCCGGCTCTCCCAGTCCGCTGCGCTCCAGGATCTCACGGGCCGTTACCAGAAGGCCTGCGCCGCTCTGCGTCAGAATTCTCCGGATTCTGCCCGCAGGAAGATCCGGAGACAAAAGCATCCAGGCACATCCGGCACGCAGCACGCCGGCCATAGTCTCCAGCAGTTCAAATCCCCTGGGCAGCAGCACCGCCACCAGCGCCTGATCCCCTCCGGAAGCAGACAGCACCGCCCCTGAAATATCAAACGCCCGCATCAGCAGGGCCTGGTACGTCAGTCTTTCCCCCCGGAAAATAGCGGCAACCCGCCTCGGATATTCATCTGAAGAGGTTTCCAACGCATCAAAGACCGACCGCTCCTCCAGATAGCGGCCTGTCCGGTTAAAGGTATATAAGACACGTTCCCTTTCATCTGTCGTCAGCACGGAAAGCTGGCGTATGGGCTTCTCCGGATTTGCCAGAGCCTCCAGCAGAATGTTGCAGATAGTATGATGCAGCCGTTCAATCTCTTCCCGGGCAAAAAACTGGGTCAGATAATCATAATCTATGGAATAGCATTTGCTGTCTGCCATGTTTGTCACATGGATGCAGAGCTGCTCCGCCTGATAGCCGCTGTAATGCCAGCGTCCGGAAATCAGCACGGACGCATCCCGGCTCTCTACAGCCTGGCTGTTCTGGTAAGACAGGGCAATATTGAACAGACGCCCCTCCCCTTTGTTCCTGCTCTGATAAATTTTCTCGATATGGGAATACGGAAACCTCTGGTGCTTGAGCAGATCGAACCACGCTCCTGTCAGTTCCCGGTTAAACTCATTCCAGCTCCAGCTGTCGTCAATCCGGTTAAAAAACGGCAGAGTTGTCACGAACATGCCCGTAGTCCGCTTAAAAACATAGTTGGTGCGGTTCATAATCGGTACGCCGATCGTAAAGCGGTCTGCGCCCCCGATCCGTTTAAAATAAATGGCCAGAGCCATATAAAAGACAGCAAAAGGAGCCACGCGGTTTTCCGTACAGAACCGGTACACCGCATGGTTGAGCACCTGAGGCAGGTCAAAAGAAACCCGGCTGCCGAGAGGGCTCACAACTGCGCTGCTGACAGCCTTCAGCACCGACGGCTCACCGGATTCTTCCAGGATCTGCTCCCAGTATTTTCTGTCCTTCTCATAAGCCCTGGAACTGAGATAGTTTTGTTCTTCTTTTATATGTAATTCATAGCTGGGAGATTTCTCAAGCCCTGCAGGCTTCCCGTCCAGCAGGTTCAGATACGTCTGTGCGATCCGGTTGCAGACCATCAGCTGCGCCCACCCGTCAGAAATGATGTGGTGCATCTTCACCAGCACGCCTCCGGAATTTTCTCCTGCCCGGAACAGGATAAACCGATACAGCGGTCCGTCAAACACAGGAATCGGCTCTCTGGTCATCGCTGCCTCCCAGCTCTCGATCCCTTCTCTGCTGGTATGGGACAGATCATAGACCGGAAATTCCTCTTTCACAAACGGTGCATGATACTGCACCGGATCTCCGCCGGCACTCTGTTCGATCCGCGCCCGCAGAGAATCGTCCGCCTCCAGAACCATCTGTATGCTTTTCTGAAGCAGTACAAAATCCACACGCCCTTCTACCTGAATCGTAGCGCTCAGATTGTTAACAGAAGTTCCTTTCAGAGAACATTCCAGATTCCAGATATTTTTCTGACTTAAAGACAGCGGAAAACGCTGTCCGTAATCTTTCGTTTCCATATTGCCCGTCAAACCCCTATGTTTTCCGTCAGATACAGTATACTCATCTATATTTATACCCTTTTTTTTATCCAAAATCAACCTTTTCTTCAGTTTCAGACACCCGATCCAGGCCTTTTCATACTTTCCCCAAAAATATTGGAATATTTATCCATTTTCCGCGGTTTTTCCTCTCCTGTGCCCCCTCTTTTCCGGCGTTGTATGCCTGGCCTTCCGTACCATTCCTTCCGGGTTTGACAGCCGTATTTGAATCCTTTATAATGAATCCTGATTATTTATACTGTGAAGACTTTTCTGAAAAAACGGCCCGTCGGAGGCGGGCCTGACGCGGCAAAATGAGGGGGAAGCAGGCCGGAAGCCTGACAGACATATCACTGTTTTCTGACAGAATAAAAAGGAGTAATGGCATATGCTTCAGATCATGCACATCTGCAAAACCTATAAAACCGGCAATCTGGTGCAAAAGGCACTGGATGACGTATCTCTGTGCCTGCGCGAAAATGAGTTCGTGGCGATTCTGGGCCCCAGCGGTTCCGGCAAAACCACACTTCTGAACATCATCGGAGGCCTGGATCGGTACGACAGCGGCGACCTGGTCATAAACGGCATTTCCACCCGGAAATACCGGGACCGGGACTGGGATTCCTACCGGAACCATACCATCGGCTTTGTTTTCCAGAGCTA
>ERZ1643247.3111-NODE-3111-length-12162-cov-4.728091_pt1 | contig 12162 bp, 6 predicted proteins | sample MGYA00579264_ERZ1643247 | MGnify/ENA primary metagenome ERZ1643247 (study PRJEB29033, sample SAMEA4952262) | chicken gut metagenome | biome: Broiler Chicken; feature: Gastrointestinal Tract; material: Caecum | place: Ireland | collected 2018 | study: Broiler... | reverse complement strand
ATAAAGACGGTGGCGGCATAAACGGGTACGCCGAACATTTCAAAGAAACCGGCCACACCGTTGCTGAACACCTGGAAGGGGGTGCCGGCGGCAGGGGTGCCGTCCGCCGCGGCGGAAGCACCGGCCACACACAAAGCCAGGACAGCCAGCAGGCTTTCCAGCACCATGGCACCGTAGCCGACCTTCAGCATGTCCTTCTCGTTTTCTACCGTCTTGGAAGAAGTACCCGAAGATACCAGGCTGTGGAAGCCGGACACGGCGCCGCAGGCCACCGTAACGAACAGAATGGGGAACAGGCTGCCGCTGATCAGACTGCCGTTTTCGCCGGCCACCACGTTCCAGCTGGTGAAGGGCTGCAGGTTCATGGTGGGATGTGCCACCAGCAGACCGACCGCCGCACCGATGATCATGGCAATGAACATGAAGGTGGTCATGTAATCCCGGGGCTGCTTCAAAAGCCACATGGGCAGTACAGCCGCAAAGAAGATATACACAAAGGTGATGTAGATCCAGCCTTCCTTGCCCAGGATGATGGGGCAATTGGCGCCAATGACGAAGGAAAGCACGATCAGCACAATGCCGACCACCGCTTCTTTCCAGCCGTCAAAATGGAATTTCTTCTGGGTCAGGCCAAACACCACGGCAAACACCATGAACATGATGGAAACCATACCGGCGGCACCGTTGGTTTTGGCGGCCGCAGCCAGCGAGGTGACACCGTCGGTAGTGGTGTAGGCGTTGAAGGTACCGGCCACCATGTCGGCAAAGGCGGCAATTACCAGCAGGGTGAACAGCCAGCAGAACAAAAGGAAGAGCCGACGGCCCAGTTTGCCGATGTATTTTTCAATCAGCATGCCCATGGACTTGCCGTCATTCTTGACACTGGCATACAGGGCACCAAAGTCCGTTACAGCACCGCAGAAGATGCCGCCCAGCAGGACCCAAAGCAACACCGGCAGCCAGCCGAACGCGGCGGCCTGGATGGCGCCGGTGACGGGGCCCGCCCCGGCAATGGAAGAAAACTGGTGGCTGAACACGGTCCAGCCGTTGGTGGGAACATAGTCTTTGCCATCTTCCAGCCGCACAGCAGGAGTTTTGGCGTTGGGGTCCACACCCCAGGTTTTGGCGATCCAGCGGCCATACCCGGCGTACGCACATACCAGGCAAACCGCTGCGATCAGAACGATCACAAGCGTATTCATGATTCTACTCCCTCTTTCCTACAATTGGATTTACAATCGCTTGCTTCATTACTTTAGCGCGCTGATGTGCCTATGTCAATGATTTGTCAATATTTTGGAGGTTTGACGGTTTTTTGGTTGAAAAGTAGAAAATATATGGACTGTTTTGTGTAGAATGTGCAATTGACAACCTTGTTTTGAATGGATAGTATAAAGAAAAACGGGTGTCTTTGTCTGAAAACGCCCTGATTCAGGAGGATTACTATGAAGCAATGGCTCAAAGATGCAGTGTTTTATGAGATTTATCCGCAGAGTTTCTGCGATACAAACGGGGATGGCATCGGCGACTTGCCGGGCATTACTTCCAAACTGGACTATATTAAAGGTCTGGGCTGCAATGCCCTGTGGATCAACCCCTGCTTTGACTCCCCCTTCAAAGATGCCGGCTACGATGTGCGGGACTACAAGAAGGTGGCCCCCCGCTACGGAACCAACGAGGATCTGGCCCAGTTGTTCCGCACAGCCCACGAAAAGGGCATGCATGTGCTGCTGGATCTGGTGCCCGGCCATACCAGTGAGGAACACCCCTGGTTCAAAGCCAGCAGCCAGGTGGAGAAGAATGAATACTCCGGCCGGTACATCTGGACCGATCACTGCTTTGCAGGCGGTGACGGTATGCCGTTTATCGGCGGCGAGACCGACCGCAACGGTACGTATATCCTGAACTTCTTCAAGTGCCAGCCTGCCTTGAACTATGGATATGGCAAAATTCATGAAGTCTGGCAGCAGCCCACCGACGCACCGGATTGCCGTGCTACGGTGGAAGCCATCAAGGATGTGATGCGCTTCTGGTTGGCCATGGGCTGTGACGGTTTCCGGGTGGATATGGCGTTCAGCCTTGTCAAAAACGATACCCATCACAAAAAGTATACCTGTGCCATCTGGCGGGACATTGCCGCCATGTTGCAGGAAGAGTATCCTCAGGCGGCATTGATCAGTGAGTGGAACGCGCCGCGTCTGGCCCTGAAGAACGGTTTTGACATGGACTTTATGCTCAGCGGAACCCATAACGGTTATGACTGGCTTATGCGCGCTTATGACGGCACCATGGATTCCAATCCGCACAACATCGGCAAGGCGTATTTCTGCAAGGATTCCGGTACCGGCATTGACAAGTTCCTGGATGACTGGCTGCCTAGCTATAAAGCGACCCATAAAGACGGCTTGTACTGCCTGATTACCTGCAACCACGATACCATCCGCCCGGCAGCCGGGCTGACCACCGACGAACTGCGCATTGCCTACGCCATGCTGTTTACTATGCCTGGAGCGCCGTTCCTTTATTATGGCGACGAAATCGGTATGCGGTACCAGAAACTGCCCACCAAAGAGGGTGGCTATTTCCGCACCGGTTCCCGTACTCCCATGCAGTGGGCACCGGGGAAAAACCTGGGCTTCTCGGACGCAGCACCGGAATCCCTGTATCTGCCGGTAGACCCTGCTGCGGACGCGCCTACGGTAGCACAGCAGCAGGAAGATCCCAACAGCCTGTGGCATACGGTGCAGTCCATTCTGGCATTCCGCCATGCCCATCGGGATCTGGATTCCGATGCACCTTTCAAGGTGTTGTTTGCCCCTAAGGCTAAGGGGGATTACCGTCCCTTTGCCTGGCGTCGCGGCAAATTGATCTGTGCGGTCAACCCGGCAGGAGCGCAGGCGGAACTGCCCCTTAAATTGAAAGAAGGAACCCGTCCGCTCTTTGTCATCGGCAGCGCCGAAGTGCGTGGGGAAGACCTGATTCTGGGCGACCAGAGCTTTGCCGTACTGGGATGACACTTGCTATAAAGCAGGGAGGTGAATGGGCTTTATCGCCTGCCAGGATGGGCATTCCGGTTGGTATGGTGGCAGAGCTGAAACATTGGGAAGACTGCGGAATCATCCCTTGAACAGCGCGTTTTATACAACAAACATCCCGGGAAAGGCATGCCTTTCCCGGGATGTTTTAGGTTGATTGTGGTTTTACAGCGTTTTCAGCAGAACTTCTTCCATGGGGCGCTTGGGCACACAGTAGTCCCGCGCGTCATCCAGATAGTATTTGGTGTCGCCGTCTTTCATGAAAACCAAATGGCTTTCATGACTGGGGTAACCCAGCGCTACCATATAGCGCAGCTTAACGCCTTCCGGCAGGTCCAGCAATTTGCTCAGGGCCGGGCGGTCGATGGAACCCATCAGGCAGCTGCCCACACCGTGACCCCAGGCGGCCGCCGTCAAGCTGCCCATGGCCAGGCCGGTGTCTGTATCACTGTAGCCAGGCAGCCGTTCGTCCTGCAGCACGGCAATAAATGCGACCGGTTGTTCACCCGGTTTGGGGCGGCCCAGTTCCGGCGGCAGGCTGGCAGCCCAGTGAACCAACGGCTGTACGGCGGCTACGGTCTCCGGGCTTTGCACAATGATATATTTCAGGGTCTGGCGGTTGGCGCCGCAGCTGGCAATGCGGGCGGCATCCACTGCCTCGGTCAAAATCTCCGGTGCCACAGGGCGCTGTTCAAAGCGGCGGTAGGTGCGGCGGGTGCGCAGGAATTCCATGATTTCCACAATCGGTCACATCCTTTTTTCAGTTTTTTCCATTATACCAGCAAGACGATCATTTATCAACGACGGTGGAAGTGCGTCCGATACCCACTGCCGCCGAGGCAATCTTTTTCCAGCTGCTGCAACCGCAGATGCCGTCGGCCGTCAACGAAAAATCTTTTTGTATAGCCTTGAGTGCGTTTTCGGTAGCTGAACCGAAAATGCCGTCCAGTGTGCCGCTGGGGTAACCCAACGCGTTGAGGGCGTCCTGCAGAATCAGCACATAGGTGTTGCGGCTGCCCCGGCGTACGGTAGGGTAGCCGGCGGTGGTGTTGGGGCAGGCTGGCTTGCCGTAACGGCGGTCAAAATGCACCCAGGTGGGCGTCATGGAAAGGGGTTCCACATATCCCCAGGCACCGGTGGCCACGGCAGTGTCATAGATTTTCCGGCGTGCGCTGCTGCTCAGGCTCTGGCCGACATCAAACGCCACACCGGCGTAGTGTTGGCTGGTGGTGCCGTGGCCGCCTTCCCAAATGCGCTTGAATGCGTACCCCACAGGGATTCCACTGCCGTAATTGCGGCGGGTCAGGTTCCAGGCTTCCATGGCGGCTACCGTAGTCCACAGCACGTTGGCGTTGCTGGACCCGCGGAACTCCCGCACCCGCAGCGTAGTGCCGGAACTGTAAGGCATTGCATCGTTTTCGCTGAGATCATAGGTGTAGAATTTGTTGGTATAGGAATCGTACACTAAGACTTTTGTCATGATGTTATCCCTCCTTGGAACGCTGGCATTCACTGCACAACGCCTGGGCTGCGGTGCGCAGGCTTTCCCAGGTGGCTGCGTCTACTACTCCCAGAGTGGGCAGTCCGGCGGTAAGCTGGTAGCTTTCCAGAGCCTGCTGGGTAGCAGCATCCAGTTCACCGGTTTCCGGTACAAAGTTGTATCCCTGGTCCACAGAGGCAATCAGATTCAGCCAGCGCTGTACCTGCCGTACCGCAGGACCGGAACTGCCCAGCGCCAGGGATGATGCGGGCCAGACACCATCCGGCTCAGGGGCGGCCGCCGCGGGGTTCACTTCAGCCAGCGCCTGTGCTGCCTGCAAAAATGCCGTCCAGTCAGCGGTGGTTACAATGCCGGTCTCGGGCAGGCCAAAGTACCGCTGGGCGCTGCGCACAGTGATTTCCAGGTTGCTGTCAAAGACGTTGTCCGGGGCGGTGCCGTTCAAAAAGTTGATCTCCGGCAGCCATTGCCCTAAAAATTGCAGCAATTGGTCCAGGCGCAGTACTGCCAGTCCTTTGTCGCCCGGCCGCAGCGTGCTGGCGGGGGCAGGCAGCGAAACGGTCCGAACCACCGGGCCGCTGGTGGCAAGGCTTTGTGCGGCGGTGTACAGGCTGTTCCAGGTCAGCAACCCCACAACGCCGTCCACTGTTAATCCGGCACGGGCCTGCCAGGCTTTGACGGCTTTTGTGGTGGCAGAACCGAATACGCCGTCCACCGTTACAGTGGGAATGTCGCTGTAGTAGGCCGCCAGCCGCCGCAGATAGAACTGTACCGCCCGCACGGCGGTGCCGCGGCTTCCTTCCCGGACGGTGGTGGTGAACTGGCCGGGTGCTACGTTGGGGTCTACGATCTCGTTGGCTACCGCCAGTGCCACTTCGTTGAGCTTGTTCCAGGTGGCGCGCCCCACCAGGCCGTCTGCCGTCAGGCCGAACAGGCTCTGGAAGCCGGTCACGGCATTTTGGGTTGCAGCCCCAAAACTGCCGTCTACGTTGATGGAGGCAAGGGAAGTATAGTTGTCCGCAGCCAGCCGCAGCCAGAACTGTACCAACCGTACCTCCATCCCCGTATCGCCCCGGCGCAGCACCACACCGGGCCAGGCCGTGCCGCCAAGATCGCTTTGCATATCCAGCCAGGCGTCGTACAGAGCATCCCAGGTGGCCTGCCCAACGATGCCGTCGGCAGTCAATCCCTGTTCCTGCTGGAAAATTTTGACCGCCCGTTCGGTGGCGGCGCCAAAATTGCCATCCACCGTCAGGTTGGGCAGTGCGCTGTTGAACTGTGCCAGTTCCGACAACCAGAACTGTACCTGTTCCACCTCGCTGCCGGTAGAACCGCGGCGCAACACCACGCCCGGCCAGGTACCGCTGCTTTCGGTGCCGGTGGCGGTTTCGCCTTCACTGGTCAGTTCGGCCAGATCCTTTACGCTTACATAGATATAACTGATCTTGTACCAGGTGGATTTGCCCACCAGGCCGTCCGCAGTCAGGCTGAATTGTCTCTGGAACTTTTTCACGCAGCTTTCGGTGGTGGCATCAAAAGTTCCGGTTACTTCTGGTTTGCCAAAGGCCGGGTAATCTTTGGCAATGCGGGAAAGCTGCCGCTGCAAAATGCTTACGCTGGTTCCGGTGGAGCCACGTTTCAGCGTGATACCCGGCCAGCTGGACGGGATACTGGCAATGTTGTTGGTGGTCACCAACTGAATGCGGTCCCCGTAGTAGTAGCGCAGGATCTGCAACGCGTTCTTTCCTTCGTTGGCACGGTCTACCGTGCCCCATTGCTTCATGCCGGGGCAGGTCACAAGCTTACCGTCGCAGTACTCGGTAAAATAGGGCTCCTGATCACCGGAGCGTCGAACATAGGTATTGAACAGTTCGGCGGTCAGCCGTTCCATCACCGCAAAAACAGTGCGTCCTGCCACGTAAGCCTGATCATAGCCGGGGGAGCCGGTGATGTTGAAAGAATAGCCCCGGCTGGGATACCATTCGGTCCAGATACGGTTGAGCGCCAGACTGATCTGGGCCAGAATATTGGCCCGCAGGGCTTCCTCCGGCCAGGTGGGGTACACCTCGCTGGAAGCCACGTTGGCGATGTATTCCTGAAATCCTACCGTTACGTTGCTCACGTTGGCCGAAGGTTTGCCCAAATGCACGGTAATCTTTTTGGGGATGACCACCTCGGTGAGTACCCGGGCGTTGAGGTTCTCTTCCGGTGTGGGGCCGCTGCCGCCGCCACCTGCAAACAGCACGTGGGGCGGAATGGTGGTGATTTCTCCGTTTAGCTCTTTGGCGCGCGTATCGGCCAATGTGGGGTTGCCGGTGGTTTCCGCCGGTAAAAATTCCAGCCGGGCCACCGTCTGCTGGTCGGCAAAAATCTGCACACCGTCCAAAATCCGGGACTGCCAGCCGTCGGCTTCCGCCGTAAGGCGATAGACCGAATACGGGCGGACTGTACGGTTGTTTTCATCCAGGCTGTAACTTGCGTCCGGCGCAGGCAGGTCCAATGGCTGGCTGGCACCCGATGCATCGGTGGTCATCCGGGAAAGCACCGCCCCCGATTCATCCGACACAGTCAGGCGAACGCCGGGCAGGGGAGCAGCCTGCTCGGCGATCGATGTGTAAACGATTAAATTTCCGTTTGGCATACAAACACCTCCTGCCCACAGGCTATGCCGGGGTGTGGCGGGAGGTGACAAGGCAGGGGAGCATCCGGAAACGGGCAAGGGGCCACCTATGGGGGCGGGCGGCCAAGCAAAAAGCAAAGCTTGCATCCCGGCGGGTATCGGAATTATAATGGGCATATCCACCAGGTCTGGTTTGGTGACCTGGATTGATCCCATACCGAAACGTTACCGGTAAAAATTGTATCAGTCTTTTCCCGTTATGTTGTATCCATGAAGGAGGTACAAAACAATGGCAATCAAGAAAAGGAAACTGAGCGGTACCCCACAGCAAGAACCCCGTTCCTATGAAACAGAGCATGCGCAACTGGCGCGGCGCGCGGCTGCCGAGGGAATCGTGCTGCTGAAAAACGAAAATGGGCTGCTCCCGCTGGCAAAGGGGAGCAAACTGGCACTGTTTGGAGCCGGTGCAGGTCGTACGGTCAAAGGTGGTACCGGCAGCGGCGATGTGAACGAGCGGGCCAGTGTTTCTGTTTTTCAGGGCCTGACCGATGCGGGACCTGACCGATGCGGGATTTGAAATTACCACAAAGGAGTGGATTGAGGATTACGACCGGCGGTACCGGCAGGCCCGCCAGGACTGGAAAGAGGCAATCCTGACTTGCCAGAAAGAACTGGAGCAGAAGGGCGGGTTGAATGCCTTTTTTGAGGCCTATTCCACCCATCAGTTTGCCATGCCGGCCGGTGCGCCTGTCTACAAAACCGAAGCGGATGTGGCGGTATACTGCGTTGCCCGCGTGGCCGGTGAAAACGCCGACCGCTTTGCAGCGGCGGGGGATTACGCGCTCAGCGATACAGAACGGGAACAGCTGAAAACGCTGGGGAATCTGTACGAACATGTGGTAGTGCTGATCAATGCCGGCGGTGTTGTAGATCTTGCTTTTCTGGAAGAACTCCCGCACATGCAGGCAGCGCTGGTGATTTCGCAGCCGGGTATGGAGGGCGGACACGCGGTGGCGGATGTGCTCAGGGGTGCGGTCAATCCCAGCGGCAAGCTGACCGATACCTGGGCTGACCACTATGAAGATTACCCCAATGCAGCAACCTTCTCCCATAACAATGGTAATGTGGAAAAAGAGCTGTATGAAGAAGGAATCTATGTAGGGTACCGCTATTTCGACAGTTTCCGGGTGCCGGTTCGGTATGGTTTTGGTTTTGGCTTAAGTTACACTACGTTCCGGGTGGAAACCACGGATATTTGCACGGCGGCAGATGGCGGCGTAACGGTACAGGCAGCTGTCACAAACACCGGCGCAGCAGCAGGCCGTGAAGTGGTGCAAGTCTATGTGGGGCTGCCCGATGGAAGACTGGAAAAAGAAGCCCGCCGGTTGGTTGCTTTTGGAAAGACGGCGCTGCTGCAGCCCGGCGAAATGCAGACACTGGCATTGACCTTTGGGCCGGAGCAGCTGGAAAGCTATGACGAAGATAGCTCTGCCTGGATTCTGGAGCAGGGACTTTACGGCATTTATGTGGGTACGTCTTTGCAGGAAAGCACCCTGCGGGCCGGACTGCAGTTGACCCAGGATAAAGTCCTGGCCCGCACCCAGGCGATCTGCCCACTGCAGCAGGAACTGAAGGTGCTGTCGCTGCCGGCAGAAAAGCGGGCCGCACGGTATGCGGCGATGCAGGCGGAAGCTGCAAAGGTAACGGTGCTGCCCTATGATCTTTCGGCAGTGGAAACACGTACCGTGGATTACCAACTGCAGGAACCGCAGGATGAAGCGGCAAAGTTGGTGGATACGCTGACCCGGGAACAGCTGATCTGCCTGGCTACCGGGGAACCCAGCAAGGGGCAGAGTGACAGCAATGGCAGCGACAAAGTCAGCGCGTTGGGCAGTGCCGGTGCAGCGGTTCCCGGTTCCGCTGCCGAAACCAGCAGTGCAGCGCTGGCACAGGGCATCGCCAACATGGTCCTGGCAGATGGCCCGGCGGGATTGCGCCTGACCCAGACTTACTATGTGAAGAATGGCAGGGCACAGCCGGTCCCGATGGAGATGAGCCTGGAACATGGACTTTTCTATGACGGACCCTTGCCGGAGGGAAAACCCTACTACCAGTACTGCACGGCCATTCCTGTCGGAACCATGCTGGCTCAGACCTGGAATCTGCCGCTGCTGCGGGAAGTGGGCACGGCTGTGGGTAAAGAAATGAAGATTTTCGGCGTACAGCTTTGGCTGGCGCCAGGTATGAACATTCATCGCAATCCTCTTTGCGGCCGGAATTTTGAATATTATGCCGAGGATCCGCTGCTAAGCGGCCGCTGTGCGGCGGCCATCACCAACGGGGTACAAAGCCATCCCGGCATTGGCACAACCATCAAGCATTATGCCTGCAACAACCAGGAGGACAACCGCATGGCTTCCGACAGCATTCTGACGGAACGCACTTTGCGGGAAATTTACCTGAAAGGATTTGAAATCGCCATCCGGGAAGCAAAGCCCCGTTCCATTATGACCAGCTATAACCTGATCAACGGCGTCCATGCGGCCAACTGTTACGATATCTGCACCAAGGCGGCGCGCTGCGAATTTGGTTTTGACGGCGTGATCATGACCGACTGGACCACCACCAACGTGGATGATACCTGCACTGCTTCCGGCTGTATGCGTGCCGGCAACGATGTGGTCATGCCCGGCATGGATATGGACCACGAGAATCTTCGTAAGGAATTGGTGGACGGTACACTTACTTTGGACGAGCTGAAGCGCTGCGTGACGCGCTTGGTTCGTGTGATCCTGCATTCCGATTGCTACGAGCAGTAAGACCATCCACCCCGGCGGACGCGTTGCCTGCCATAAAAAAAAGACCTGTCTTTCCCACAGCCTGTCGGGCGGGGAAAAGGCAGGTCTTTGGTTTTGGGGCGGCAAACAAAAAAGCCGGTGGAAAATCCACCGGCTCTGAGCAGAGTCGAATTAAGCCTTGTTGGCAGAACCGAACAGCTCGATCTTCTCGCGGACGGTCGCCTTGATGGCGTCAGCACCGGGAGCGAGCAGCTTGCGGGGGTCAAAGCCCTTGCCCTGCAGGTCCTTGCCGGCTTCGATATACTTGCGGGTGGCGTCCGCAAAGCTCAGCTGGCACTCGGTGTTGACGTTGATCTTGGAAACGCCCAGGCTGATGGCCTTCTTGATCATGTCCTCGGGGATGCCGGTGCCGCCGTGCAGAACCAGAGGAATGTTGTTGGTAGCAGCATGGATCTTGTCCAGAGCGTCGAAGTCCAGGCCCTTCCAGTTGGCGGGGTACTTGCCATGGATGTTGCCGATACCGGCGGCCAGGAAGTCGATGCCCAGGCCGGCGATCTTGGCGCACTGCTCGGGATCGGCGATCTCGCCCTTGCCCACAACGCCGTCTTCTTCGCCGCCGATGGAGCCGACCTCGGCCTCGATGGACAGGCCGTGGTCATGTGCCAGAGCAACCAGCTCGGTGGTCTTGGCAACGTTCTCGTCGATATCGTAGTGGCTGCCGTCAAACATGATGGAGGTGAAGCCGGCGGCGACGCAGGCCTTGGCGCCCTCGTAGGTGCCGTGGTCCAGGTGCAGGGCAACGGGAACCGTGATGCCCAGGCTCTCGTCCATGGCCTTGACCATGGCAGCAACGGTCTTGAAACCGGTCATATATTTGCCTGCGCCCTCAGAAACACCGAGGATAACAGGGGAATTGAGTTCCTGCGCAGTCAGCAGGATGCTTTTGGTCCACTCCAGGTTGTTGATGTTGAACTGGCCCACTGCATAGTGGCCGTCCCGCGCTTTCAGCAGCATATTGGTAGCATTTACCAGCATATCACATACCTCCACATGATGTTTTCGGAAAGGGCACACCGACCCCCGGTGTGCTATCGAATTCATTATACCCTGACTTTGACAAAAAAGCAACAACATTTTTCGGCAGAGGATATGTACTTTTTGCCCATGGTGACAACCGGTGTCTGACGCTGGGGAATTTTGTAAATTTCGCGGTAAAATCTGGAAGATGTGCCTTAAAATTTGATCGCTTTGCACAGGTGGAAAACCGGGTTATCCACCCTGTTATGGGGAAAACTTTTCAACAACCGGTGTAAAACCCAGGTTCCAAATGGTGGAAAAGTGGATTGGAATGCGGGTTTTCCACACTTTCCACAGAGTTTTCCACAATGGGAAAATTGCGCTCCTGTCTACAAATTGTATAAAGGATGATACAGCGATGAATCCAAAAAGGCGTTTGCACTTTTGGCGCATGCTGTCGGGAAAAGATGTAAAAACGGGACGCTGACCCGACAAAAAGTTCAAAAAAAGATGACAAAGCCGCGACCGATGTGCTATACTGTTATCTGTATAGTCAGCAATTATAATAAGAATGATACAATAAACAAGGAAAGACAGGGGGCATTTTGCCGCCCTGCAGGAGGTATGGGATGGAAAAGCCGGGCCGTGGACAGGCAGAACAGCGCCCCGATACGTTGGTGTGGGGCAAGAACCCTGTGACCGAACTGTTGAAAAGCGGTGATGCGGTAGATACCGTGTATCTGGCCGATTCGCTGCCGCAGGCGGTGGCAGGGTATTATACGGCTCTGGCCAAGCAGAGCGGTGCGGTAGTCAAGCGGGTACCGGGCAACAAGCTGCAAAAAATCTGCGCAACGGCGGACCACCAGGGCGTGGCAGCCCGTGCCGCAGAAGTGAGCTATGCTGCGCTGGAAGATTTGTTTGCCGCGGCGCAGGCCAAAGGGGAAGATCCGTTCCTGGTATTGTGCGACGGTGTGGAAGACCCGCATAATCTGGGGGCGATCATCCGGTCGGCCTACCTGTGCGGTGCTCATGGCGTTATCATCCCCAAACGCGGCGGTGTGGGTGTGACCGGAACGGTGATGAAAGCCAGTGCCGGTGCGGCTGCCCGCCTGCCGGTGGCCCGTGTGACCAATCTGGCCCAGACCATCCGGACTATTAAGGAACATAACATGTTTGTATACTGTGCCGACCTGG
>ERZ1643247.3108-NODE-3108-length-12171-cov-4.353582_pt1 | contig 12171 bp, 10 predicted proteins | sample MGYA00579264_ERZ1643247 | MGnify/ENA primary metagenome ERZ1643247 (study PRJEB29033, sample SAMEA4952262) | chicken gut metagenome | biome: Broiler Chicken; feature: Gastrointestinal Tract; material: Caecum | place: Ireland | collected 2018 | study: Broiler... | reverse complement strand
ATATCTTCTGGTCTTGCATTTGCGTCTGATGTATCTAGTACTTCCATCGTTCCTATTATCCCACCTATTTTAACTCCTTTTTTTATATAACTCGCTAGTAGGTTTGAATTTGTATTTTCTCCTTGTAAGTATTCGTTTTCTTTTAGTTGGTTATTCGTATTAATATTGTGTATTATAGCAGTTGAAGCTATTGCAATTAAAAGTATTATTGATACTATTCCTATTATTAATTTCTTGTTTTTTATTTTCTTCATATATTTGCCTTCCCTTCTATTCCATTAAATCTTACGATATATATATATATATATACAGCCTCAAGGGTTTTACGTGTTTTCATTGTACTTATCCTTTGCAAGTAATTTTTCCTTCCAGTTATTATTCTAACAAAGAATTATTATTTATTCAATACTTTTAATTAATATATAAGGTGATTCTAAAACCGGTTAAATTCATTTCCTTCATTACTTGCACTTGCATATCCTCTATATGCAGCAGGTCTAGTACTACCATAACCCTGAAAATTTCCCCCTCTATATACTAAATCATAAACATATCCATCCATCAGATAACTTTCACTCGTATATTTAAAAGTATTACCGCCCATATCAAATATATTACTTACTGCTGTTGTCTGTCCATTAGGTACTAATACCTCATCGTTTTCAGCTTTTGTTACTAAATTTTCTGTAGTTATATCAGTATATTGGAAACTAGTATCAATATAGTTTCCTTGTTCTGAATTTAAGTCATAATCACTATTTTTTATTTTTATAAAATTTATTGCAGTATCCTAAGCAAAAGCACTAGTCATCTTTGTTTTTGCATCATAACTTTCCTTTTGAGCCATGCCTTCTGCTAATGCTATAGCTTCACTTTTTGTAACATAATTATATGGTGCATCTCCCTTTTTTATTGTAACAGTATTACTTGCACTATCTTCCTCTTGTCTCATCCTTTTTGCCGCTGTTGCCACACTATCTCCTGCATCAAATCTTCCTATATAATATCCGCTATACTTTTCAATACTTGCTCTTTCATCCGCAGGCATAGATTCATAATATCCAGAATAGTCATTTGGATCATCTGTAATACCAGACCCAAACTGAATTCCAAAATCTGTTCTTGCATATTTGATTGTTTTAGTTCCATTCGTTGTATTAATATTAACTCCATTTATTCCTGCTGGTATCCATACAAACTGATTTCCCTTTTTATCTTCTATTACAATTCCATCTTCTACTAATACAGCAGATTCACTAGATACCTTAAATCCTTTAGGAACTGTAACAATATTATCCAAATCATCTTTTACTTCCTTATTTTCGTCAAAAAATACATTTTTGTCTTTTAAATATGACACTTTATTTGAGGTTAGCATTGTTCCAACTATTTTTACTCCATTTACATACCCCGTTTTTCCCCATTCAATGTCTTCTGGTGTTGCATTTGCATCAGATGTGTCTAGTGATTCTAATGTTCCAGTTATTCCGCCTATTGTAATCCCTTTTTTTATATTATTAGCTATTAAACTTGAATTTTCATTTCCTGCAGCTAAATATTCATTTTCCCTTGCATTATTACTAATTATAATATTTCGTATTACAAGTGTTACTATTATTGCTATTAGTATTATTATTGCTACAAGTATTATTAATTTCGTTCTTTCATTTATTTTCTTACTTGCTTTTTTATTTTGCATATTTACCTCTCTTCCTTTATAACCACAAAAAAGAAACTATCCCTTTTAGGTTCTTCTAAAAAGCATATTTTCTTTTCTATGTTTACATAAGTTTATTTTATTAAATCCTACAATATATATATATATATATATATATACAGCCCCAAGGCTTTCGAGCATTTTCATTTTTTTATCTCCTTGTTTATTTTATTTAATTTTATCATTTGTATCCTTTACTTTCAAGGTTTAAGCTATAATTCCTCCACCTAGTACAACATCATCTATATATGCCACTAATGATTGACCTGGAGTTACAGCTCTTTGAGTTTCATCAAATACTACCTTTATCATTCCATTATCTAAGTGTATAGTCGCATCAGCTTCCTTTGCTGCATATCTAATTTTAGCTTTTACTCTCAAATTATCTATTTCTATTCCTAATAAATTATTGAAGTTTTTCAAAACAACTTCATTTGTATAAAGTTCTTTCTCTTCTCCAACAATAAGTTCATTTTTTTCTATGTTGAATCCTACAACATACAATGGTACTGGATTTGAAATTCCTAATCCTTTTCTTTGTCCAATTGTATGTTTATATAGTCCACTATGTTTTCCTAAGATTTTACCTTCTTTATTTACTATGTTTCCTGGTTTTGAATTAAAGTTTTGCTTTTCTTCTAAAAATTTAACATAGTCATTATCTGGGATAAAACATATATCTTCACTATCTGGCTTATTAGCTACTTCTAATCCATTTTTCTTAGCTATTTCTCTAATTTCTTCTTTAGTTTTAAAATTTCCGAGTGGTAGTAATATTTTTTCTAATATTTTAGGATTAATACTATATAGTACATAGCTTTGGTCTTTCTTCTCTGATTTTGACTTTTTTAGTACTACTTTATTATATCTTCCATCAAATTCTGTAATAGCATAATGTCCTGTAGCTATATACTCACAATTCAGTTCTTTTGCTTTTTCATACATAGCTCCAAATTTTAAATATTTATTACATTCTATACAAGGATTAGGTGTTTTACAATTTTTATATTGGCATACAAAATTATCAATCACTTTCTCATTGAAGTATTCTCTATAATCACATGTAAAATGTTCTATACCTAATTTATTGCATACTTTTTTTGCTTCCCAACTACTTCATATCCTTGATTTTGAAGTAAGATAGCAGAAACACTGCTATCTACTCCTCCACTCATTCCTAATAAAACTCTTTCTTTCATTTTTTCTCCATCTATTCTGTTTTTGCTTCCATTTTTTCTTTTTTAGCATTGTACATATTTATAATTTCTTGAAGTGAATTTGAAAAATCTCCTAACATTACAATTTTTATACTTGGCATTTTATCACTTATATAATCATCAACAACTTGTTTTAGCTTATATATATTGTTTAATTCTGGAATTAGTATTTTTGCATTTTTATTTGCTCTATCTACTAATTTTTCTTTTATTGTTACTATATCTTCATTACTTGCACAAGATATTCTTTGGAATATTTGATATGGATCACTATATTTGAAAATAGGAATTTCCATACATTCTTTATCAAATAAATCATAGAATTTTTCCATTTTCATAGGTATATTTTTAAATATTGTATCTGCTTTTATTCTATACATTTTATCTTTTAATTGATTATTTAAATCTCTAAATCTTGCAAGTATTTCTTGCATATCTGGTCCATTTTCATCTATTGATAATCCAGAAGAAATATTCATTCCATTTAAGAATACACTATTTATTGTTTGTATATCATAATTGATTAATCCTTTTTTAACGAAGTATACGAAGTAAGTATATATTTTTACTATATCTATTAATTTTACTTCACCTTTTTTGACTGATTCTATTACATCTTCAACTACTTTAGGAAATTGATCATCAGATATTTTCCAATATTCTTCTGTAAGTAATCTTTTATATCCTGGTAGTTTATCTGTATCGACAGTATTTATTATATCTTCCATATCTCTTTTGAATGTTTTCATATCAAATATTCTAGTACGTACATACATTTCAATAAATTTGAAAAATCTATATTCTGTTTTAAAATTATAGTAATAGTTATTATCAAATTCTTTAATATAAAATTGTCTATTATCCATAAATACTCTTGACGATACAACTAATGATTTATATTCTTCATTGTTTTCTATATTTACAAATTTATCTTTTGTTACTTTTCCTGCTTTTATTTCAAAAGATATTGCTATTGTAAATATTAACATTGTTTGAAGAATTCTATTATTTGTATTTGGATATGATTTATTAACCATATCAAATATTTTTCTAAAATCGTTTAGTGCATGTTTTAATATTCTTAAGTTTCTTGTTCCACTTTTTATAAATGTTGATACAATTAAATGCGTATTTTCTCTTAAAAATCTAATTAATTCACCATCTGACTCATATCTTATTAGAAGACCATTAATTATATAAGTGAATTCTGGTGCATATTCAAATGTTTCACCTATTAATTTTTCTTTTATTCTTTCATAATCATTTGCTTTATCAAAAACATCTTCTATTGTATCTTCTATTTTTTCAACCATTGGTTTATCTGTCGTAAGAAGTTTATCTTCTTTATCTAGCAAATAAGTTGCAATAAATGTTTTCATTTCAAGATTACTACTCTTTAATTTTGTTGATAATTCTTTTTCATTACAAATTATTATTGTTTTTATATGGTCATGTTCAACGAAATTATTTATATATCCCAAAATATCTATAACATCAACATTGGCTCTTTCTAGGTCATCGAAACATAAAACTTTATCATCTGTCGAAAAAAAGTTTTCATAATCTACTTTGTCTCCATTTTGCGTAACACCAAAGAAATTAGCCATGTCTAAACCTGTTTTTGCATATTCTGGTATAAATGTTTGTCCATTATTGTTCATATATTTTTTTAAGTTTTTGTCCATAAGTTGAGTTGTTTCTATGAATATTTTCTTACTTATTTCCTCTAAGTTAGATATGCCATATAATGACATATAAATTGTGGTAAGTTTTTTGCCATTTACAGTCATATTTTCAATTCTATTTCTTATTTTGTGGTTCCAAAAGTATGTTTTTCCACTTCCCCATTCACCATTTATCATAATAGCATAGTCTGTATAATCAGACCTAATGTAGTCTAAAATGCTTTCTACTAAATCATCCATTCTTTTATATCCTTTCTTAGAAGTAATTCATTCTTTTACTTCCATATAATCTTTTGCAATTATTAGTACTCCTATTTTAGATGCTGCTTTACTAATTGTTTTTATGCATTCATTTACTGTACTTCCCGTTGTATAAATATCATCAAATATAAGTACTCTTTTTCCTTGTATTTTTTCTATATTTTTTAGTTCATATACTCCTTTTACATCTTTTATTCTGTCTTTTAAATTTTTTTGACTTTGAGGTTCTATATTCCTATTTTTTATTAGGCAATCATTTTCTACTTTAATGTTTCCCAATTTTTTTGCAATTAATTCTACTTGATTATATCCTCTTTCTAGTTTTCTTTTATAATGTAAAGGAACTGAAATTATTATATCATAATTTTTTAAAAATCCAACCAATTTTTTATTTTTTAACATAATTTTCACAAATGTATCTGCTAAATAACTTTTATCTTCGAATTTATATTTTATTAAAAGCTCTCTAATTATTCCATTGTACCTAAATAAATAGAATTTTCTTATTTTATCGTCATTTTCTATTAAGTTTATTTTATATTCATTTAGTTTTTGTTCACAATCCCCACAAAGTACTGTTCCAATTTTTCCACATACTCCGGCACTTCTGAGGAAAAAATAAATTGAGGACATTTTCTGTAAAACTCATATTTTACTCCTATTCTGCCCCCAAGATATTTATTAAATTATTTTAAATCACAACTATTATTAATTTTTGCAATGTATATTTAAGATTTCACAGTTCCGCGTAAGCGTTCAAACGAGTCGGAAGGATTCCGGCGAAGTGCGTTTGGAGCTGTAAAATTCGAAGAATTTTAACAGCGACCGCAAGGAACAAGAAATCTTAAATATACATTGCAAAATAAATTCATATTATTGCTGATTTAATATTAAATTTAAAAAATCGATTCTAACTTATATTTCAGTCCAGAATTTCTCTTTTTTATTTTCTCATTATTTATCATAAATTGAACTGTGTAAGGATTTCCTATCATTATAAGTTTATCTTTTGCTCTAGTCATTCCTGTATATAATAAATTTCTTGTAAGTAACATTGGTGCAGCTTGATATACAGGGAATATTACTTCTGAAAACTCACTTCCTTGTGATTTATGCACAGTAATTGCGTAAGAATGCTCTAATTGATCTAAATCTTGAAAACCATAAAAAGCTACTTTTTCATCATCAAATTTTATTTTTATTTCTCCTAAATTGTCATTTATTTTTTCTATAATTCCCATTTCACCATTAAATATTCCACTGCTAATTTCACTATCTCTTCTCCACATTATGTCATAGTTATTTTTGGTTTGCATAACTTTGTCACCTTCTCTAAAAATAACCTCTCCAAACTTTTTCTCGTTTTTCATAACATTTAGTGGATTAAATTTTTCTTGTATCAATTTATTAAGATTTTTTGTACCTAAATCTCCTTTTTTGGATGGTGTAATTATTTGTTTATCCAAACTATATTCTTTTAAAATTTTATTAACTATTTCTGCTGAGTTTCTTTCTTCTTCAAATATAAAATCATTTAATTCATTCTTGTTCTCTTCTTTTTCTTGTAAAAAGTTTATTCCCTCATTTACTTTATGGCTATTTACAATTATTTTACTTTGCATAGCTTGTCTAAAAATTTTATTTAATTTAACACAGGGTATTTGTTTTGAGTCAATAAAATCTTTTAAAACACATCCTGGACCAACAGATGGAAGTTGGTCAGTATCTCCAACTAAGACCAATTTTGTTCCTTTAAATAGTGCTTTTACCACATAATTCATAAGGAATATATCTACCATAGAAATTTCATCTATTACAACTACATCTCCATCTATTGGTGTTACATCCATATCGGGATCCGGTTTTTCTTCAAATACTTTTCCTATTTCTAATAACCTATGTAATGTTTTTGCTTCTTCTCCTGTTGCCTCTGTCATTCTCTTTGCTGCTCTTCCAGTTGGAGCACACAGAACAACTTTTTTTCCTTTTGATTTATATATATCTATTATTGTTTTTATTATTGTTGTTTTACCTGTACCAGGTCCACCAGTTATTATACACACATTATTTTCGTTTATTAGTTTTATTGCCTCCTTTTGTTTATCTGATAATTTCAAATTACTGCTTTTTTCTACTTTTTCTAATTCATTATTAAAATTTGAAATTCTTTTTATATTACTTGCTTGCTCTAATCCATGTATTTGTCTTGCTATATTTAATTCTGTTTTATAATAGTCAATTAAATAGACCCATTCTTGAATTTGAAGCTCAGTTTTACCATCTATAGTAGCAATTTCTTCTCTTTCCTCAATTTTAATTTGTTCTTTTGACATCATATCTTTCATAGCGTAGAGCACATCTTCTTCCGAGACTTTTAATAATCCTGTTACGAATGTAATTAAATTAGATTCTAATACACATGTATGTCCATTATATGTAGCAAGTAATAATCCATGTCTAATTCCAGCAGCTATTCTTTGCACATTATTTCTTTCAACTCCTAGGTCTAAAGCCATTTTATCTATTTGTGCAAAGTCAACTCTTACTCCTAATTCACTTAGAATATATGGATTTTCTTGTATTAAATTAATTGTATTAGCTCCCAATTTTTTATATACATTTTGCGCACTTTGAGGACCTATACCAAATTTCTCTAAGAAGCCTACTATTAGCCATAATTCCCAGTTTTCTATAAAACTCTCTGAAATTTCTTTTGCTTTTTTTTCTGTTATCCCTTTTATAGCTGTAAGTTCTTCAGGGTTGGCTTTTAATACTTCTACTGTTGATTCTCCAAACTTTTTAATTATCTTTTTAGCTGTTGCAGGTCCAATTCCTTTGATTACTCCATTTGCTAGATATTTTTCTAATGCATCCAATGTTTCGGGCATTATTTTCTCAAATGTTTCTACTTTGAATTGGTCTCCATAGTCTGGATGTGTAACAAATTTTCCAATAAGTTTCAGACTATCACCTTTTTGAATAAATGGTAAATATCCAACTATTGTTGTATCTGCTGATTCCATTTCAAAAGTCGCTATTGTATATCCATTTATTTCGTTTTTATATATAACATCTTGTATTGTTCCTTTTAATTCCATTGTTCTCCTTCTTTTTTGCAAATTGAGGGCGCCCCATACTTAAAGAACGCCCCCTATTAATCAACAATTTATTATTTCATATTATAAATCATGCATCTGCAAATTAATAGTTACCATACATGTTAGACATATACCAAGAGTTTAAATCAAAAGGTTCTCTTGTTTCTGGCATACCATAATCAATTCCAAATGTTTCTACTCTAATGCTTGTTATAACTGGTGGATTTACTGGTTTATCTTGAGTTAAAGTTTCATCTTCTGAAGCCGCTGAATCTCTAGTTTCTACCTCTACATTTGAAATATTATCTACTATATCCATTCCTTCTGTCACTTTTCCAAATGCTGCATATAATCCATCTAAATTATTACTTTGGTCAGTTGTTGTTATAAAGAATTGGCATGATGCTGAATTATATCCTTCTGTAGCAAGTGTTGAACTATAACCACTATAATCTCCTCTAGCCATAGATATAACTCCTCTTTCATGTTTTAAGGTATTTTCATTATATCCATTTGCTATAAATTCACCAGGTATTGTATATTCATCTTCAGATTCTTCACCTAAATCTTTCAATGTAGCATTTCCTGTTCCATCTCCATTAGGGTCTCCACCTTGTATCATAAAATCTGGTATTGTTCTATGGAATGTTAATCCATCATAAAATCCATTGTTTGCTAAAGCTATAAAGTTTGCTACTGTTTCCGGAGCATAATCTGGATATAGTTCTATTTTTATAGTTCCATAGTTTTCAATCTCAATTGTTGCAATTGGATTTTGTGCTGTAAAATTTTGTTTTTGTACTATTGTATTTACTACATAAGCAATTAGTCCTAATACTATAACTATTGCAAGTATTGTTGCAATTAATTTAATTTTAGAATAATTTTTTTCTGCTACTTTTTCGTTTTTCTTTTCTTCTTTTTTCATATTATATATTCCTTCCATTTTTATTACAATTAATATTTTAAAGTTTCTCACTTTATAACATTAATATTATTTTGTAATTGTATTTTTTAGATTTTGCAGTTCCGCGCAGTTTGAAGGACGAAAGTCCGACAGCAAGGAACAAAAAATCTTAAAAAATACAATAAATTAACAATAAGTATTTATATAATTAAATTATCAAACGCAAACTGTTCTCTCATTCTTTTTAGTGCCTGCTTTATTGTTCTAGCTCTTATTTCTCCTATACCATCTACATCATCAAGTTCATCAATATCTGCCACTAATAAGTTCTGAAGTGATTTAAATCTCTTTACTAGATTTTCAACTATTGTATTTGGCATTCTTGGAATTTTATTTAAAATTCTATATCCTCTTGAATATACACTTACGTCATCATAACTAGTTTGAATTGTATATCCTAATATTTTGGCAATATTTTGAACTACCAATAATTCTTCATGGTCTAAACTTCGAATTTTTTCAAATATTTTATCTACATTTTTACCATTTATATAATCTTTTACAATTAAATATTCTTCTTGTTCTACGCCATCTGTAAGTTCTTCAAGTTGCATTTCTATTAATCTTCCATCTGTACCTAATTCATAAATTGCTTTTCTAACTTCTTCCACAACTTGCATAAGCATTTCTGCTCTTTGAAGTGTTTCTATAACAATTTGCAATGTTACTATATCATTAAATTCATATTCATTCAAGATATTTATTCTATTATCTAAAACTTTTTTATATTTTTCTACAGTTTGCAAAGCTTGATTTGCCTTATTTGCAACTCTTGAAGTATCTTCTAAAACATATCTATTTTCATTTTGGTAAATAGTTATTATTCCTCTTCTTTGTGAAATACTTATTACTATATTACCTGTTTGTTTTGCAACTCTTTCAGCTGTTCTATGCCTTGTACCTGTTTCTGATGTTGGTATATTTTGTGCTGGAACTAATTGCGCATTCGCAATTAATATTTTTTTTAAGTCTGAACTTAATATAATCGCTCCATCCATTTTAGCTAATTCATATAGCCTTGCAGATGTATAATCAACATTTATATTAAAACCTCCATCTACTACATCCATAACTTCTTTGTTTTCGCCAATTACAATTAGTGCTCCAGTTTTTGCTTTTAGAATATTGTCTAATCCTTCTCTTATAGCAGTTCCTGGTGCTATTAATTTTAAAATGTCAATGAAGTCATTTTCTTTAATTGCCATATAATCAACTCCTAAAGTCTATTTAATGCCTACTGCTTTTAGGGCATCATTAATGTTTCTAACGCCTATTATATCTAAATTATACGTATCTTTCAAGAGTTTTTTGTTATTTTCTGGTATTAGACATCTTTTAAATCCTAATCTCTCTATTTCTTTTAATCTTTTGTCTATTAGATTTACACTTCTAATTTCTCCTGTAAGCCCCACTTCTCCAATTACGGCAATATCTTTCGGTATACTGATGTTTTTAAAACTAGATGCTACAACAAGTGCAACTCCTAAATCTACTGCTGGTTCTGTAATTCGCATTCCACTTACTACATTCAAATAAACATCTTGATTTCCAAGCGATAAATTTGACCTTTTCTCAAGGACTGCTATTAAAAGAGCTAATCTATTAAAATCTATTCCATTTGCTGTTCTTTTAGGAATTCCATAAACACTCATTGTTGTTAATGCTTGAACCTCTACTAAGAGCGGTCTTGTTCCTTCTATAGTACAAATTATTACTGAGCCTGAATATTTGTCGCTTCCTTCTGATATTAATATTGATGATGGATTTGTTACTTCACACATTCCTTCATTTTGCATTTCAAACATTCCAACTTCATTTGTTGAACCAAATCTATTTTTGACTGTTCTTACTATTCTATATGAAAAATATCTTTCTCCTTCTATGTATAAAACTGTATCAACCATATGCTCTAAAACTCTAGGTCCTGCAATATTTCCATCTTTTGTAACATGACCTATAATTATAGTTGTTATTTGATTTGCTTTACATACTCGCATTATTCTTGCTGTAATTTCTCTTACCTGACTTACTGTACCTGGAGCAGATGTTATTTCATTCGAATACATTGTTTGAATTGAATCTATTACCACTAATTTTGGATTCATATTTGTTATTTCATTGTCTATTGCATCTATATTTGTTTCACCTAAAAACATAATATTGTCACTTGAAATTGAAAGTCTATCTGCTCTTAATTTTACTTGTTCTGCCGATTCTTCTCCTGATACATATAGCACTTTTCCATCTGAACTTAATTTATTACAAAGTTGAAGTATTAGAGTGGATTTTCCTATTCCTGGTTCTCCTCCAACTAGTACAAGTGAACCTTTTACTAATCCTCCACCTAAAACTCTATCTAATTCTTGATATCCTGTTTTCATTCTAATAGCTTCTTTTCCTTCAACACTGTTAAGCGCTTTAGGTTTTGCCGCTTGTTTCACTTTTCCATCAAGTGTCACTGCTTTTTGCTCTTTTTCTTCATAAAATGTATTCCATGCATTGCAAGCTGGGCATTTGCCAAGCCATTTTGGAGATTCATATCCACATTCACTACATACAAATATTGTTTTTGTTTTTGCCATTCTTAGGTCCTTTCTCTTTATTCATTTTCCACAATTTTTTCAATATTTCCAATACTATATAATGGTATATTTGTAATCCAATCATCTTTTCTATAACTTGTCATTGATGTTCTTACATTAACTTTATTATCATATTTTTGCACGAAAGTTTTTAAACTTTTAGCTTGTAAATTCTCATTTGCTTTTACTTCAATTGGTACATTATTTCTACCTATTTGCGCTATGAAATCTACTTCTGCTGTTCCTGTATCTGATGACCAATAAAATATATTTAAATCAGTACATTCTTTTAATTGGCATACAACATATTGTTCTGTTAGACTTCCCTTAAATTCTCGAAAAATCTCATTCCCTTCCAGTAATGTTTTGGCATCTATTCCTGCCATAGCTGATAGTAATCCAACATCTAATAAATATAGTTTGAAAGCATTAAAATCTTGATATGCTGATAATGGAATTTTATTATCATTCACTCTATTTATTTGATAAACAAGTCCGCAATCTATAAGCCATGATAGAGCTATTTCGTACTCTCTAGCTCTTGCGCCTTCTTTTACAAGCCCATAAATAAACTTTTTATTTTCTTTTGCTAGCTGAGTAGGTATATTATTCCATAATTGCCTTATTCTTGGTACAATATTAGT
>ERZ1643247.3107-NODE-3107-length-12172-cov-5.005612_pt1 | contig 12172 bp, 11 predicted proteins | sample MGYA00579264_ERZ1643247 | MGnify/ENA primary metagenome ERZ1643247 (study PRJEB29033, sample SAMEA4952262) | chicken gut metagenome | biome: Broiler Chicken; feature: Gastrointestinal Tract; material: Caecum | place: Ireland | collected 2018 | study: Broiler... | reverse complement strand
TGGATGCGGAAAAAGACGGCGTGGCCCGTCTCTCCACCGGGGATAAGGATGACCGTATCACCCCCGTAGGCCGGTTTATACGCAAGGTGCGAATCGATGAGCTGCCCCAGCTGTTGAACATCTTGAAGGGAGATATGACCATCTGTGGTCCTCGTCCCGAGCGACCGGAGATTGCTGACCAGTATGAGGAGGAGCTGCCGGAGTTCCGCCTGCGCCTCCAGGCCAAAGCAGGACTTACCGGGTACGCCCAGGTTTACGGCAAGTACAACACCACCCCCTACGATAAGCTGGTCATGGATTTGATGTACATAGCCCATCCCAGTTTCTGGCAGGATCTGCAAATCATGTTCGCCACCGTGAAGATCCTGTTTATGAAGGAGAGTACGGAGGGGGTAGCTACTGAGCAAATTACTGCATCGGTGGTAGCTGAGAAGAAAAAGAGCGCTTGACTGTCAAGCGTTGCTATCCAATGCCTGTAGATGAGTAAGCGATGTAACCAATAAGGTGGAGTGTAGAACGAATGCATAATATCAGAGTTGCCTATTGTACTGGTTTTTGGTGTACGAACATTGGTAATGGATTCTTTAGCTTGGGAGTGGAGTTTGTACTAAAGAACATTCTGGGTGCTGAAAACGTCACGGTTGTGTCTGATTATCAGACCTATACGACTAGCTATGGAAAACGTCTTTACCCGCATAAAAATCAGCTCGAATACATCGCAAAGCTCGATGTTGATTATATTGTGCTTGCAGGTCCGGTTATTTCAAAGTACTTTTTGCCGCTATGGAAAGAAATTCTCTTGGAACTGAAAGAACGTGGCGTTGGGTACATGATTTTAAGCGCTGGGACTATGAAGCTTGATGATATAGCAAGATGTGAGGTTGAGGAGTTCTTCAAGGAGTGTCCGCCCTATATCTTTTCTTCCAGAGAACATGAAACGTATGAAGCCTTTGGAAGATATGCTACCAATGCATACGATGGCATCTGCTTCTCTTTCTTTACTTCGGATTACTACTCACCCTGCAAAATCAACTTTGGAAAGCCTTACTGGATTTCAAATTTTGACAAAATTATCGAGCCGCAGATTTGGGCTGACGATTCAGCAAGAAAACACACACATGAATTTGAATTTCAGGGTGAGAAGTTCTATATGAATTCTCCGTCAACTGTTGCGGCGAAAACCGATCGTTTTACCGATGCCCTTATTTATATGCGCAGCCTTTTGCCTGCCCCGAAAAGGGATGATGAGGTTGGAAAGTATATGGTGGTACGAACAGATCAGAGATTCCACCCGCATTTTAGAAGCAAGATTTACGCATATAAAAATTCATTCTGTGCAGATATCCCATATGGTTATATCAATCTGTATGCTAATTCACAGCTGACTCTTTCGGACAGAATACATGCGTGTGCCATTACGCTTTCTTATGGTCATTCTGCGATGCTCTTCGTGAAAACCAATCGAGTTGGATTGCTTGAAAGAGTTGGAGCGGGCGAAATAACGGAAAGGCCAGTAAAATTCGACATGAATTCTATCACCGAAGAAAAAAGAAAAATGGTAGCGTGGCTTGAATCTGTACTTCTGTGAGTGGAGCCCAAAGAGGAGAATACAATGAATATTTTATTGTTTATGTCGAGTGGATTGGATACACCAGGTCCATCATGGCATCTATATACTACTTTGATTGAGGATCTCATATCATATGGTCATCGGGTACATCTGATTGAAAGCCATTCGACGGGTATTAATCCAGATTGTCCTGACAGATTAGCGCATCTTGAAAATTTTACTTATGAGACTATTAACATAGAAACGGTTGCAAAAAAGGCATTTGCCAAAAGATATCTTGTTGGTGTCAAATATTGCTTCAAGGCTCGTAAGGTTTTCAAGGCACAACATAATTTCGATATTATAATGGTTCAATCCTGTCCGTGGGCACCTTTTGCAATTACATTTGTAAAGAATTCTATGAAGGTTCCGATAATCTATAATAGTCAGGATATGTTCCCCGGAGCATCTATTGCAAATGGTGCAATGAAACAGAAGTGGATGCAAAAGATATTCTACGCATTTCAGAAGGTCGCTTACCGTAGAGCGGATCACATCTCTGTTATTTCAGACGATATGAAACAAAAAGTTATCGAGCAAGGAGTACCGCTGGAAAAAATCACAGTTATACCGGATTGGTACGATGACAAGAGTGTCCGTGAGATTCCCTGGGATGAGAACCTGTTTGTAAAAAAATATGATATGAAAAAGAACATCTTTTATGTCCAATTTGCTGGAACAATGGGCTTTAACTTTGATTATCAAATGGTACTCAATGTTGCTGAGCTCCTGAAGAGTGAGCACGATATCGTATTTCAGATGATTGGTCAGGGCAGTCAGAAAGATGTTTTTGAGACAGCCGCGAAAGAACGTGGACTGGACAACATTGTATTTCTTCCATTAGAACCGCAGGAAATGGTGCCTCATGTTTATAGTGCTTGCTCTGTGTGTTTGATTCCGCTTCCAAAAGGTGTTATTGGGAATTCTGTGCCGAGCAAGGCAGGGCTGCTAATGGCTTGTCATCGTGTTATTGTCACGTCAGCGGATGCCGGATCCGAATACAACAAAATGTTTGAAAGAGAACAGATCGGTATAGCTTGTTCTACGGATAATCCTGAAGGCATCGCAGCTGGTATTCGAAAACTCCGGGATAATCCGGAACTGAGAGAGCGGTACGCTGATAATGCGCAAAGATATGGAAAAGCGGTTTATACCAGGACCGTTAACACAGGGTTGTATGAAAAGCTGTACCTTGAAATCGGAGGAAGGTAATGATAAGGGTCCTTTTGCTTGGCTTTGGGAAGATTGCATATATGCCTTACATGAATTTCTATCTTGATGCCATAAAAGATGAAAATGTTCAGTTTGAACTGATTTATTGGGATCGTGATGGGAAACCAGATGCAGATCTTCCCAGCAGAATTTCCAGAGCCTATAAATTTGAAGCACATCTTGAAGAACAACTTCCGTTTAAGAAAAAATTGAAGTACTTCGCAAGGTATCGGAAGTTTGCAATGAATGTGCTGAAACATAATAGCTACAACAAGATTATTGTTCTGCACACCACCCCGGGTCTGACACTGTTGGATTATCTGGTACGAAAGTACAAAGGGAGGTATCTGCTGGACTTCCGTGACGTCTCCTATGAGTACATTCCTGGTTATCGTAAGCTAGTCGGCATCCTTACTCGAAATAGTGCTATGACATTTGTGAGTTCTGATGCATTCCGTAAATTCTTGCCGACAGAAGAAAACATTTTTACGATTCATAATTATCTGGAAGATTCATTGAATCACAAAATGATTCGTAAACAGTTTCCTAGAGAGAGAAATGTACTCCGTGTGAGTTACTGGGGCCTTGTACGGCAAGTCGACATAAATAAGAAACTCATGGATGCACTCGGAAATGACTTTCGTTTTGAACTGCATTACTATGGACGAATGCAGCAGGATGGAAGAGAGATGGAAGAGTATGCGTATAACAAAGAATATAGAAATGTTTTTTTTCATGGAGCTTATATGCCGGTGGAACGCTATGAATTCGCGAAGGAAACAGACTTGATTCATAACGTTTACGATTGCGGACATACAACGGGTAATGCGATGGGGAACAAATATTATGATGGCATTATATTTGGAATCCCACAGGTTTGTACAGAATGGTCGCATATGGGTGATGTAATCTCCGCCCGAAAAGTTGGAATGGTTGTATCTCTGGAGGATAACGCAATAGCCGATAAATTATGGGTATATTATCAGAACATGAACTGGAGCGATTTTGAAACAAATTGTACAAGCGCATTAGACATCGTTCTGAGTGAGCAGCAGACGGACAAAGAACAATTGCTTCGGTTTGTTGGGCAATAGGGTGGGAAGTGCAGATGAAAATCGATTATGCGTCCAGCGCAATGGATGGGCAGGATTTTATAAAATTATTTGAAAATAGTCCCCAGACACCTGGGCAACAGGCACAGAAATACAACCGTCTGATGATACAGGGGCTGGCGGCAAACGGGGCAGAGGTACGCGCAGTAACGGCACGACCGGTGACGGGCGCAAACTGTCACAGCAAATTTCTTTCGGCAAAAAATGTCCGGAATGAAAAGGTGCAGTACCATTATTGCTCTGTATTGAATGTAAGGGGATTCAAGGTCATTTGGCAGAGTCTGACCGCCTTTTTCACGGTCCTGTTGGGGGGATGTGATGCAGTCGTTACGGATGTGCTGAATGCTTCTGTCGCCTATGGAGCGGTAACGGCGGCACGGCTACGTAAAAAGCCCTGTATTGGGATCGTGACCGACCTGCCGGAGCTAATGGTAACGGGAACAAATCGGAAACATATAAAACTTGTAAGGAAGGTCATGCAGAAATGTACCGGATATGTTCTCCTTACAGAGGCAATGAATGGACTGGTAAATCCGGAACATAAACCTTATGTGATCGTTGAAGCTTTATGTGATTCGAAGATAAAGCCCCAAGAGGCTCAAAATAAAAGCAATGACGGCAAAAAAAAGTGTATGTATGCTGGCCTTCTAGATACCCGCTACGGGGTGAAAGATATGGTAGATGGCTTTGTTCTTGCTGATATGCCGGACGCGGAACTCCATATCTATGGCGGTGGTCCATATGCAGAAGAACTCCAAACGACAGCACAGCAGCATCCGTGTGTGGTTTATCACGGCATTGTTATGAATGATGAAGTAGTACAGGCAGAAATGGATGCGGACCTTCTCATCAATCCACGGCCCACACATGAGGAATTCACTAAATACTCCTTCCCGTCTAAAAATATGGAATACATGGCATCTGGAACACCTGTGCTGACAACAAATCTGCCGGGTATGCCGAAGGAATACAAAACCTATGTATATCTCATTAATGATGAAAGTGTACCAGGCATGGCCGCTGTATTCAAACAAATTCTTTCATTGTCATCTGAAGAATTACGTCAAAAAGGGTGTACCGCAAAAGCGTTTGTTCTTGAAAATAAAAACAATATTGTTCAAACAAAGAAATTGATTGAACTATTAAATAGAATTTTCTAAAGAGAATGTAATCATGATTTTTAATTACTTCCTGATAGCGTTATATTCAAGTGGTGCAATTAATCAAGTTTATGCTGCATTTGTTTTCAGTATTATCATCCTTGTTGGGAAGCCGCTTTTCTCTAGAAACAAGATTATTGTTAATGGCCTGAGTTCGCCAGCGTTTTGGATTTTATTTTTATTTTGTTTGTCATATGTGGTGATTGGCGAATTAACCGTTCAAGGTTTTCTGTATTATCTTCTGAATCCGTGTCTCGTTTTTATCACTGGTTGGGCCTTGATGGATCAGTGTGGCCATAATTTAGGTGCAGTGATCACGGTGATAAAATTCATGGCTTTGGGGTACGGGATTCATGCCTCGCTCAACTATGTGACAAACTTTGGTCGGCCGCGGTGGCTTCTGACAGATTTCTTTTCTGGAGAGATTAGAGCGGCTACTGGCAGTGGTGCAATCAATACGCTTATTTTTTCTTTGTTAATTTGTATTATATGTCTGGAAAAACGTATTGTAGTCAAACTAGTTGGTCTATTCTTTTTTGCTGTTTCTTTTTTATACGCGTTTCAACTTGGTTCCAGAACACAGTTCGTCATAATGATTACCGTTAACTTTATTACACTCTTTCTATTGCTGCATGAAAGAAGTGGGAAAGGGGCGGTTCTCAAATTTGCAGCAGTTCTTGTTGTAATAGGAGCTCTATTGTACTTTATGTATTCCTTAAATATTTTTGGGATCCAAGATGCGTATGAGGCCTCAAATTTAGCAGCGCGTTTTAACGATGATCTTTCGGCTTCAGATGACTACCGTTTTTCTAGTGTTGGGCGTGGCCTTGTCACAATGTTAGATTACCCTCTTGGTGGCCTGAAGGAAGAAGGCTATTATCATAATCTTTGGCTGGACATCGGGCGGATTAGCGGAATCGTCCCATTCCTTGTTATGGTGGCTTATTCCTTCCTTACTTTCTTTCATGTTATCAAGCTCTTTCGTGATAAGTCTCTGGATAAAAAGGTCCGTTATGTCCTCCTCAGCATTTATCTTGGCACACTGATGAATTTCTTTGTTGAGCCCATTTTGGAGGGACTGATCAATTCGTTTTACAGCTTTACTTTCCTCAACGGGCTGACTGAGAGCCTATATCGATGGGAATATGGAGGTGCAAAGAGGCTTGCGTATCGTTCAAATTAATATGATGCACTCCGGCAGCACCGGCAAAATCATGTTTGGCCTTGCGGAAACTGCTCGGAATGCTGAGCACCAAGTATACACATTTTCACCTCGGTATTACCAGCGGGGGAGAAACCCTCATTTTCCGGATATAGAAGGCCATGAGTATTTTGGATCGCCATTGGAAAATATGCTTCATCTCCGCGCATCTCAGTTCACTGGATTGCAGGGATATTTCTCTTGGCTTGGGACAAAAGAACTGCTTTCAAGAGTGAGCGCAATCCACCCGGACGTGATTCACCTTCATAACCTGCATAATCGTAGCATCAACCTGCCGATGCTTTTTTCGTACATAAAAGAACGAAGAATCCCAGCGGTGTGGACCCTTCACGACTGCTGGTCCTTTACCGGGCAGTGTGCTTATTTTACCATGGCTAACTGTGACAAATGGAAAACGCAATGCAATCACTGCCAGCAGATTCACACATATCCCAACGCATTGGTTGATAGGACCAGTTTTATGTGGAAGAAAAAGCGGTCGTGGTTTACCGGTGTGCCGGACATGACGCTTGTCACACCATCCCAGTGGCTGGCCGACCTGGTGAAACAGTCCTTTTTGAGAGAGTACCCTGTAAAAGTGATCCCCAATGGAATCGATCTAAGTGTATTCAAACCCAGAATCAGCAGCTTCCTAGAAAGATATCACATCTCCGCCTCAAAGAATATTTTGCTAGGTGTAGCCTTTGGTTGGGGAGAGAGGAAAGGCTTGGACGTGTTCCTGGAGCTGGCCAAGCGGCTGGATGGGGCGAAATATCAAATTGTGCTGGTTGGCACGGACGATTCGGTGGACAAGCAGCTGCCAGAGTCGATTATCTCCATCCACAGGACTGAGAATCAACAGCAGCTGGCGGAGATTTACACAGCGGCGGACCTCTTTGTAAATCCTACACGGGAAGAGAACTACCCGACGGTTAACATGGAATCGATTGCCTGCGGTACCCCTGTTTTGACATTCCGCACAGGGGGAAGCCCTGAGATCGTATCGCCCGATACGGGCAGCGTGGTTGGTTGCGATGACGTAGATTCACTGGAAAAAGAGATTGTTAGGATTTGCCAGACAAAACCCTATACAGAAGAGCAGTGTTTGAACAGGGCGGCGGAGTTTGACCAATTTCATAGGTTTAAGGAGTATGTTAGGCTGTATGAAGGAAAAACTTGAATCAGTTGTTTTTATTTCCAACTTCTTTAACCATCATCAACGGCCCTTTAGCGATGCAATGTATGTTCTATTGGGTGATGGATATCGCTTTTTGGAAACCGAGCATATCTCGCAGGAACGTTTAGCTATGGGGTGGGGAGAAAAGAACCTGCCTTCCTATGTTATTTCTGCGGAATCATTTAAGGAGCAGAGGGACAAGGTTCAAGAACTGATTGATTGTGCAGACGCGGTGATTTTTGGCTCTGCACCTAGCGAGCTGTTGGCAAATCGAATCCGGCAGGACAAAATGATATTCCGCTATTCTGAAAGGCCGCTCAAGGTGAAAGAACCTTGGAAATATCCTGTTCGTTTATTCACATGGAGAAGAGCTCTGCCACAGAAAAAGCACACCTATATGCTCTGTGCAAGTGCATATACGGCAGCCGATTTTGCGCTCTTTGGCCTCTTCCGTAATAAATGCTATAAGTGGGGCTATTTTCCAGAGGTTACGAAATATGACATATCTGACCTAATGAGCAGAAAGTTGTCGGCGACCACAGCCGGATTGAAGCATCCCAAGGCTTCCATCCTATGGGCCGGCAGGCTTATAAGATGGAAGCATCCAGATGCTTCCATCAAAGCAGCCTATGAGCTAAAGAAAAAAGGGTACTCCTTCAAGTTGGATATTATTGGCAATGGTGAAATGGAACATCAGCTGAAGAAAATGATCCAAGAGATGGACCTTTCGGATTGCGTAAAAATGCTTGGGGCTATGTCGCCTGCCCAAGTGCGGGAGCATATGGAAAGGGCGGATATCTTCTTGTTTACCTCCGATAGAAATGAGGGATGGGGGGCCGTGCTGAACGAATCCATGAACAGCGGCTGCGCGGTGGTAGCCAGCCATGTGATTGGCTCGGTGCCGTTTCTTATCAAGAATGGAGTAAATGGTGTTATGTACAAAGATGGCAGCCAGAAAGACTTAAGTCAGGCTCTGATGAATGTATTAGACGATCCTGAAAAAAGAAAACAAATCGGTCAAGAGGCTTATCTGACAATGACAGAAACGTGGAATGGGGTAAATGCAGCAGAGCGTTTTATTGAGTTGAGCAAGGAATTGAAAGAGGGAAGAGAAACACCCTTTCTGGATGGCCCATGCAGTAAAGCGGAACGGCTGTTCCAATGGAATGTATAAAAACAGTGTAAGGGGAAAATAGATGAGCATCGTAAAGATATTGCATTTGAAAGGAATAAGAAATACGCTGTGCCTGTTCCTAGTCAATGCGATTTTAAAGGGTACTAATCCTCGTTTTTTCAGTGTGAAACGAAGCTTGTTGAATTGGGCGGGCCATGAAATTGGAAAAGGAACCAAGGTTGTAGGTCCTGTAGAATGGCACGGAAAAATGAAAATCGGTGAAAACTGTTGGATAGGGAAAAATTGTAAAATTAACGGAAATGGGACGGTCCAAATTGGTGATAACTGTGATCTTGGTCCGGAAGTTATTTTTCAGACAGGAGGGCACCAGATAGGAAGTGCAGAGAGACGAGCTGGTGAAGGAGCAGTTTTTCATCAGATTGTAGGCAATGGCGTGTGGATTGGAGGAAGGAGTACAATATGCAATAACACGGTCGTTGGGGATGGTTGTATCATTGCTGGCTGCGCATGTGTCGTTAAAAGCATAGAAAAAAACATACTGGTTGGCGGTGTTCCAGCACATATTATCAGGAGATTGGATGATGATAGTTCAGAAACTACTAAAGAACAAAGTTGCTAAAAATGCGAGTTGGCTTATAGCTGGACGTATCATTCAAATGATACTTTCTTTCTTTGTAGGTTTGCTCACTGCACGTTATCTTGGCCCAGGTAATTATGGACTGATTAATTATGCAGCGACATATACCACTTTTTTTGCTTCGTTATGCTCATTGGGCATCAATTCAATCATCGTCAAGAACTTTATTGATTACCCTGAGGAAGAAGGCACTACCCTCTGCACAGCTATTATCCTGAGGGCAATCTCCAGTGTCGCTTCGCTGATAGCTATTATTGGCATTTCGTTCGTTGCAGATAGAGGAGAGGTGACCACACAGTTGGTTGTTCTTCTGTGTGGTGTGGGTATGCTCTTCCAGATATTCGATACATACAATTACTGGTTTCAAGCAAAATTACTTTCGAAGTTTTCGGCAATAGCAACGCTGGTAGCTTACATCTTAGTTTCGGCTTATCGAATCGTTCTTTTGATTTTCAAGAAAGATGTAGCATGGTTTGCCTTGGCCAGCTCAATCGACTATGCTGTTTTGGCTTGCTTTTTGGCGGCTGCTTATAAGAGAAATGACGGGCCGAAGTTCAAATTCTCATGGAAAAAAGGGAAGCAGCTATTATCAGAAAGCTATAACTTTATTTTGTCAAGCCTGATGGTTTCTATTTATGGAAGTACAGATCGGTTCATGCTTAAGCAGATGATCGGAGAGGAAAGTGTCGGATATTATACTACGGCTTTGACACTTTGCAATATATGGGTATTTATATTATCTGCAATTATTGACTCACTTACACCGACTATTATGCAGTCGCATAATGAAAATGAAGGCCTCTATAAGAAATTGAATAAACAACTATATGCTATTGTTTTTTACGTTTCTGCATTTGTTTCGCTTTGCTTTATGCTTTTTGGGCGAGTTGCCATCCGAATCTTGTATGGAGAAGCATATAACGATGCTGCTATACCATTGAGTATAATTACATGGTATACTTCGTTCTCGTACCTTGGTGTGGCTCGGAATGCGTGGATTGTGTGTGAACATAAGCAAGCTTTTCTGAAGTATCTATATTTGGGCGCAGCAATTTCAAATATCATATTAAATGCTATCCTGATTCCAATATGGGGGGCATCTGGCGCCGCGATGGCATCATTAATTACTCAGATGAGTACAATCCTTGTGTTCCCTGCTTTGGTTAAAGATTTAAGACCAAACGTTAGATTAATGTTTGATGCAATTCTTTTAAAAGATGTTTTTTGATAAAAGATTAGGAGGAAAAGTAAATGTCCGCATTCCATAACTCCACCCTACTAATCACCGGCGGTACCGGCTCCTTCGGCCACACCGTCCTAAAACACTTTCTGGAAACCGACATCGGCGAGATCCGCATCTTCTCCCGGGATGAGAAGAAGCAGGACGATATGCGCCACGAGCTCCAGGCCCAGCACCCGGAGGCCGCGAAAAAGGTCAAGTTCTACATAGGCGACGTGCGCAATCCCCAGGCGGTGCGGGATGCCATGCCCGGCGTGGACTACATCTTCCATGCCGCCGCCCTCAAGCAGGTGCCCTCCTGCGAATTCTTCCCCATGGAGGCGGTGCGCACCAACGTCATTGGTACGGATAACGTCCTCCACGCCGCCATCGAGGCCGGTGTCAAGCGGGTGGTGTGCCTGTCCACGGACAAGGCCGCCTACCCCATCAACGCCATGGGCGTGTCCAAGGCCATGATGGAGCGGGTCATCTATGCCAACGCCCGGGTAGCCGCGGAGCGGGGAGGCACCGTCATCTGCTGCACCCGGTACGGCAACGTCATGTGCAGCCGTGGCAGCGTGATCCCCCTGTTCATCGATCAGATTAAGGCTGGCCAGCCTATCACCATCACAGACCCCAACATGACCCGGTTCCTCATGAATCTTGACGAGGCCGTGGACCTGGTACAGTTCGCCTTTGAGCACGCCAACCCCGGCGACCTGTTCATCCAAAAGGCGGACGCCTCCACCATCGGCGACCTGGCCAAAGCAGTCCAGCAGCTTTTCGGCGACACTGGCACACAAATCATTGGCACCCGCCACGGGGAAAATCTCTACGAAACCCTCATGACCCGGGAAGCGCGCCTGCGCAGCGAGGACATGGGCAACTATTTCCGGGTGGCCGCGGATAATCGGGACCTAAACTACGATAAATATGTGGTCCAGGGGCAAGTCCAAACCATGGCGGACGAGTCCTACACCAGCCACAACACCATTCGCTTGGATGTGGAGGGCACGGTGAAGAAGCTCCTTACCACGGACTATGTAAAGGAGCAGCTGGCTGTTCTGGCCAGTGAAAAGGCATGAAGGACAAGCTTTTGCTGATAGGCGCTGGAGGTTTGGGCCGAGTGACCCTGGAGCACGCCATGGAAAAATACCAGTGCCATTTTGTGGATGACTCCTACCCCGTGGGCATGAAAATCTGCGGGGCCCCTGTGGTGGGAGCTATCGCGGACTTGCCCGCCTTGCGTAAAGAGTACCAGCTTTTGGTGGTCACCATCGGCAATAATGCATTGCGGGAGGAGCTCTACGCCCAGGCGGACGCCCTAGACTACGAGTTTCCCAGCATTTTGGCCCGGACAGCCTATGTGAGTCCCTTCGCCCAGCTGGGCTGGGGCTGTATTCTGCTGAACAATGCCGTAGTGCAGAATGGCTCTCAAGTGGGCAATGGCGTTCTCTTGAATGTGGGTGCGGAGGCTCACCACGATTGCACGATCGACGACTTTGCCCTGATTTACACCAACTCGGTCATCCGCACGGGGGCCACGGTGGGGAAGAGGGCGAAAATTGGCAGCACTGTCACCGTGAGCAACTTTGCTGCCGTCCCAGAGGATGCTGTGGTTCCAGACGGATCCGTGGTCACACCAGAGGAGGGAACTAAGTTTGAAACAAATCAGTGACACACCACCCTAAAAAGGGGCGCAACAAAGTA
>ERZ1643247.3106-NODE-3106-length-12173-cov-8.965506_pt1 | contig 12173 bp, 12 predicted proteins | sample MGYA00579264_ERZ1643247 | MGnify/ENA primary metagenome ERZ1643247 (study PRJEB29033, sample SAMEA4952262) | chicken gut metagenome | biome: Broiler Chicken; feature: Gastrointestinal Tract; material: Caecum | place: Ireland | collected 2018 | study: Broiler... | reverse complement strand
TTTGCAAGACGCGGATAAAGCGCGCCTGTAATATTTTCTAGCAATGTTTGGTCATCAAGGCAAATAAGTATTGCACTACGCAAATAGTTAAAGCCTAGCACATCTGGTTGTATTTTTAAATTTAATAGAATGTCTGTACATCTTTTGAAAATTTGAGCATTTTTGTCGGAAATTTGCAAATTTTTGCCACTGTCTGTTTCAAAGTTAAATAAGTCTTTCATTTTTAACCACCACACGAAAATACCTTTATACTATAACACAAAAAAATACTTTTGTAAAATATTTAAAGTTTTTTACAAAAATATTTTTTTTAATTTTTTTTGATTTTACTATAGACAAAACGAAAAAAATTATGTAATATAATTATATAACATAAAAATATAGTTATGAAAACAATACATTAACATAATTTTTTACTCAAATCAAAGTGCAAAAACATTAAAATAATTTGCAATAGGAAGTGCTTATGAAAAATAAAGTCAAGGTTTTTAAATATCCAAACGGAGCAACGATTATTTACTCCAAATCAAGTTCTCGTTTTACAGATTATCAAATCGGCTATAAAATAGATACATTAAGCGAGCCAGTTGGCCTTGCTCACCTTGTTGAGCATATAATTGCAATGGATCATGAGGATGAACTCACGAAGAAAACCTTTAAAAAGCAAGAACAGAAAGGTATTCTCACAAATGCCTATACTAACGCTTCCTTTGTCACTTTATATACAAATGTAAACGACAAACATATAGAGTCTGCCTTAAAAATTGATAGTGGAAGACTTTATAATCGTCAGTTCGATGATGACAAGATTGAAATCGAAAAGAAAGTTGTTGTCCAAGAGGGGCGTGATATTAAAGCATATTCAAGTTATGAGGATGAAAGCGAAGAGGAAGATGATGACGACTACGGCTTTAGCGATGATTTTGAACAGGCTCTTAATAGCCATCTTGATATTAAAAATAGAGATGGTGATCTTGTTGGTAACAATGAAAAAGTACGAAAATACAATAAAAAAACTATACTTAGATTTATCGATAGGAATTTTAAACAAGAAAACATGGTCTTTGCAATAAATACTGCCCTGCCGTTTGAACAAGTCAAAGATCTATTTGAAAAGCACTTTTTAAGTAAATGCGAGAATAGTCAAACTGAAAACAAGACAATTAAGGATCAAAAGGAGAAACTTGCTAAAGAAAGTGAGAATAAGAGAAATATAAATACTATTAGTAATCTTTACTATCAAAATTATATTCCAGATTTGAGAACAGTTTCACTAGAGTTTGTCTATCCATGCTTTGAAAATACCTACCAAATTTCAGCATTTGCAAATCTTGACCAAGTGTTGTTTGCGGGATTGAATTCAAGACTAATGAAAGAGTTGCGAGGAAAAGGACTTGTGTATTCATGTTCCACTTCTAAAACTTTTCTCGATAAAGATATACTTGCAACAAGCATTACAACCAACACAAGCAACAAAAATGTCAATATGGCGTTTGATCTTATAGGAAAAACAATCAAAGATCTCGTTGAAAATGGAATTACCGACGAAGAATATAGAGTTTTCAAAAATAGGATAAAATCTGAAAAAGAGAGAAGTCGTGAAGATAATTTGGGTGTTGGCAGCAATACTCTCCTCGCTTACTACGACATAGACATGATCGATTATCTTAACTTTGACGAATTAAAATTTGCTGAAAAACTTACCAAAGAAGATATAAATAACTATCTTGTAAATCTCTTTAAAGACAATAATGTATTTATCAATGTAACAGGCAATTACTTCCCAAACAAAATATACACCTTAAATGAAATAGAGGAAATTCTCGGTGCGAAAAAATCAAAATCGCTCATCTACTCACCTGCTAAACTCTATATAAAGCCAAATAACGAAGAATTTTACAACTATGATTACAACGAAAAACACAAAGATGTTCTTTTAAAAGAAGCAAGCTTAGGTAATATTGGCGTTTTAAGTAGCAATCGTATAAATGATAAACTTACACATAGTATTAACAAGATATTTAAAAATTTGGTAGAAGATTTGGCAAGTTCAACTTCTCAAAATGATGAGATTGACGAACAAAAGACAGCTTCAAAATAAAAACAAAAAAACAGACTTTCAAAAACACCATTCAAATATTTAAAGATATAAATATGAAAATATTAGTGGTATGATAAAGTCTGTTTTTTGTTATTCTACTAATCTATCGGCATGCTTAGCAATTTATCAATCTTTGCACTTATTTTTTTTATTTCAGAGTGTTCCTGCTTAAGTTCTCGTAGCAATCTATCAATTTTTTTACTGTCTGCCGAATTATCTAATTTTTCAACTTCTTCTATGATGGCACGGACTTTGCGAGATTTTAAATCAAGTTGCATTGTCAATTGCAAGATTTCTTTTTGAATAGAATTCATTTTTTATTCTCCCATTTCATTATATAGATTGCGCTTATCTTTAAATAAGTCATCACTCTTTTTGAGTTTCAAGTTTTGATACAAGATATATTGTCCGTCTTTTGCATCATTAAAATTAAATTCTTTCGGCACATCTAAAAGCTTTGAAGATGGTGCAAATTGTTTGCAATAGTCGTTCAGTCTATTAAAGCCCATACCAGCATGGACATATTTGATAGGTTTTTTAGGATTTTCTCGATCATATTCTTTTACAAATTCTTTTATTCCACGAAGAAATGTTTCAAAGATTTCCACTCTAGCATTATGCGCCTTTTGATTTTTATTAGAATAATTGCCTTTGCTTATCTCGTCCTTTTTATACTTAGCATTTATTTCAAAGTCATTTATGACTGCATAATCATGCTTTTTGTCGAGATATAATGCACCTTTTGCTACAATTTCTTGATTTTTATCTAACACAACGAGATTTTGTACTCTACTATCAAATATGGTGGCATCAACTATGTTTTTACCGTAGTATACCGAATCGATGTTCGCACAGCAAGAACAATAGATACCTATAATTGCATTTCTTATATCGTTTTTATCCAAAAATTCAAAACTAAAGTGTCTATCATATAGTTTAGACAATTTCTCTTTCGCCGAAAATAGATCTTCTCCTATATTTTGAATTTGCTCTTTTAACTTATCAATTTGCTTTTGAGTTTGCTCTTTGACAGGCTTTTTTAAAAGATTGCCTTTTGTGATATTGCCTTCTTCCCATAGTTCTATCACCTTGTCAAAGCGTTTTTGAGAGATTCCTTTATCCTTAAAGATATTCAAAACCCTATCAAACTCATCTTTCGAAAGACATCTTACTGTGTATAGAGATTTTTCAAGATCTATATCTTCACTTTTGTCTAATGGTCTTGCTCCCCTATTGAAAGCAAGATAACTATAATAAAAATCTTCGCTGAAATTTGAATTTGCAAGAAATTTGATTATTGCTTTCTTTGTAGACAAGGTTTCTATCTTGCCATCATTCATAAGTACTGATTTTAACTTTACAACCTTATCAAAATTGTTCATTACATTAATAAAAGTTCCCTTTGAAACATCTTCAAGATCAAATAAATACTCGAGATTTGGCAGACTGTCGCCTTCTCTTTTCGATAGAAATCGTAAAAAACTTGAATTTGGCTGTGATGGTGAGATTAAAAGATTGTTGCGAAGCAATCTTGAAAAATCTTCTAGATAATTATTGAAAATTTTTGCAAGCAAACTTGAAGCATATTGTGCTATGCTTGTTTTGCTTTCATTTTCAAATTTATCTAGTAGTGGCTCATCACTAAATGCACCAAGATTGCACGCAAAAATCCAAAACGCATTCTCTATATTTTTATCTTTTATGTGCAAATTAAATTCCTTTTGAAATGGCTTGATTACTTCATTATTTAAAAATTTAAAGATCGCTTTTTGCGCAAATTCACCTAAGACATTCTTAGCATCTAAATATTCAAGCAAGGCTGTTGAAATTGCGACATTGTTTTTAAGCATTCGTTTAGATATTTTAGATAAATCTGCACTGACAGAAGGTTTTTTTAATAAAAAATCAGGAAATTTATTAAAAGTTTTAAGATAAATAAGGTCTTTATAGGAATTCTCATCTTTCGGCAATGTTTTACTTATAACTAACAAGCCACTTTCTTTATCTACATACGCATAAGGGAAATCTTCAAATGAAAGATGGCAATCTGAAACGCTAGAGGCAAATTCAAACTTTTCAATATTATCACAATATTGAAAAGCACTATATGGAATTGAATCAATCTTAGATGGAAACCTAATGGTTTGCAAATTTTTACAAGCAGAAAAAGCGCAGGCTTTTACAGATCTTTCGTTCTTATTGAAAGTATAGTCACATCTCGCCTTTTCTTGCAAGAGCGCTTGACTTAAAAATCCATCATCATGAAAGTCCCATTCTATTTCATGCCCATTCTTGACACAGCTGTATTCATCATCGTTTAGATAAGCATTAATAAATGATTTTTCTATTTCTAAATTATCATCGAGAGAAAATGGAAAACCCGCTAAGATAGAGTTTGACTGAAGCTTAACTGATTTTTCACTTCCATCGCCGTTTTCTATTAAGTCATTCGGGAGATTTTTTGCATTGACAATCTCGCAAACTATAGGCTCGACTTTAAACCAAACAACTTCATCACTATTTGAACTAGCCACTCTTACATAGCGCTGATTTTTATATTGATATTCTGGACATCGCTTATTGCCAAAGCCAGCTCTGTATCCACTATATCCATTTACAGTATACCACCTTCCAGTAGAACTAAAATTTTCATCAAATTTCTTCTCTTGGAAAAGTTTATTTAAAATTTTACCTTCTTGTATGGCTTTAGATTGTGGAAAAGCGCCAAGCGCACAGTAATGTTTGTCTTGAAAAGTCAAAATATTTTCTTTTGATAAAATTTCACATGGCAATGTAATAACAGGAGCAATACCTATGTTTTTATAAGACTTACCTAAAAGTTCTTGATTTATCTTGCCGTCGATTGAATTATAAACAAGACGACTATCTTCGGTAGCCATGATGATATCTTCAAAACTCTGCGCGAAATCACTTTTGTCTTGCTCTGATAAATTATGTGGCATGGCAAGTTTTAATTTTCCCTGCGAAAGAACTTGCCTAATCTTGCTAGGCATAATAGGCTTTTCTATATTTTCTAGGACATAATTTACAAGCTGTTTTTTCATCTAAAATATTTTAGCACATTGCATAAACAAATTCAATACTAAAAAGTTACATTTTTTTTCTAATGATCGCATAGACATCATCAAAATCGCGATAGATTTGCTCATCAGTAGGAAAAAATGGAATTTCCAAAATTCCCTTTTTCATTTTTTCTAATTCGCTTTCCATATTAATTTCAAGCCTTGCGACACACCTATTGTAATCATCATCAATTACATCTCTCTTTACAATTCCCGGTACAAAGCCGTGATAGCCATCCTTTAACTTTAGAAAGACAAAAGGCACTTCAATTTTTTCTTCAATTTTGGTCATATTACGCTCCTTTGTGTATTATTTGTTTACTACCACTTTCAATTCTATATTTAAATTGTACTTTGGATAGGTTATGGTAATCTTAGTATCATTATTTGCTATCAGTAAAAACTGATTCATCTCATAATAAAGTTCGCTCTCATCATCTTGAGATGAAAATTGGCAAGTCGGATTTTCAATCTTTACATTGTTTTCATCATATAGAGATATCGTAAATTGACAAATTTCATCCTGCAAATATAAGGTGTTTCCTTCAATATTTCCGCCTGTAATTATATTAACACTATAAGTCATTCCATTGTTTTCAACGGTGACTTTAAAACTCTCACTCGCTTTAGAGTCGTGATATTCCGCCTGAACTTTTACTTCACAACTGCCTGCCGACAGCGCCTTTATAGAATTACCATTTATGGCAACGATATTTTCATCATAGACATATTCAACTTCTGCTTCAGGATTTGAAATCGACATAAAGTTTTCGGTAGTTTGTCCAACTGTCATCGTCATATCATGCACTGAAATTACTATCGGCAAGACCGTTTGATTTGTCTTATCTTGCCTTGTAAAAAAGATAGTCAAACCGACTATACTAACAACTAATGTTAGTACACAAATCAATATAATAACAATATTTTTCTTTGTCAAACCCTTCACATAAAGATGATAGCAAATTTTGTCGAAATAGACAATTATTTATCAAAATTTATCAAAAAAACCACAAAATCTTAAATAAAAACAAAAAATCCGCATAAACGGACTTTTATAAACTATTTATTCAGGATAGACAAACCTTCGTTTTCCCAATTCTTTTCTATAGCGGTAAACATAAATCTTGGCAGTATTGAGATTATGCTCTAGATAATTTCCACATTCTTTGGCAGTTGCGCCAGGAATTTGAGAGTTAAAATCTAATATAAAATCGCACATTTTAAGTATTTCGCCTTCTATATCTTCACTTGTCCATTTTCCAAAAAGTACAAGATAAAAACCTGTGCGACAACCCATAGGCCCAAAGTATATAACTTGATCCTTAATTGACGAATTTCTTAAATATGTCGCACCTAAATGCTCAATAGTGTGCAGGGCTGGATTATCAATGACAGGCTCGCGATTTGGACTAATAAAACGAAGGTCAAATGTTGTTATCAACTGACCATTAAAACTGTCAATTCTTGAAACATATATCCCCGCCTTCAACAATAAATGATTTACTTTAAAACTCTCTATCTTTTCCATAAAAACTCCTTAACTTTGTAAAATTTCGATGTTTTGACTTTGAATTTGCTTTAATGCATCATCATATTCTTTCTTGTCGTGAAAAAACGATCTTTTCACTTCCTTATCTTTAAGGCTATAAATTCCATCATATCCTACAATTAAATTATCAATCAGTTCAACACCGCCAAACTCAAATCTTCTCATAAGTTCTTCATGTGAAATGAGATCATTTCGCGATGGCATAATTGATCCGTTGGGATGATTGTGCGCAATCACTACACCACTTGCATGATAATTCATTACAAAAAGCGCAATATCTTTCTGTTCTATTACTATGTGATCGTATGAGCCTTTTTGAAAAATTCTCTCACCAAGATATTCTCCGCGTTGATTCATGGCTATTAAAAGCAAGTTTTCGGTATTTTTAAATCTCAATATACCTTCTATAGTATCAAAAATATCACTTTTAGATGATTTCTTTAATGGCCTTGTTGATTTATCTAACATATACATATCAAACATCCTAGGAAAACTATGCAATTTTTTTGCACTTACATCACCCATACCTTTGACAGTTTTTAAGTCATCTACACTCGCCTCTAGCACTCCTGATATTGATTTATATTTATCAAGTAATCTATGAGCAAGTGGATTTACATCTCCGCGTGGAAATACAAAAAACAAAAAGAATTCTAAAACTTGTATATCGCTTAGTCCGTCAAGTCCACATTTATCGACTGTATTAATTAGTCTTACCCTATGACCTCTATGTATGTTATCAATCTCTTTCATGTTAATGATTTTACCAAATTATTAAAATTATTCCAACATTTTATTATAATTTTATATTTTTTGTAAAGATTTTCTCACAAAAACTTAAAATTTTAATACAATAACCTTAAAGGGATATTATGATGAATAGAAAAATTAAAAACCTTCAAGATGAAAAATTTTATACGCTTCTAGACTTTATCAAAAATAGTCCAGAGCAGGAACTATTTAATTATATCAAAATAAAATTTCTGTCACTGCCACCTGCCTTGCAAACGTCTTTTGAAAACTATTTTTCTTCTTACACTTTTTGGGGAAGTCTAAAAGCAGGCTCGCATGACTTTAATCATATCTTATTAAAAACCAAATCGCTAAAAAACCATATCAAAGATCTTGAGTGGCTTTATGACAAACTTGAAGATTATGGATCAAAGTTTGTGCTTTATGCTATCATAGAAAACTTTGTAAATTACAACTTTGATTTGCTTAAAAAATCATTAAATTTTAAATACCGACAATACTTTGATTTTGATATTATGCCCAAGTGTAAAGATGAAGTTTTTGTCGATGTAGGCACTTATCTCGGTGAAACTATATTAGATTTTGTTGATCTTTACGGTAAAGATTGCTACAAAAACATATATGCCTATGAAATAACTAGCAATATTTTTCCACATATCAACAAAAATCTTTCTGGCCTAAATGTCACTTTGCGAAATAAAGCAGTTGGTGAAAAAAACAAAAAACTCTTTCTAAACCAAAATATAACCAGCCTTTCTGCGAATACAGCGCAAAATATAGGTGAAAAAGAGATTGAATGCGTAAGTTTAGATAATGATATTGATGAAAAAATCACCCTTATCAAAATGGACATAGAGGGCGGAGAAGAAAATGCAATTAAGGGCTGTAAAAATCATATAAAAAATGACAGTCCTAAACTTTTGATTTCAGTTTATCATGGTTTTGAACACTATTTTACACTGCCTAGATTGATTGATAGATATAATAAAAATTATAAATTCTATTTGCGTAATTATGGTGGCAATCTCTTCCCAACAGAGATTGTGCTTTGTGCATTACCAAAGTAAAAAACTCCTACAATCATTTCATTGTAGGAGTTTAATTTGCTAAATTTTTTGTTCTGCTATATCATATTCCTTTTCATGTACCATTTTTTCCATAATATCGAGAACTTTTACAGCCGCCGATAACTCATTTACATTTGCATTTTCTATATTTCCTATTTCATCGACCACTTGTTTTAACAATTCTGATGTTATGTTTTGCAAGTTTTGCATAACAGGAGAATTTACAAATTCTACTTCTTTTTCCGCATCTTTCAAATCTTCATATTCTTTAATTGCAAGCCGAGCAACAACTTTGGGGAACCCATCAAAAGCAACAATTTCATTTTCACTGTTTATTTTTTCTAGCAAAAACTTTCTACCCTCTTGCAAATCTACAATATTCAAATAAAAGTTTGTTAAGTTCTCTTGCGCCTTCTCATCATCAAAGTTGTAGGTATGATGACGGCGAACCATAAAATCAAGCACTTTTATTATGCTTTCCTGTTTTATTTCACTATTTTTCTCATCCTCTCCTAAAACCAGTTCCTTTATAAATTCTTGATCTTTACAAAGTACCTCTCTTGGAAAATTAGGACTGAGATACATATCTTCTAATGTAAAAAATTTCGACCAAGACAACCAATCAGGATTTTGTGCAAGACATTCGTCCACTCCTTTATTTACTAGACGGCTGATGGCTTTATGCATGTATTCTTTATTGGTCCCATTCTTGAATGATTCATCGATAATTCCACCATGCTTTTTGTCAAAAATGCTAGTAAACCACAAAACCTCAGGATGTGCTTCTAAGACATCTTCAACATTCTTATTTTTTATGGTTACAAATTTCTTGGCAACGGGAGACCAATCTTGACTACTTAATGGACCAATCCCCCAACCAGATTGTTTGTTATTATAAAAACAATTTAAAAATTGTGAAATTTGCTCGCCAGACTGAAGCGTATCAAGCACAGTATTTATAAACCTTGAATCAACCTTAGCTAACGGTGTGGTATAGATAATTCCACGATCATCTGTTATATCATAACTACTAAATATATTTAAAACAGTCTCTGGTCTGCGTCTAACAGCTTCTTTCAATATTGTTAAATCATTACCAATTTTTTGTTCTTTAAGTCTCTCTATATAATTATCTAGATCTTTTTCAGTATAGATAGTCCCATTCCCACTTTGTTTATTTACATTATTTTCCATATTTTCTCCTTCATATCTTAATTATACTATAATTTTAGTAAAAGTCAATAGTGAGCATTTCTAATTGCAAAACAAGTTTTCGGTACAATTCTTTTTAATAAAATATTTCATTGTAGATATCTTCAAGAGTATATGAAACTTCTGTGCTTCGCCAGCCTTCGTCTAAAAGCTCGTTTATTCTAAGCGAATAGCCAATTGCAATCTTTATATCTTCTTCATTTTCTATTACACTGCCATTAACGCTTATTATTGATGGCACTTTTTTTGTTGTATCGACAATATAAAATGGTATATCTTTAAGTTTGATATTCACGCCTATTCGATCCATATAAGCAAGTGCCCAAAATGTGTTATCAGCCCAAAGCCTATTGTCGTTTGCTATTATAATTCTTATAGGCCTATTCTCTTTGGAATAAGAAAGTTGCCTGATCTTTTCCATTTCCTCTTTCAAGTTTGGCTTTTTATTATAGCCAAGAAATATATTGTCAAAACCAACTATTTTTGCAAGTTGGTATAAAATTTGAGTTGATTTTGATAACTTTGATATATATTTGCATTGACAAGATTTGACAAGTCGCTCGAAAAAAGAAATATATTTTTCGTCATCTAGATATATATTCTTGTATTCATAGTCACGCACCCTGCTCAAAGCAGCCATTATCTCATTATTGCTTAACATATATCACTCCACTTTAACTATAGCACATTTATTTTTATTTTTCAATAAAAATCTATTATAACATTATAATAATTTTTAATATTTAAAGATTTATCTTGATAAAATTATAAACATTCTATCATTTTATTATTGCATTGAAGACAATAATCATTCATTTTAGATAATACAAACTCAGCGAAATTAAATAACCCACAAAATGATATTAAATAAAAAATACTATAGATATCTATAGCATTTTATAAATTCATTATTATTTAAATTAAAACTTTTCATCATTAATACTAATTTGATTTGCGTATTGTCTTAAAAGTTCTTTATAGTCAATTTTTTCATGGCGTTTTTCCATCTTGTCGCAAAGTTTTTTGAGACCATCACTTGCAAAAACTCCTTCTACTTGACTTAAAGCCGACACCTTTTCCATAGGATCTTCAATTTCAGATAGAGAATTTATACTGTTTTGAATGTTTTCCATAACCTGAGACATATAATCAACATAGGCTACAAAATCAAAATCACCAAGTCCATCGACATAGTTAGTTAAACTCATATCACCTGCATTGACGCCAAGTTCCTTTAAATTCTTTTCTACTTCATTGTTGTACTGCTGACCAAATGATGCGTCTATACAAGATTCAATATAATTGATCGCTTCGCCAACACCAACCTTTAAACTTGGTGCATCGTTAACTTGATAATCTTTTCCATTAAAAACCATAGCTGTCTCCCTTTTCTTTTTCATATTATACAATATTTCTTTAGCAATGTCAATATCAATTTAATTTATTTTTATCTAAACATTTTTTTGAAAATAATCACATAAAAAACTTAGTTGCTATCTTTATGAATATATTTCACACATATTGATTGATTTAAAAATAAAATATAAATGTTGACAGCCTTTGACAATTATGATATAATGTCATTAAGGAAGGAGTGAATGACATTCTATAAAAAGTTCAATGAGAATGATGTGCAAACTTTGATGGATTTTATTCATCCAGCAAAGGTTCAATTTGAGTATATGCTTGAAAACCACTCGAATTTAACAGAGCAAAAGAGAAATGAAGCAATATCAAAAATTGAAAATGCTAAATCTAAAGTCAAGGAGTATGTCATTAATAGGAAATTTAAACCACACTATGCTGTGGATATGTCTAAAGAGCAATTTGACCAAAAATTCACATCCGCACTCTTAAAAGCAATTGATTACTTTTTCCTTGTTGACGAAAATAATATCAAGGAGTCAATAAAGGCAATTTCTAAACTATATGCAAACGCCAAAACTCATGCTGTTTCTACATTCCCTTCGCCTGAAATATATAAAATTATGCTCCAGTATGGAGTAAATGATAAAAACTGGCTTAAATATAATAATTACATAGATAATGGCGAAGATATCATGAAACAAATGGAAAACTATTTCACTCATAAAGAAACCGAAGAAAATCAAAATTGTGCTTAATGTAAAGGAGGAGCAAATCAAAGCTCCTTTTTATATTGCTTGATATAGACGATTGCTTTATATAATTATCCAAAACCAATATGATTTTAATCTTGCAGATATCCTTATTCGTTGCAAACTTTATATAAAAATAAAATCTGTCAAAATTAAACATACTTGATCACTATTTGCTAAAAAATACAATTTTTGCTTTCGTTGAAAGAAATAATAATAAATTTTTAAAAAATATAAAAAAATCATTGACATTTTTTAAATGATTTGCTATTATAATCATGCAAAATAGAT
>ERZ1643247.3105-NODE-3105-length-12174-cov-4.954782_pt1 | contig 12174 bp, 8 predicted proteins | sample MGYA00579264_ERZ1643247 | MGnify/ENA primary metagenome ERZ1643247 (study PRJEB29033, sample SAMEA4952262) | chicken gut metagenome | biome: Broiler Chicken; feature: Gastrointestinal Tract; material: Caecum | place: Ireland | collected 2018 | study: Broiler... | reverse complement strand
GCTGTCGGCGTGTTCAAGTCGGTCATCTGCTGCGTGCTGTTCGGCGCGAGCTATCTGTTCGCGGCGAAGAAGCTGGATTATGAGGTGCTTTGATATGACGGCAGGAATATTGAAGAAAAATCCCAATAAGATCCGCACTTCGACTTCGCGGAAGATATTTCTCGTCGTCACGATAGCGGTGCTGTGCCTGTGGAGCCTTCTGTGCATTTTGCCTTTCGTCTATATTCTGGCGGTGTCTTTAAGCTCCAAATCGGCGGTCTCGGCGGGGATCGTCTCCTTCTGGCCGGTGGATTTCACCCTCAACAGCTATATTTATCTGCTCAGGCAGAGCGAATTTTTCGTCGCGTTCGGCATTTCGGTGGCGCGCGTGTTCGTGGGAACGGGGATCAACCTGCTCGTCACCGTGCTGGCGGCGTATCCGCTCGCCTTTGCCCGCAGGACGCTGAAAGGGCGGAAGTTCTATGTCTTTCTCGTCCTCCTCTGCATGTTTTTCAGCGGCGGCACGGTGCCGACCTATATCATGATCTCGCGGATCGGGCTGATCGACAACTTTCTCGTTCTCGTCCTGCCGGGGGCGCTGTCCCCTTGGAATCTCATCCTCTTCGTGAACTTTTTCCGCAACGTTCCCACGGAAATGCTGGAAGCAGCGAATATCGAAGGCGCGGGAGATTACCGTATCCTCTGGCAGATCGTCGTGCCCGTGTCCCTGCCCATCCTCGCCACGATCACCCTTTTGTGCATGGTGGGGCACTGGAACAACTGGTTCGACGGATACCTGTACATGGATCCCGAGCACTGGCCTTTGCAGACGTATATCTACGACGTGATGGAGAGTTTCAAAAAACTTCAATACGATATTCAGCATCTCGATCCGGATACCATCGAGCAGCTTCAGGAGAGCAGCGACATGACTCTCCGTTCGGCACAGATCTTTATCGCGATGGTTCCCATTCTCTGCGTATATCCTTTCATGCAGAGGTATTTCGTGCAGGGCATCCTGCTCGGTTCCGTCAAGGAATGACGGAGGCGCAAAACGGGAGAGCGCATCATTTTCCGATGTGCCTCCCGACGATAAAATATATCGAATTTCAGGAGGAAAACAATGAAAAAGTCACTGATTGCCATTGCGGCATTGTTGCTTTCGGCAGCCATGCTCGTGGCTGCGGGCTGTAATAACGGCGGCGGAACGGATTCGGACGTCACGGGCGGCTCGAGCGACACGACGAGCGTAGACGATGATTCGGGCGAAGATCCGGACAACATCGTTTCCATTCCCATTCCCGACGAAGAACCGATCACGCCCGTACCCGATCCCCCCGAAAAGCCGTCGGCGCCCGATCTGCCGGAGATTACGGAGGGCGAAGCGCCCTATATCGGGGCAGTCGGTTGGAGCGACGGTTACGAAGTGACCGAACTCGGCTCGGACGGATTCGAAGGCGTGGAAATCTCCTATCCTAAGGAAGGAGAGACCCTGCCCGAATACAGCTTCGTTTATTTCGACGTCTGCAATTATCAGCCGGGCGCAGGGTACGATTATATCCGAATCGATCTGGAAAACATCGTCGGCGCGGAGAAAATCGCCGTTGCCGCAGCCTATGCGGAGGGGTACGATACCGCTCCCGCGGTGGGTGTTCTCGTCGAAACCCTGATGGACGGCGAACTCAGCTATGCGACCGATCTTTCCGATTATTATACGGTCAATTCTTCTTACGGCACGACGACAACCAAGCTCAATACACAGACGATCTGCCGTCTGTTCGTGTACATTGACAGCAATCCCGCGCAGAATCCCACGGACGAAGAGGGGGCTTTGACAATCTCCAACATCTCTTTCCATAAGGAAGGGGATCCGGCGACGGAAGTGGACAATTCCCCCGAGATCGAAGAGATAACGGCTGTGGGCAGCGGCTATACGCTGACGACATCCGAGACGGACGATGGCTATGACGGGGTGTTTACCGCCGATTATACGGCGGGCGGGATTTCGGACGGCGCTTACGTCTCCGTCGGCATCGGCAGGTTTACGGGCGCTTACGGGCGTATTCGTCTCCGCTATACTTCTTCCAACGTTTCCACCCTCACCGTCTCCGACGGTACCAACGCCTTTTCCGGGATCGACGAGTCGACCGGTGCGTCGGTGACGCTGGACGGGAATCTCGCGGCGGCGTCGGGAAGCATCCTCATCGACATACGAGGCGCTTCCGCACTGAATGAAATCCGCTTCTATATCGATTCTGTCGGTTCGGGCGCGGCGTCTTTCGAAGTGACCGATCTCGAACTTATCTATACGCCTTACGCGACGGAGGAATGGGACGCCACCAGCAAATTCCACATCAGCGGCGCGGCGATCGGCGGCAAGATCCGTGCGACCTATGACGCGGATGTCGGCTGGGATCATCTCGACGTTCCCGTCCGTTATTGGACGCCCGAATATTCGACTATGGTTGTCACTTTCAAGACGACGGGGACGGAGATGGGCAGCGTGGGAGCGGAAAAATACGGAATCGGAGTCAATTCTTCCACGACCGTCGTCGAATTGGCGTATAATCCCGTCGCGTCTCTTCCCTATAACGAAGAGACGGGCGAATATACCTCTACGGTCAACCTCAGCGGCGTCAGCCGCATCGCGATGCTCAATTTCTATTTTGACAGCGCCTGGGTGGAAGACTTTGCCGGTACCCGCACGGTGGAGATCACGTCCATCGAATTCTATCGCGACGGAGAAACAGGTCCCGCAGAACCGCAGCTCGGTCCCGTCACAGGGATTACGGACATCACCGTGACCGAAAGCGGCGAAGGCGCGTACGACGCGACCTGGGAAGCCGGAAAGACGGACGCTTACGTCATCATGCCCGTTTTCGGCCTGACTTCCGATTACACGAAGTTCACGTTCACGGCGGAAAACATCGGTACGGCGGACGCCAGCATCGGCGTATACTGGGGCGGCTGGAACATCTGTTGGCTGGATCATACCGTTCTTAAACCGGGCGAAAAGAGAACTTTTACGCTGAATGCCGATAACCTCGACGGAACGGACGTGCAGCAGGTGTATTTCTTCCTCAACTACGGCGGTTCGCCCGCGGGCACGGCCGGCAGCATGCGCATTTCCGATTGCGAATTCTTCATCCCCGCCGCACCCGGCGAAATCGGCGAGCTTTTCGATACGAATACGTCGGTGGGCAACCCCGCGCAGTTCGTGGTCGAAGCGACGGATGGCGGAACGAAGATTACTTGGGCGGACGGACGCGACATGTGGGCGAAAGTCGCCGCGCAGGTGACCGGATTCGACCCCGAATTCAAATATCTGCGCATCGATTTCACGCTCGATCGGGACATGAAGTTCTGCGTCTGCCATGCGGAATCTTTGGGCGGCACGGATATTTCCTGGTATCCGCATACCGATCTGAAAGCGGGCAGTCATACTCTGTATATCGAAGTGCCCGCGTCCGCGCTCGAATTGAAGACGTTCTATCTCACCATCTTTCTGGACGGCGGTCTGAACGATATTAAAGCGGGCAGCGCGATGATCTCGAACATGGAATTCGTCGCGGAAAAGCCGTCTGAATAAATTTGCCTCAGGCATAAAACAGGCATAAAAACAAAATCTCTCCGCGGGGAAATTTCTTCCCGCGGAGGAAAGGATTGGGAAAAAATGATGAAAAAAGGATTTTTGAAGACATTGGCGCTGTTGTTTGCAGCGGCGCTCTTTGCGTCGGCGTTTGCCGGCTGCGGAACGGGTACAACGAGCGGGTCGGATTCCGTCGGAACATCCGCCGACTCTTTGGAATCGACGGAACATACTCATACGTTGAAGGAGATTCCCGCCGCGGCCGCCCGCTGCGAGAAGGACGGCAATATTCGGTATTGGGAATGCGAAGGCTGCGGAAAGCTGTTTTCCGACGCTTCGGGCACGACCGAGATTTCCTTGGAGGACACCGTTATTCCCGCGGCGCATTCCCCCGAATTCGTCGAAGCGTTTACTGCGGACGAGATGTTTGAAAGCGATGCGATTGCGTATTATCATTGTTCCGTCTGCGGCAAGGATTTTTCCGATGAGGCGTGTACCGCCGAATTGCAGCCGAAAGATATTTACGAGCAGAAAACATTCCTGCTCAGCCCCGCGCAGGTGAGTGTTCCGGAAACCACTTCCCGCGTCTATGCAACGGTGAATGAAAATAATTATACTCTCGCCGTAAAGGAGACGCATTTTGCTCTGCGCATCTTCCTCGGCTGGGAGATCGGGGATGCCGATTTTGCGACGCTCATCGACGAAATGGCGGACGATCATCTCGAATTCCGCCTCAACCTCAACATCGATACGGAGGGGACGCTTTCCGAAAGTCGGTGGTATCATTTCAAGTTCGGCTATGACGCGGAGGGTGCGTTCGGCGGATTCAGCGATAGCGACGCCTTTGTGCATTTCAATCTTCTTCCCGAAGGCGGCGACGCGATCGAAGCGGCGTTTTTGGAAAACGGAGGCTCGTATGTGACGCTCGTGCGCGATGAAGGCTGGATGATCGCCTATATCGAAGACCTCGAAGGCAATCTGTTCGAGCTTGCGCGCACCAACTGTTTCGGCGATACGCCTATGGCGCGTATCTCTCTGGGCGTAAATCAGGGCTTTGTGGCGGATCCGCTCTATCCTGCGACCGCCAAGGACGGCAAACTTGTGATCGGAACGACCGATCCCTATCAGCCGCAGACTTCGGAAGAGAATCCCGGCGACATCATCGACGAACCTCCTCAGCCCGTTATTCCGGAGCTTTCAATCGGCGATCCCTATGATCCGGGAGAAAAACTTTGGAATCAGGAAGCGGCGTATGCGGTAGAGAAACAGGAGGACGGCTCCACAAAAATCAGCTGGACAGACGGAAGGGGCGCGTGGGCGAAAATCTGGCAGGATGTTTCCAACTGGTCTGCCGAAGAGGGAGAGTATCTGAAAATTGCGTTTACGCTGGAAAGGGCGACGGACGTCTACATTCTCTATGTCAAAGATACGACCGGCGCGGGCGAAGCGCAGATGTATCGTTCGGATCTAGCGGCGGGAGAGCATACGTTGTATATTCCGCTCTATGCGGAGGCGGGATCGGATTTCCTCATCGAATACTATTTTGCCGCCAATGAAGAGGCGGCGGGCGTCAAGGCGGGAAGCGTTACGATTTCGGAGGTGTCTTTTACGGACAGCATGCCCCTTACGCTCGGCGCGGTTTACGACGTGAACGCAACTTTGGGACAACCGCCGCAGTATGAGGTTGAGACGGAAGACGGCGTTACCGTCGTCTCCTGGAACGACGGGCGCGATACGTGGGCAAAAGCGCAGCAGGATGTCTCGGGATATGATGTGTCGAAGGGCAAATACCTGAAAATTGTCTTTGCCGCGGATCAGACGACCAAATTCGGTGTGTATATCGGGGATACGGCCCTCATGGAACATACCGAATTTGCGCAAGGAACGCATACGGTATATTTGGAAATTCCCGAAAATACGGGCACGGCTTTTTCATTGATCTACTATTTCGATGCGGGGGCGAATCCGGTAAAGGCGGGAACCGTTTCCTTCACGGAAATTTCGATCGTGGCGGAAAAACCCGCGGCGTAACGCAAATACGGTCTTTTCATTTTTTATGCGTCAGACAGGGCTTTTCTACCAAGAGGAAAGCCCTGTCTTTGATTCTGCCGACTTATCATTGGATGGAATAAATTAAAAGAACAACGGATAACAGAACAGACTGACCATAAAGCGATGCCGACGGAATTGAGAACGAGCCAAAAATTTCCGCTCCGTTTTTCCGCACGCAAAAGTTCGGGCTGTCCGTTCTCTTCAAGGGCGTAACATAAAAGAAAATGTCTGGTTCGGTTTTCTCTCCTTTGTGCTATGCTTTTTTTTGTAAATTTTTGGAAAAGATGAAAAACAGGGAGCTGGATGTTTCGGCACTTCCGGGAGAAGGAATCGCCATCGATTATATGGCGGAAACGTTGATTTTCGACGAGAGCGCGTTGGAAGTCTCCCCGGACGTTTTGTTTTCGGAAAAGCCGGTATCCGGCGACAACGTAACGCCCGGCGGCACATTGTACGTGCGGGCTGCGGGCGCATCGGAAGGCTCTTCGTTTGCGTTTCAGATTCCCTCTCGTCCCGCCGCGCCCGAAGCCTCGGCTCAGGTCGACGGCTCGCGCGTGATTTTAACGGACGGAACGCAATTCAGCCTCTTTGGCGGGGTGTGGTCGGATTCGGGCGTTTACGGCGGCCTGAAAACGGGTACGGAGTACAGCTTCCTCGTCAGGCTGGCGGCGACGGAGACTTCGTTTGCAAGCGAAGCTGCGGTCGTCAAAGTACAAATATAAGATAAAAAGCACAAAAAAACGAAGATTCGGACGGGGAAAGGAAATATCCTTTCCCCGTTTTCCGTGCGGAGAAAAGGGCATAAAAGGGGGCGCGATTGCGAAAAATAACGTTGGCGGGGAGATGCCCCGCACATTTTTCGCAGGTTTGCGGAAGAAGGACGGGAAGATGAAAAAACAATCGTTTTTGAAAGGGGCGGCGACCATCGCCGTAGGCGGATTTATCGCAAAACTCATCGGCGCGCTCTATCGGATTCCGCTCACGAACATCATCGGCGGCTACGGCATGGGGCTCTATCAGATGGTCTATCCCTTTTACTGCCTCCTGCTCACCGTTTCCGCGACGGGAATCCCTTCCTCCATCGCCAAAATGGTGGCGGAAAAGCGCGCGCGGGGTATATCCTCCGAATCCCTTCTCAAAAGTTCCTTTGTCCTTTTCCTTTCTATCGGCGCGTTGGGAACGCTGTTGATGATGGCGCTTTCGCCCCTCCTTTCCCGCGCGCAGGACTGCCCCGAAGTAAAAAACGGCTATCTGGCCCTCGCGCCCTCCGTCTTGCTCGTCTCCGCGATTTCGGTGTTCCGCGGCTGGTTTCAGGGGGAAAACAACATGTTTCCGACGGCGCTTTCCGAAGTGACCGAACAGGTCGTAAAGGTGGGCTTCGGATTGCTGTTCGCTTACCTGTTCCGTTCGGACGTCGAAAAAGCGGTGACTTATATCCTCCTGTCCGTATCCGTTTCCGAAGCGTGCGCGCTCGCGCTGATGGCCTTTCTGTTCCGCCGCGTCCCCGAGCCCTTTTCAGGTTTGAAGAAAGGGGACAGGGTTTCGATGAAGTCCGTCCTCAGACTGAGCATTCCCGTCACGCTGTCGGCGGCGCTCCTGCCGCTCTCCTCGCTCTTGGACAGCGTGATCATCGTTAGGCTGCTCAAACGGTATACCGAGGACGCCGTCGCGCTTTACGGGCTGTTTTCCGGCGGCGCCGTGACGATTATCAATCTCCCCGTATCCGTCTGTTACGGAATCGCGGCGGCCAGCGTTCCCGCCGTGTCGGCTTCCTCCGCTTCGGAAATCGTCGGGGGAAAGAACGGCGCGCGCCGGCGCATGGTCTATGCGCTCCTCGTCACCTTGGCGGTTTCCGTTCCCTGCGCCGCGGGGCTCTTCCTTCTCGCCTCTCCCGCCGTGCGTGTCATTTTCCGCGCGCTCTCCGAGGAGGAGACGGCGACGCTCGTGAAATTGGTGAAGGTCTTTTCCGTCAGCGCGGTGACGCTCTCCTGTACGCAGACGCTCTCCGCCTGCCTTACGGGCATGGGAAAGCCGAAATTCGCGGCGCTGTCCATGGGAATCGCGGTCGCTGTCAAGACGGCCTTGAATTTTCTGCTCGTTTCCCGCCCGCAGATTTCCGTTTTCGGGGCGGCAATCGCCGCGGACGTCTGCTATTTGGTTGCATTCTCGCTCGATTTGATGTATAATTTATTCGTTACGAGACGAAAGAAGGGGCGGGAAACAGCTTTGTCTGCGCCCGCTTCGCCGAAAGGAGAATAGATCGTCGGGCGGAGCATTTCGGAACCGAGGAGAAGGAGAAAGGATTTCATGATTACGGTGGTCGGCTTGGGAGCGGAAGAAGGCGATTTGACGGAGAACGGAAAACGGGCGATTTTAGAGGCGAAACGGGTGATTGCGCGGACGGCGCTCACCCGTTCGTATCGGAATCTGGCGGCGCTGGGCGTGGAGCATACCTGCCTCGACGAAGTGTATAAGCGCAGCCGCAGTTTTTCCACGCTGAACAAGAATCTGGCGGCGGAAGTAGCGAAATCGGGCGACGGGACGGTATACTGCGTGGACGGAGCCGCGTCCGAGGACAATTCGGTGCGGGAGCTGAAAAGGCGGCTGCGGGGAAAGCTCAGGATTATCGACGGCGTTTCCCGCGTGTCGGCGCTGGTGCGGGCGGCGGGGTTTGCGGAATGCTCCTATACGGCGGTTTCTGCGTACGAGCTGGCGGAGACGCCCGAGCTTCCCGCGCCGCTCGTCGTGTACGACATGGACGACAGAGCTTTGGCGGGCGACGTCAAGCTGCGGCTTTCGGACGTATTCGGGGAGGAGACGGAAGTCCTCTACATAAGCGGCGGAGAAACGAAGAAAATCAAACTCTTCGAACTCGACCGCCAAAACGCTTACGGTTACGATTCGGCGGTGGCGGTGGAGCGTATTCCCCTGCTCGAAAAGAAGCGGTTTACGCTTTCCGACCTCAAAGAGCTCGTCGAGCGGCTCCGCCGTCCTGACGGGTGTCCTTGGGACAGGGTGCAGACGCCCGAGAGCATAAAAATGAACGCCGTCGAGGAGGCGTACGAGCTGGCGGACGCCATCGAATCGGGCGACGACGACAAAGTTTTGGAAGAGACGGGGGACATCTTGCTGCAAGCGGTCTTTCACGCGGTGATGAAAGAGGAGAGCGGTTCGTTCGACCTCGCGGACGTCACGACGGGAGTCTGCGAAAAGCTGATTACCCGTCACACGCACATTTTCGGCAAGGACAAGGCGGACGGAGAGGCGGGCGCGCTGTCCGTGTGGGAAAAGAACAAGATGAAGGAAAAGCATCAGGATACGTTTTCGGACGCGGTCAACGATGTGCCGAAGGTCTTTCCCGCGCTGATGCAGGCGCAGAAGGTGGCCAAGCGCGTGGAAAAGGGCGGCTGGGGATATGCGGATTACGAAAGCGCCGAACAAAAACTGTTCGAGGAAATTTCCGAACTGAAAGCGGCGCGGGACGCGGGCGATAAGAAGGAAATCGCTTCGGAGCTCGGCGACGTATTGATGAGCGCCGTCAATCTGGGGCGCGAAGTCGGGGCGGACTGCGAGGAAGCGCTCCTCGATACGGTAAAGAAAATCAAAAGGAGATTTACGGCATACGAAAGCGCGGTGCTTGCGGACGGAAAGGACGTCAACGCCCTGTCGGACGAGGAGAAAGAGAGATATTACAGGGCGGTAAAGTTGGCGGAGGAGAGCGGCGCATGAAACTGAAAAGAATCAAAATCGGCCCCGTGGAGACGGAAAACAACGTCTTTTTGGCTCCGCTGGCGGGGTATACGAATTATCCTTTCCGCATGCTCTGTAAAAAATACGGCGCGGGGTTTGCGTTCACCGAAATGGTCAGTGCGAAGGGCTTGAAATACGGCAGCGAGAACACGAAGGAGCTGCTGTATACGACCGAGCTCGAAACGCCGCGCGCGGTGCAGCTTTTCGGCAGCGAACCCGACGTTCTGCGCGCGGCTTGCGAGAGCGAAGAGCTCGCGCCCTTTCCCGTGGTCGACATCAACATGGGCTGTCCCGTGCCGAAAATTTATAAGAACGGGGAGGGCAGCGCGCTTTTGGAAAATCCGTCGCTGGCGGAAAAGATCGTCTCGGAATGCGTAAAGAGCGGCAAGGCGGTGACGGTAAAATTCCGTATCGGGGTGACGGGGAAAAAATTGATTTCCGCGGAGTTCGCAAAGCGCATGGAAGGCGCGGGGGCCGCACTTTTGACCGTCCACGGCCGCACGCGGGATAAATATTATTCGGGCGAAGTGAATTTTAAGGAGATCGCCGCGGCGAAATCGGCCGTGAAAATTCCCGTCATCGCCAACGGCGGGGTATTTTCCGTTTCCGACGGAGAAAAGCTCATGGACGAAACGGGCGCGGACGGAATCATGATCGCGCGCGCGGCGCTGTCCGACCCGCAGATTTTCTGTGCCTTTACGGGAAGACCTTCGGAGGATAAACGCGAAATGATCGAGGGGCAGATGTCGGAGACGAGAAAGGTGTTCGACGAGCGTTTCACGACGGTGTTCATGCGGAAAATGGTCGTGTTTTACATCAAGGGAATACGCGGTGCGGCGGCGTATAAGGAACGCCTGTTTTCCTGTTCTTCCCCAGAGGAAGTGCTCTCCGTCGTGCGGGAAATTTTTCCGCGGTAATGAGAATGCGAAAAATCAAACGCGGGATAACGGCGGAAAGGCGGAGAAAATCATAAAGGCGGGCGAAAGCTCTGCAAAGGATAAACGCAAAACAAATGGAAGAAGAAATGACGATACAAGACGAAATTTTTATGAAACGGGCGATAGCGCTTTCCCGTTCGGCGGTGCGCCGCGGAAACGAACCGTTCGGCGCGGTGCTCGTCAAAGGCGGAGAGATCGTTTTCGAGAGCGAAAATCGGATTTACACGGAGCACGATCCCACTTATCACGCCGAAATGGGACTGATTCGGGATTTCTGCGCGAAGACGGGGATCGCGGACCTCAAAGAATATACGCTGTATTCCAGCTGTGAACCGTGTTTCATGTGCAGCGGCGCGCTCGTCTGGGTAAAGCTGGGGCGTCTGGTATACGGCGCGGGCAACGCGGATCTGGAACACATTCTCGGAAACGAAGGAAACGGCTGCTGCGAGACGGTATTTGAAAATTCCTTTTGGAGGCCGCGGGTTACTTCGGGCGTCCTGCGGGAAGAGAGCATAAAAGTCCTCGAAGAATATTTTTTAGACCATAAGAAAGGCTGACTTGTATAAATTTTTTACAAGCCTTTTGAAGAAAAGAAAATTTTAACGGTTTTTCAAATTAACCGACTAAAAAACCGCGGCGGCTTCCGAAAAAGGCCGCCGCGGTTTGCAGCCGCGGGAAAAATTTCTCTCTTTTGCGTTCCGTCGGGCGGAAAAAACGTCATTGCGCGTCGCTTTTTCCGTTCTCGTTTTGTTTGCGCAGGCGTCGCTCGTTGACGATGAGCAGAACCGCGCAGACGACGCTCCCGATCGCGGCAAAAATCGCTAAGGGATTGAGCGCGGCGTATTCTCCGGAAAAGTCGAGAAGGGAAATAAAAGGAGCGCTCAGGCTGAAAACCGTTCCGCACAGCAAAAACACTGCCTTTTGCTTTTTGATTATGCGCCCGACGGCAAAGAGAGCCGAGGCGGTGGCAAAAAATCCTATGGCGATGCCCCGATAGAGGAAGCTCTCTTTCAGTCCGAAAAAGAGAAGGAAAATCCAGCTTTCCGCCGTTCGGGTTGCCTCGGACCATACCCCGCCCTCTTCGGGCCATACTACATCTGCTGTCGTCCATACTGCGCGCGATTCGGCGTGTTCAAAAACGGAAACGAGGGCCGTCGCGGCGAAAAGGGCGGAAAAGACGGACAGGACGAGCGCCGTCGCATAGAGTTTTTGGGAAAAGAGGTTTCGGGTTTCCCGTATCCTGTATTTCGAGAAAAAGGAGCGGAGAATCAGATAACCTGCCAAAAGACAAACGAGAAAGACGTAAAAGGTAAACGTTCCGCAGTAAAGAGGAAAGGATCGGATATCTTCTCCGTTCGCGGAAAACATGATGCCGACGAGGGCGAGGGAGAGGAGCAGAACGCCCGCGAAAATATCGGCGAACAGGAGATTTTTTCTCCGAATCGTCTTTTTTGTTTTTTCTATGCCTGCCGCGAGAGCGTCGTCTTCGTTTTCCGAAGAGATCCGTTTGATTTCGGAATTTCCGTACGCTTCGACGAGCAGTGCCGCGGCCATGCCGAGCGGCATGAGCACGAGCGCCGCAAATTGATTGACGAGAAAGCCCAAAAGGATTTCGAGAAGCAGAAAAAATCCGAGCACGGAGACGGCGACGATAAAGAATACGTTGTATTTTTTAAGCAGATTTTCCCGTATCATTCTCGCTCTGCCGTCGTTTTTCAGTCTTTTTGTCTGTTCGGTCAGGTTTTCCGATCTGTCCGTCTTTTTTTCGCCTTTTAGGATTTCGTCCACCGTGACGCCGTAGAGGGCCGCCACGCCCGAAATGATATTGATGTCGGGAAGTCCCGCGCCGCTTTCCCACCTCGAAAC
>ERZ1643247.3104-NODE-3104-length-12175-cov-43.718152_pt1 | contig 12175 bp, 11 predicted proteins | sample MGYA00579264_ERZ1643247 | MGnify/ENA primary metagenome ERZ1643247 (study PRJEB29033, sample SAMEA4952262) | chicken gut metagenome | biome: Broiler Chicken; feature: Gastrointestinal Tract; material: Caecum | place: Ireland | collected 2018 | study: Broiler... | reverse complement strand
TTCCAATGGCTTGTATTACTCTTGAAAATGATGTTTTAACTTTGCGAACAGGTTCAATTTTATCATCCATGTTTTATAAAGGCTGGAGAGAAAATTTGCTGAACAGTAAAGTTGTCGGTAAAGATTGCTTGAATGAAAATGGCGACAGGGTTTGCGTTATCAGTCAGGGTAGGACGACAAATATTTTAACGATCGGCGATTATTTCTACGACGCGGAGGATGACCTCACGTTTGCATGAAGTCATCCGGCAGGCGATCGCAATGCGCACAGAGATCGGAAAGATCGATGGCAAAAAGCGCGAGCAAAATCCTATACAGCAAAAAACAAGGAGAACTCCTTGTTTTTTGCTTTGAATACGTTTTTTTGTGTTTGCAGAGTACTATGCGTCGCATAAAGAGGGGCAGCGGGCTTGTGCGCCGCCTGATCGGTTGACAGCCGGCCGCCCTTTCGGGTACAATAACGGGGAAGTCTTTGAGTTTTGGGAGGTGCGCCGTGGTCCGCGTCTTATTTGTTTGTTTGGGCAATATCTGCCGCTCGCCGATGGGCGAGTTTATCTGCAAAAGCGAGGCCGCGGCGCGCGGTTTCGCCGAAAAACTGCATGTCGCCTCTGCGGGGACGAGCGGCGAGGAGGAAGGGAACCCCGTCTACCCGCCCGCGCGTGCCGAGCTTGCAAAGCACGGCATTTCCTGTAACGGAAAGCGCGCGCGTCGGCTGCGCCGGGAGGACGGCGAAAATTTCGATTATATCCTCTGCATGGAGGAGAGTCATGCGCGCGCCGCCCGCCGCATGTGCCCCGGGGCAAGCGCGGAGATCGTCCGCCTGCTCGATTATACGGCCCGCCCGCGCGACATCGCTGACCCGTGGTGGACGCGCGACTTTGCCGCCGCTTATGCCGAGATCGCCGAAGGGGTGTCCGCCTTTTTGGATTACCTGGCGCAAAGTGGAAAGTTAGCGTAGAATGTCGGCGGGACGGTGCATCCGGTCGAAGAAAAAGCGCGCTCATCCGCAAACCTGCGGATGAGCGCGCTTGCCGTTATTGGTTATAATCCGCGCAGCAAATTTTTGAGCTGTGTGAACAATGCGGGGGCGTCTGGCAGCGTATGCCGCAATGTTGCGAGCAGAGGCTTTGCCCTTTCTCGCAGGGCGCGGCCCTGTGCAGTGAGAAAGATGCGCACGGTGCGTTCGTCCTCTTCGCTCCGCCGTCGTTCGACGAGTCCCTGCTTTTCCATTTTTTTGAGCAGGGGCGTCAGCGTGCCGGAGTCGAGATACAACCGCTTTCCCAAGTCAGAAACGCGCACGCCGTCCTGTTCCCACAGAGCAAGCATCGCCAAGTATGCCGTGTACGTCAGTTCCAGCCGTTCCAGAACGGGGGTATAATATTTGCGGATGAGTTCCTTTGAACAGGCATACAAGGTAAAACCCATCTCGTTATCCAGTTGCAGGGGAAGATTTCGTTCCTTTTCCATCTGTTTTGTTTGGGGTTGTCGTTGCAGAACCCATCCATTTTTAGAATAGTGTCATTTTAACCTTTTTTTCAAAAAATGTCAAGAAAAAGATTGACTTATACAATTAAATTGTATACAATATAATTGTAAAAATTTCGGCGGGATACCCGCCTTTGGGCATTGTTCTGTTCGGGCAGTGCGGGGGAGTGCATGAAGATCGCATTATTTTGGCCGTGCGGGCAGATCGGCAGGGCAGTCCTGCAAAAATTGATCGCCGGCGGCGATTACGTCTATTTGTATACGGATGATGCAGACGGTTGCAAGGCGGATTGCACTGCATGCGAGGTCGTCTGCGGGAGAATGGATGATCCGGAAGCCATGCAGCGCGCCGTGCGCGCGGCGGATGCCGTGGTCTGCTGTGTCGATGCTGTCCTCGGCCGGCGTAAAGATCGTACAACTCCGCACAGCGACGGCTTGTCGGCCGTGTTTGCGGCGATGCGCGCCTGTGGCAAGAGCCGTATTTTTATCGCGGCGCCGGCATGCGGGGAAGGCCCGTCCGAGCGTTCCGGGATGCTTCGCTTGTTCGGCAGGCTGTTTCACTCTTTCGCTCCGCATATGTATCGCGATGCAGACGCCCTGCTCGAGGCTGTGCGCGGAAGCGGTCTCCGTTATACGGTCATTCGTTATCTCAATCCCTTTTTGAAGCATTCGCGGGGAGGCTATGTCCTCGCAGAGGAGGGGGAAAAGATCAAGGCGGGCGTCTCTACGGAAAACCTGGCCTCCTGTTTGGCCGACGTCATCCATTCAGACGGATATGCGGGCCGCATGCCGATCGTTTATAATCGCCGGCAGGACTGAGCAACCTCCCTCGGCCTGCGGCAGCAAGTTTTGCCCTCCGCGCATCGCGCGGAGGGCTTTTGTCTGATCGGGAAAATTTGGCGGCTGCCCGTTATCGGATCGAGTGCGGTTTGCTGCAAAAAATATCCTGTCGGCGCGCGGCGATTTGTTTGCCAAGAGCATCGATATCGTTTATAATAGAAAGACGGAGGTGCGCCGTGTGCGCGATCGGCTGCAGCGGCCGAAGCGGGCGGACGCTCCGCGGAGAATGAAAGTTATGGCAAAACCTGATCGGTTTATTCGGAATTTTTGCATCATTGCACATATCGACCACGGGAAGAGTACCATTGCGGACCGCCTTATGGAATTGACGGGGCAGGTCTCCGAGCGCGATATGGAAGAGCAGCTGCTCGATTCGATGGATCTCGAGCGCGAGCGCGGCATCACCATCAAGCTCACGCCGGTGCGCATGTATTATACCGCCAAGGACGGGAATGAGTACGAGCTCAACCTCATCGATACCCCCGGCCATGTCGACTTCACCTATGAAGTCTCCCGTTCGCTCGCCGCGTGCGAGGGGGCTATCCTCGTCGTGGATGCGACGCAGGGCATCGAGGCGCAGACGCTCGCCAACGTCTATCTCGCCCTCGAAAACGATCTCGAGATCGTTCCCGTCGTCAACAAGATCGATCTCCCTTCGGCGGATATCGAGGGGACGAAAAAGGAGATCGAGGAAGTGATCGGCCTCGACGCATCCGATGCGCCCTGCGTTTCCGCCAAAGAGGGGACCAACATCCGCGACATTCTGGAAAAGATCGTCACGCAGATCCCCCCTCCCGACGGGGACACCGAGGCGCCTCTCAAGGCGCTGATTTTTGACAGCTATTATGACAACTATAAAGGGGTGATTCTGTTTGTTCGCGTCAAGGACGGCAGCGTGAAGGTGGGGGACGTGATCCGCACATTCCGTTCCGACAAGCAGTATGACGTGACGGAAGTCGGCGCATTCAATCCAAAATTGACCCCCAAGGAGATCCTGCGGGCGGGGGAAGTCGGTTACATTGCTGCCAGCATCAAGAGCATCCAGGATGTCGCCGTCGGCGATACGGTGACGAGTGCGCTCTCGCCCGCGGCAGAACCGCTGCCCGGCTATAAAAAGGTGCAGCCGGTCGTCTTTTGCGGCATCTATCCGCTGGACGGCAGCAAGTTCAACGACCTCAAAGACGCGCTCCTCAAATTGCAGCTCAACGACGCTTCCCTCGTGTTCGAGCCGGATACGTCCGTCGCCCTCGGCTTCGGCTTCCGCTGCGGCTTTCTCGGGCTGCTGCACATGGAGATCATTCAGGAGCGCATTGAGCGGGAATTTAATCTCGACATCATCACCACTGCGCCCAGCGTCTCCTATCTCGTCCACAAGACGGACGGCAGCGAGCTCTTCGTGGATAATCCGTCGCATCTGCCGGAGGCGACGGATATCGACTATATGGAAGAGCCGATCGTGCGCGTCGAACTCTATTCTCCCCCCGAATATATCGGCTCCATCATGGACCTCTGTCAGGAAAAGAGGGGGATCTTCAAAGATATGACCTACCTCGACGCCAAGCGCGTCAAGCTGCTCTATACCATGCCCCTCAACGAGATCATCTATGATTTTTTTGACGGTATCAAGTCGCGTACCCGCGGCTATGCAAGTTTCGATTACGAGCTTGCCGGCTACGAGCGCAGCGAATTGGTCAAGCTTGACATCCTGCTCAACGGGGATGTGTGCGACGCTCTTTCCATGATCGTCCATAAGGACCGCGCCTATCCGCGCGGCAGGGAACTGGCTGAAAATCTCAAGGAGGCGATCCCGCGCCAACTGTTCGAGATCCCCATTCAGGCGGCTGTCGGCGGCAAGATCATCGCCCGCGAAACGGTCAAGGCGGTCCGTAAAGACGTGCTTGCCAAGTGTTACGGCGGCGACATCACCCGCAAAAAGAAACTGCTCGAAAAGCAGAAGGAGGGCAAAAAGCGCATGCGCAGCATCGGTTCGGTCGAAGTGCCGTCCGAAGTGTTTATGTCCATCCTGAAAACGAACAAGTAATATGTGTGTCGAACGAGCTGTAAGGAGCGACGGCGAGGCGGTCTTTTCTCTGGTTCGCGAATGCATCCGTGTCAATTATGCGCCCGTCTATGTGCCCGAAATCATCGCTTCTTTTCACGAATTTCATAGTTTACAGAGTATTTTGTCAGACATAAATAATGGGATGTTATACGTCCTGCGCGAGGAGGAGAAGATTGTAGGGACGGTCACGGTAGACGGCCCGCACATTCGTCGCCTGTTTGTGTTGCCCGCAGCGCAGCACTGCGGGTATGGCAGTGCATTGCTTTCCTTTGCGGAAGGAAAAATTGCGCAAAATTTTGCGTATGCGGAGTTGGATGCATCCATTCCCGGGGAGCCGTTTTACGAAAAACACGGCTATTCCGTGCGGGAGGAATGCCGCGAAGAGATCAACGGTGCCTTCGTCCAATGGAAGGTGTACAGGAAAGATCTTTCGCCCGGGTCGGATTTTGGTCCGTCTGCGGCAGTTTCCGCATCGCCCTCGGCGGAAAATTTTTTTGCAAGCGTCTATGCAGTAGTGCGCAGCATTCCTCGCGGCAGTGTCGCGACATACGGGCAAATTGCTCGGTCGTGCGGCCGTCCGCGCGCTTCGCGCGCAGTGGGGTATGCGCTGCACGTTAATCCGGCTCCGGGCGAGATCCCTTGTCACCGCGTCGTCAATCGTGAGGGGCGCCTTGCTCCCGCCTTTGCCTTCGGCGGACCTTCCGTGCAGCGCGATCTGCTGGCCGCGGAGGGGGTTCCGTCCGTCGAACGGGACGGGTGTTTTTATGTCGATCTGGCCCGTTATGGCTGGTCCGGCAGACAAAAATAAGTACTATGCGTGACATAAAAGCGCAAAGGAGACGGTATGCCCGGCATTTATATCCACATTCCCTTCTGTATATCGAAGTGCCGCTATTGCGATTTTACCTCCTACCCCGGTAAGATCGGATTTGCCGAGGCGTATATGGCATGCGTGTATAAAGAAATGAAGCTGCGCGCAAAGGACTTGTCCGATCGAGTATTCGATACGGTCTATTTCGGGGGAGGAACGCCTTCCGTCATCGACGCGAAGCTGATCGTCGGATGTATGAATCGTCTGCGCGAATGTTATCGCTTGGCCGACGGGGCGGAAATTACCATCGAGCTCAATCCCGGTACGGTCGACGCGGAAAAGATCGCGGCCTATCGGCGGGCCGGGATCAATCGTTTTTCCATCGGTTTGCAGACGGCCGTCGATTCCCAATTGGAAGAGCTCGGCCGCATTCATACTGCCGCCGATTTTTTGCAAGCCTGCGAACTGATCGGCGATGCCAATAAGAGCGCGGATATCATGATCGGACTGAAGGGTCAGACGGCGGAGCAGGTGCGCGCGAGCATCGATCTCGCCGTTCGAGGCGGCGTTTCGCACATCTCGATGTATGCACTGACTCCGGAAGACGGTACGCCTATCTATACAGATTACCTGAACGGCGAGCTGCCCGACAGCGACGAGGTCGCCGCCCTTTATGACGGAGCGCGCAGCTACCTTGCCGGATGTGGCTTCGAGCGGTACGAGGTATCCAACTTTGCCAAGAAGGGGTTCGAGTCCCGCCACAATCTCAATTATTGGAAGAGGGGGGAGTATATCGGCTTCGGTGTGGATGCCAGTTCCTTTATGGGCGGACGGCGCTTCACCAATACGCGCGATCTCGACGAATATATCAAGTGTATCCTCAGCAACTATTATCCGGTCGTTGCGGACGAAAAGATCGGCGAAGAGGACGCCCGGTTCGAAACGGTCATGCTTTCCCTCCGCACGGCAAAGGGGTTGGACATTGCCGAATACCGTGCCCGTTTCGGCAGCGATTTTTATAAAGATTTTGCCGCGCCCTTAAAAAAGAACGCGGCCTATCTCGATTGTACGGATACTTCTGTGCGCATCAAAGATGCGTATCTCTATGTCCAGAACACGATCATCATTGACTTTTTGAGCTAAAAGCAGAGTACTATGTGAGGCGTAAGAACGGGCTTTTCTGCCTGCGGGTCATTCGCGCGTCGCTACGATCTCGCCGGTTCCGGCGTCGGCCAGCATCGAATAGGTGTGCCCCGATCGGTCGGTCAGGCCGATATAATAATAGCTTGCGCCGTTTTCGCAGAGCAGGCGGACGTACAGTTCCCCCGCAAAGCTGTGCCCGGAAGACAACGCAGAAAACCGCTCTTCTTCCGCCGTGCGTACCCGGTCGAGCAGATCTGGTAGGTTGAGGGCGCCCTGCGGGCGCAGACAGGCGGCTTCGATGGCGAGCGGCTGTACGTCTGTATCCTCCGCGTCGCGCACGGTGAAAGTGATGCTCTCTTCCGTCGGTTCCGGCATGGAGAGGGAAGCTGTGTGCGCAAGGCGCACGCTGTCAAAGGCAAGGTCGGCCGAGTGCGTCTCTCCGGCGACGGTATACTCGATGTGGTAGACGCGCGTATTGTCCGGGGCTGTCAGAGCGATCTCGAACAGCTCCTGCATTTCGCCCACGTTCCCGTCGGCTCGGTAAGGATATTCGCGGCGGGTAAAGGAGGCAAAAACGGTATAGCCTCCCTCCGTTCCTTCGTAGATGCTGCTGCGGTATTCAGAGACATATTCTGTCAAATCGGGCGTTGCTGCGCAGCCGGCGGGCAGGATGCATGCCGCCAGTGCGAGCAGGATACAGGCGATCTTTTTCATGGGGTCCCTCCCTGCAATTTGCGGTTTTACAGTCATTAATGTATTTTTTTCGGCGGCAGAAAATGATATTTTTCCCCAAACGGTTGATTTTTTTTCTGCTGTATGTTAAAATAGTCAAAATCCAAAAACAATGCGCGCGTCCCGCCGCTATCGGTGTGAAAACGGATCGTGCCGGCAATGCGCGCCTGATCTTTTACGGGGTATCGATTTGGGTAAACTGATTGCAAAGACAGCGGCGATCACTTTCGCCTGTATCATCGTTTTGGCGCTGGTGCTCTTCGGCATCTTCAGCCTGTTCGTGCCCTCCGTGATGGTCGCTTTGACGGATTCGCTGGGGATGACGGGCGCATGCGCTTATTACAGTGTCGCTCAATACGAAAAATCCGGCGATATTTCCGACCTCGCCGATGCGGTCAGCCGCAGTTATGAGGCCGAGCATTATGAGGACGTCGCCGAGTACGGCATCATTTTGCGCATGGATGCGGGCTACGACGAATACTGTGCGCAACGCGATGCGGAAACGGATTTTACCGGTTCTCTGGGCGGGCTGCTCGGTACGGCAGATCAGTTTTTTGCGGGCATCACGGCAGAGTCGCAGTACCGCAGCGGTGAAACCCAGGCCGCATTGGACACGGCGTTTGAGTCGATCGGCGCAAGTTTTGACGATGCCGATGCGGTGACGTACGTCGCCGGCGCAGCGATCGAAGCGGAGGATGCCGCCTGTTGCGGACAAATTCTTTCCCGCTTGGACGAGTTGAGCGCGGAGGGGAACGCTTTTGACGAGGATCTGCACGAGGATCTGAAAGAATTTAAAGATATGCTGCGCGAGGCTGCCTGACGGCCGGGCGCGGCCTTCTTTTTCTTGCGGGCATAGGGGGGATCGTTTTGTTGCCCGCCATTGAAGAAGTTTTCCATTTTATCGTATAGAAAAATTTGACGAAAGGAGATGCTTATGAACAAAATTGTGCGAGAGGGTTTGACTTTTGACGATGTTTTGCTGATCCCGTCCGCGTCCGATGTTCTGCCGTCCCAAGTGGATTTGACGACGCGCCTGACCGATGATGTGCGGCTGAACATCCCGCTGATGAGCTCGGCGATGGATACGGTGACGGAGAGCAAGCTGGCGATCGCCCTCGCGCGCGAAGGCGGCATCGGCATTATCCACAAAAATATGTCTATCGAGGAGCAGGCCAGCCAGGTCGATAAGGTCAAGCGCAGCGAGCACGGTGTCATTACCGATCCGTTCTTCCTGGCTCCGGACAACAGCGTGCGCGAGGCGGTCGCGCTGATGGAGCGCTATAAGATCAGCGGCGTCCCCATCACCAAAAACGGCAAATTGGTCGGCATTCTCACTAACCGCGACTTGCGCTTCGAGTCCAATTACGATCAGCCGATCGACAACGTGATGACGAAGGAAAATCTCGTCACGGCGCCCGTCGGCACTTCCCTCGAAGAGGCGCAGAAGATCCTCGGCAAGCACCGCATCGAAAAGCTCCCCATCGTGGATCAGGACGGCTATCTCAAGGGCCTGATCACGATCAAGGATATCGAAAAGAGCATCCAGTATCCCAATTCCGCGCGCGATAAGAACGGTCGTTTGCTCGCCGGCGCAGCGGTCGGCAGGGCAGCCAATACGATGGAGCGCATCGCCGCGCTCGTCTCCGCTAAGGTGGACGTCATCGTCGTCGATACGGCGCACGGCCATCAGAAGGGCGTCTTGGAAGAAGTCGCACAAATTAAAGCAAAATATCCGAACCTTACCGTCATCGCCGGCAATGTGGCGACGGCGGAAGGGACGCAGGCGCTCATCGATGCCGGTGCGGACGTCGTTAAAGTCGGTATCGGGCCCGGATCGATCTGCACCACCCGCATCGTTGCGGGCATCGGTATGCCGCAGCTGAGCGCCGTCATGGAGTGTGCCGAAATGGCGGACAAGATGGGTAAACGCATCATTGCAGACGGCGGCATCAAATACAGCGGCGATATCGTCAAGGCGATCGGCGCGGGCGCTTCCGTCGTCATGATCGGCAGCCTGTTTGCCGGTACGCTCGAAAGCCCGGGCGAGATCGAGATCTACCAGGGCCGTAACTTTAAGGTCTACCGCGGCATGGGTTCGCTGGGAGCGATGGCTGCCGGCGGCAACGATCGTTACTTCCAGGAAAGCAACCGCAAATTTGTACCGGAGGGCGTCGAGGGCCGCGTGCCTTACCGCGGACGCCTTGCGGATATCGTGTATCAGATGCTCGGCGGCCTGCGCGCCGGCATGGGGTATTGCGGCATGCATACGATCGATGAGATGCGCCAAAACGCGCGCTTCGTGCGCATCACCAATGCCTCCCTGATCGAGAGTCATCCGCACGATATTTCCATCACCAAGGAATCCCCCAATTACAGCCCCCGCGGCCTGTAAGAGGCGGAAAGCACCGCAACGATGCGGTGCTTTCTTGTTGCAAAGCAAATTTTACATATCGGAGAGATATATGCGACACGAAAAAGTTCTCGTCCTCGATTTTGGCGGACAATACAATCAGCTGATCGCGCGCCGCGTGCGCGAGCAGGGGGTCTATTGCGATCTCCTCCCGTACGATATCGGCATCGAGCGCATTCGCGAATATGCCCCCATCGGCATCATCTTTACAGGCGGGCCGAACAGCGTCTATGCGGACGGCGCTCCCGATGTGGACCCCCGCATTTACCAGCTGGGCATTCCCATCCTCGGCATCTGTTACGGCTGCCAGCTCATCGCGTATGATCTGGGCGGCGACGTCACCCATGCCGAAACGCGCGAGTACGGCAAGAGCGATATTTCTTATGGCGGCAGCGCCCTCTTTGCGGGGATGCAGCCGCAGAATGTCTGTTGGATGAGCCATACCGACTATGTCAGCCGTGTCCCCGCCGGTTTTACCGTCACTGCAACGACAAAGACCTGCCCGGCCGCCGCTTTTGAGGATGTGGCTCGTAAAATATACGGCATTCAGTTCCACGCCGAAGTGCATCATACCATGGAAGGGGACAAGATCCTTCACAATTTCCTGTACTCCGTCTGCGGGGCAAAGGGAGACTGGACGATGTCCGGCTTTGTCACCGAACAGGTCGAGTTGCTCAAAGCAAAACTTGCCGGCAAAAAGGTGTTGTGCGCGATGAGCGGCGGCGTAGACAGCGCCGTCGCCGCAGCGCTCGTGCACCGTGCCGCGGGCGACAATTTGATTTGCGTCTTTGTCGATCACGGTCTGCTGCGCAAAGGGGAGGCGGAAGAGGTCGTCTCCGTATTCCGCGACGGATTGGGCATGAACCTGATCAAGGCGGACGCGCGCGAACTTTTTCTCAAAAAGCTTGCCGGCGTCTCTGATCCGGAGAGGAAGCGCAAGATCATCGGCGAGGAATTCATCAAAGTATTTGAAGCGGAGGCAAAAAAGATCGGCGCGGTCGACTACCTCGTGCAGGGAACTATTTATCCCGACGTGGTCGAGAGCGGCAAGGGTTCTTCGGCAGTCATCAAAAGCCATCACAACGTGGGCGGCCTTCCCTCTGTCGTCGATTTCAAGGAGATCATCGAGCCTCTGCGCGATCTGTTTAAGGACGAGGTCCGCAAAGTGGGTACCGAGCTCGGTTTGCCCGATTCCGTCGTGTGGCGACAGCCTTTTCCCGGCCCCGGCCTCGCGATCCGCATCATGGGCGAAGTGACCGAGGAAAAGTTGCAGACGCTGCGCGATGCCGACTACATTCTGCGCGAAGAGATCGCCAGAGCCGGCCTTTCCCGCGACATCTGGCAGTATTTTGTGGTCATCACTTCGACATATACGGTCGGCGTAATGGGCGACGCGCGTACATATGAGCCGGTCATTGCGATCCGTGCGGTCACCAGTGTAGACGCCATGACGGCCGATTGGGCGCGCATTCCGTATGATGTGTTGGAGACGATCTCCAGCCGCATCATCAACGAAGTCGAGCACGCTAACCGCATCGTCTACGATATCACCTCCAAACCCCCGGCAACCATCGAATGGGAGTGATGGGTTGGATTGCTTTTTTTACGATTTTCAGTCCCTTTCCGAAATTTTTCGGAAAGGGGTTTTCTTTTTTGGGGAAATATGGTATACTGTCTTCAAAGATAGCCCGCACATCGTTTGGCGGGCGCGGTCAAAGGAGGAAGCTGTTTATGGAAAGCAACAAGCGCCCGGAAAACATGGCGCGCATCGAGACGCCGGAACAGGCGCAAGCGTTCATCGCCGAACAGGTTGCGGCCGTTCAAAATCAGGTCGGAAATAAGAAGGTGCTGCTCGCATTGTCGGGCGGGGTCGATTCGTCCGTCGTCGCCGCACTTCTCATTCGCGCGATCGGGCAAAATCTCGTCTGCGTGCATGTCAACCACGGTTTGCTGCGCAAGGGTGAGCCGGAACAGGTCGTCGAGGTATTCCGTCACCAGATGAATGCCAACCTTATCTATGTCGATGCGGTCGATCGTTTTCTCGATAAGCTTGCAGGCGTTGCCGAACCGGAAAAGAAGCGCAAGATCATCGGAGCAGAATTCATTCGCGTGTTCGAGGAAGAGGCGCGCAAGCTAAACGGGATCGAGTTTTTGGCCCAGGGTACCATCTATCCGGATATTTTGGAGAGCGGTCCCGTCAAAGCGCATCACAATGTAGGCGGTTTGCCCGAAGATCTGCAATTTGAACTGGTCGAACCTTTAAAGTTCTTGTTCAAAGACGAAGTCCGTTTCGTCGGCAAGGCGCTCGGTTTGCCCGATGAAATGGTCTATCGTCAGCCGTTCCCCGGCCCCGGATTGGGGGTGCGTTGTCTCGGGGCGATTACGCGCGAGCGCTTGGAATGCGTGCGCGAGTCAGATGCTATCCTGCGCGAAGAGTTCGCAAAAAACGGACTATCTGGAAAAGTTTGGCAGTATTTTACCGTCGTGCCCGATTTTAAGTCTGTCGGAGTCAAGGGCGGCAAGCGCACGTTCGAGTATCCCGTCATACTTCGAGCGGTCAATACAAAGGATGCGATGACGGCAACGGTCGAGGATGTGCCCTTCCCTCTTTTAGAACACATTACCGATCGCATCACGAAAGAGGTGCCTGGCGTTAACCGCGTCTTGTATGATCTTACGCCTAAGCCCTGCG